>Ga0210409_10005044_pt1 | contig 13961 bp, 9 predicted proteins | sample IncBWH17MmetaG_FD_161649 | JGI IMG/M metagenome (GOLD analysis project Ga0210409, IMG submission 161649) | Forest soil microbial communities from Barre Woods Harvard Forest LTER site, Petersham, Massachusetts, United States - Inc-BW-H-17-M | ecosystem: Environmental > Terrestrial > Soil >... | reverse complement strand
CTTCGCGCTGCTCGATGAAGACTTGCTCCATCTCGGGACCATAGTCGCCGCGGAATTCGGCGGGTAGCAGGCGGAGGAGCATGCGGAAGCGGTTTGTGGTGCGGCGTTCGGGTTCGGTCATTGTGTGCCTCGCGCTATCTCGACCACGTGCATCGGAAACTTGGTTACCCTTGAAACAGCGGGCACGGGAGTCCCGTGCCCCTACAAAATCGTTAGGCCGGCTGCGTTCGCTTCAGTAAGTGGCGCGAACGGGCTAGCGCTACGACCTTTTCGAGGCGTTCGGCTTCGGCGGCGGCTACTTGGCGGCCTTGCGGTGTTAGCCGGTAATAGCGGCGGCGCTCGTCGTCGTGGGCCAAGGGGCGCTCGCGGCGCTCGATGATCAGGCCGTCGTTGAGCAGGCGCTTGATGATGCCGTAGAGAGTGCCGGTGCTGAGTTTGACTTCGCCGGCGGTGCGCAGCTCGACTTCTTTGAGGATGGCGTAGCCGTGGAGGTCGTCGCCGGCTAAGGCGAGCAGGACGTGGAACATGGCCGGGGTGAGCGGCGCCGTGGGTTCAGGTTCTGTAGCGATCGATTTGGGCGGCATAGAGTCTAACCCCTTCAATGGTATATACGTCGCAAGCCACTATATCGTTTCACGCCATAGTGTCAAATTTTTATCTTTGTGCGGGCTGCCGTTCAGGTCCGAACGGCGCCTTATTATTGCGTCTCGGGCTCGGCTCTTCTCGAAACCGGAGTAGCCTCACGATGACAACTTAAGGAGATTCAGTGGGTTAGGAGGATTTAGCCGACGTTTCTTGGCTGGCGCGGATTTCTTGCCAGCGGCGGGGGCGGCGGTTGGCTGCCAACACTTTTTTGCGGAGGCGGATGGATTTGGGGGTGATCTCGACGAATTCGTCGTCGGCTATGAATTCGATGGCTTGCTCGAGGCTTAGTTCTTTGTGGGGAATCAGGCGGATGGCTTCGTCTGCGCTGGAGGAGCGCATGTTGGTTTGCTTTTTTTCCTTGGTGACGTTGACGTCCATATCCTGTTCGCGGGAATTTTCGCCGAGGATCATGCCTTCATAGACTTGGATGGCGGGGCCGATGAAGAGCTCGCCGCGCTCCTGGATATTCCACAAGGCAAACGCGGTCGAGACTCCGGCGCGGTCCGCGACTAGCGCGCCTGTGGGACGCAGGGCCATTTCGCCTGCGTAGTCCATCCAGCCATCGAAGATGGAGTGAATGAGGGCGGTGCCGCGGGTGTCGGTGAGCAATTGGCTACGCAGGCCGATCAGTCCGCGCGAAGGAATTTTGAAATCGAGGCGCACGCGGCCAGAATTGTGATTGCTCATCTTGAGCATTTCGCCGCGGCGGCTGCCGATAGTTTCCAGAATGATGCCGATGAAGTTTTCGGGGACGTCGATCACCAGGCGCTCGACGGGCTCGAGCTTCTTGCCGTTTTCGGTGCGCACAACGATTTCGGGTTTGCCGACCATCAGCTCAAAGCCTTCGCGGCGCATCGTTTCGATCAAGATGGCGAGTTGCAATTCGCCGCGGCCGAGCACGCGGAAGGATTCCGGCGTGTCGGTATCTTCGACGCGAATAGAGACATTGGTGAGTAGCTCTTTTTGCAATCGGTCGCGGAGGTCGCGCGAAGTTAGATAGCTGCCTTCCTTGCCGGAAAGCGGGCTGCTGTTGACGGTAAAAATCATGGCCAGCGTGGGCTCGTCGATCAGCAGAGGCTCGAGGGGCTGAGGATTGGCGAGGTCGGTGATGCTTTCGCCGATCTGGATGCCTTCGACACCGGCGATGGCCACGAGGTCGCCAGCAAAAACACTTTCCGCTTCGTCGCGTTCGAGTCCGCGAAAAGTGTAAAGCTTGGTGATGCGGGTGGAATCGAGTTTGCCGTTGAGCTTGCTGATGCCCACGTCGGTGCCGCGCTTGATGGTGCCGTTGAACACGCGACCGATGGCGATGCGGCCAAGGAAATCGCTGTAATCGAGATTCATCACCTGAATTTGCAGGACGCCTTCGGGATCGCCGGGAGGCGCGGGGATGGACTTGACGATGGTCTCGAAAAGCGGGAGGAGATCCTTGGAGTCGTCGCCGATTTTGCGATGGGCTACGCCGTCGCGGGCGTTGGTGTAAACGACGGGAAAATCGAGCTGGTCTTCAGTAGCGTCGAGGTCGATGAAGAGGTCGTAGATTTCGTCGAGCACTTCCTTGGGACGAGCATCGGCGCGATCGATTTTATTCAGAACGATTACGGGAGGAAGCTTGGCGGCCAGCGCCTTTTGCAGGACGTAGCGGGTTTGCGGGAGCGGGCCTTCGCTGGCGTCGACCAGAAGCACCACGCCATCGACCATGCGCAGCGCGCGCTCAACTTCACCGCCGAAGTCGCTGTGACCGGGAGTGTCGACAATATTGATCTTGGTGTCATGGAAAAAGAGCGCGGTATTTTTGGCGAGGATGGTGATGCCGCGCTCGCGCTCGAGGTCGTTGGAATCCATGACGCGTTCGACGACGGCTTCGTTGGCGCGGAAGATGCCGGACTGCCGGAGCATGGCGTCGACAAGGGTGGTTTTACCGTGGTCGACGTGGGCGATGATGGCGATGTTGCGAATGTTTTGGCTCATGGTGCTTTGCGTTTCGACTTGCTTGGTCCGGCATCGAGAGGTGCTCTGATTGGCGGCCTTGCTCGTAAGAACAGAGGCTAATAGCCTGCGCTACCTTGCGCAGACAAAAATAGCTGCTGGAGCTACCAGCAGCCCGGACGAATCTCCTTGATTCTCAGGTGCGGTCTAGCAACCACTAGTGTAACAGAGATGAGGATTGGTGAGGAATAGCGCTGATTCGCAGGATGTTCGGCGGCGCTTATTCGACAATGATTCGGTCGGCCCACTCCACAAGGGAGACGAAGATTGCCGGGTTGCCAAACTTGGCTCCCCATTGATTTAGATCGGTTTCCGAGACCCCACGGGCCCGCGAGCAGGCCCCTCAAGCAAAAACGGGAATATGCTTGTCGGCAATTTTTTGGAGGGTTTCACTCAGCGGCGGCCAACCCACCGGGAAAATCGCGGAGACCATGGACTTGCGTAGCAATGTGGTGGCTTCGGCTAGAAGGAAAATTTGAACATCGTGGCCGGCTTCGGCAAGCACGGCTCCGTGAATGAATGGAAAGGCAGCCCTGGTGGGATCATCAGGTCCCCAGGCACTTTTCATCATGACCTTCAGTTTTTTTGGGGGAGCCTGCGCCTGGGATATCCCCAAAGCAAGAAGCGGCCAGCCGGCAAGCCGGGAGAGAAGAGATCGTCGCACCATGGTTTCCTCCTGTGAGGAAAAAAGAGAAGATAGCTTGCCGCAAATTTATACCATCTTAGTGAGAGCAGCCAAGCTAAAGTTGATGTACGGAGCCGATTCGCGGATTGCTGCGGTGTAACGGCGGCCATAAGTGAGTGTCTTAACCAAGAAGGCATGGGGATCTATGCGATTGATTTGGAAGCGTGGCTGGATTTTTGTTTTGATTGTCGCATCAGGGGGATTGGCGACGACGGGCTCTCGCGCGGCGCAGCAGACGCCCGCGAACTTCGTAAATTCGCTGGAGAAGCGCGAAGAGATGATTCCGATGCGGGATGGCGTGAAACTGCACACAGAAATTTATTCGCCGAGGGACGCTGGCGCAGCCCTGCCGATCTTGATGGTGCGCACGCCTTACGGCATTGCGAACCCGGACGGGGCCGTCAGCAACATGATCTACCGTTACGCGGACATGTTTGCGGAGGGCTACATTTTCGTGTTTCAGGATATTCGCGGCCGGTATGGATCGGAAGGCAAGTTCCTGATGCTGCGGCCGATCCACGATGCGGCCGACGCGAAAGGCATCGACGAAAGCACGGATGCGTACGACACCATCGATTGGCTGGTGAAAAATGTGCCGCGCAACAACGGCCGCGTGGGGATGGATGGAACTTCGTACGACGGATTTCTGGTGACTATGGCGATGATCAACCCGCACTCCGCGCTGAAAGCGGTTTCCGAGCAGGCGTGCATGGGCGATACGTGGCTGGGCGACGACTTCTTTCACAATGGCGCGTTCCGGCTAAGCTACGCATTTGAATATTCGGCATTGATGGAAACTTCCACGGAGAACTACAGTTTCCAGTTTGATCGTTTTGACCTTTTCGATTTTTTCCTGCGGCTGGGTCCGCTGGCGAACGCCAACGCAAAATACTTCCACGGAAAATTGCCGAGCTGGAATGAGTTTGCAGCGCACCCGAATTACGACGACTTTTGGAAACATCGCGCGTTGGCCTACGGTTTGAAGCAGCCCACGGTGCCGAACCTGAACGTAGCTGGCTGGTGGGACCAGGAGGATTTTTATGGGCCGGTGGAGACGTATGAGCGACTGGAGAAGGCCGACAAGAAGAACCTGAATTTTATCGTGGCCGGGCCATGGAATCACGGCGGATGGGGACGCGGGCCAGGGAAGTCGTTGGGAGAGATTCCGTTTGGCAGCGATACTGCTACGTATTTTCGACAGAAGATCGAAGGGCCTTGGTTTGCGTTTTGGCTGAAGGACAAAGGAAAGCTGCCCTTGAAGGAGGCGTTGCTCTTTCAGACCGGCAGCGACATCTGGACGTCGTTTGATGCGTGGCCGCCACGGGAGGCAAAGCCGCGCAATCTCTATTTTCGCGAAGACGGCAAATTGTCATTCGATGCCCCGGAATCCGGCACTGCAGACGCTTACGATTCGTACGAGAGCGATCCGGCGCATCCGGTGCCGTACCGGAATCGCCCGGTGGACATGACTTATCCGCAGGATCATGCGGGGAGCTGGTACACATGGCTGGTGCAAGACCAGCGATTCGTGGACGGGCGGCCGGACGTGCTGATCTGGCAGACCGATGAACTCGCGGAAGAGGTCACTTTGGCGGGACAGGTGACGGCGAAACTGTTCGCATCGACGACGGGAAGCGACGGCGACTGGATCGTGAAGCTGATCGATGTTTATCCGCAGAAATTTCCGCAAGACTTGAATCTGTCCGGCTATGAATTGATGATCGCGGATGAGATATTTCGCGGGCGCTACCGCAACTCATTCGAGAAACCGGAACCGATGGTACCGGGAGCGGCAACGCCATTCAGGATTGATTTGCATACCGCGGATCACGTGTTCAAGAAAGGGCACCGCATTATGGTGCAGGTGCAGAGCACTTGGTTTCCGCTTTACGACCGTAACCCGCAGAAGTTCGTGCCTAACATTTTTGAGGCCAAACCAGGCGACTTCCAGAAGGCGACGCAGCGGATTTATCGTTCGAAGCGCTTTCCTTCCAGCGTGGAGATTTCTGTTTTACCGAAATCGGCTGCAGCAGAGTTTGCAACGAAATGACGCGCGGTTTGCGCCTAGTTGGCCGCGGCGGCGGAAGCTACCGCGTTTTCTGGAACGCGCCGCTTGGCGGTCAGCGCACTGAGGCGCGCAATGCAAGCGGCTCCAGCGTAACGGACTTCGTCTTTGTCGTCGTCCAGCGTGGGCGCGACTTTGGAGATCAGGGAGCGGTCGCCGCGTTCCGCGATGGCTTCCAATGCGGCGGTACGAACGACCCAATTCTTGTCTTGTGTCGCCGCCACGAGGGCCTTGGCAGTCTCGGGATCGGGATCGTGGGCCAGTTTTTTTGCGGCCGCGGCGCGCATCGGAGAATTGTCGGACTTGATCATGGTCTTCACCACTCCGTAGCCGATGCCACCGTAAGGTATGAAGCCGATGCCTTGCTCCAATCCCAGTTGGGCAATCTTCTTTTTATCGTGCAGAATTTTCATCTGCTCCTTGAGCTGCTCCTTCACCAGGCCGTTATTGGTCCGCATCGTTCCCGTCAGCACGCCGTAATAGATGTCATAGGCAAAATTGGAGTCTTTGAGTTGCATCAAGGAGTTGGCAGCGGCCAGCACTACCGCCGGTTCGTTGTCATCGAGGGCGACTTCCAATGGTGTTTTGGCGCGTAGTGCGTGCATCGAACCCAGCGCCGTAGCGGCTGCGACACGGACATCGCTCTTTTCATCTTTGAGCGCCGCGATCGCTAATTTTTCTGCCTCTCCATTGCCGCTCATAAAACCGAGAGCGGTTACAGCCTTGACTCGTTTGTCGGTGTTATCGGCTTCCAGCCCGCCGTGCAGAATCTCCCAGGAACGCTCGCGCAGCGACAGTGCAGGCTTTGCCGGAGCTTCCGGCGTAGGCTTGGCAGCTTGGTCGGGGGGTACAGGCGACGTGGCTGGGTGGGAATCGGTCGCCGCGGGAGCAGATTGCGCGGCAATGCAAGGGACGTTCCAGGCTAGCAGAAACAAAATAACGAACCTAGCGGTGCGAGGCCACGCCGGTACATTCATGGATACACCTCGGTGGGCAGGAAGCGCTGGAGTGGGTTTAGTTAACGCAACTACCGGTTACGAAGCGATACCCGTAAGGCCCTAGAGGCTGGTCCTTGTGACAGGAGCGACTCGCAGACGAGGGACTCCACGCGGGTAAAGACCTGATGCTTGCGTGAACGGCCGCTGAGAAAACGCCGACCGTATCCGGGTCTAAGAAATCACACTGCGCGATTACTTTTTGCGGGTGTAGGTGAAGTCGTACTCGACGGTCCAGATCTTGCCGCCATCCGTGGAGCCGCGACTGAACTGGCGGACCTTGTCTGCGCCCATGGGGATGAATTGCAGATGTCGTTTGAGGGCAGGGGCGCCTGTTTGCGGAATTGCGTCGGTGAAGTAATCCATGACGCCGTCTTTGAGGCCGCCGTAGAAAAAAATGTTGCCGCCCACGTTGTCTACCCAGTATTGCTCCCAGCGGTGCAGCGCCTGGTTGTATATGTTGTAGCTTTTACCGGAGTAGGGGCCATTCTGGCTTTTCCAGTTTTCCTGCACGACGCAGTCCTCGAGGATTAGTTCGATTTTGCTGTCGCCAGCGGGAATGCCGCCTTGCGTGGTAGTTACGTTCCATTCTCCAAGCCAAAAATCGAATTGCCGATTTTCTGGGCTGTACGCGCAAGGCCGCTGATTTTTCTTGGCTTGTTCGACGAGCTTGGCAAAGCGTGGGTCGCCTCGTAGAGAAGCGAGATTCGGATCGCTGCTCAGCACGTCCGGCTGTGCATACCCTTGCTGTATTGCCTTCTCGAGGTGCTCGAAAGCCTTCTCCGGCTGTTTCATCGCAGCGTACGTGGCGGCTTCCCCATATTCTCCGAAGAGCGCGGCCCCAGCTGCATTTGCATTTTCGAACGCCGCTAGTGCATCCGGATATTTGCCTAGTTCGCGCAAAGCCGCGCCGAGCCGCAGCCATACCCGCGGAGGAGCTTCCGGCGATTGCGAGAGCTCCCCATACAGCTTTGCCGCAGTGGGCCAGTCCCTGGCATCATAGGCGGCTGCAGCCAACTCGTTGCGAGACGATGGCTGCTGCGCTGCCTGCGCAGCCCAGGATCCAGCAAGAATCAGGACTCCAACCAAAATATGTCTGCCGGTCTTCATGGTCTCTCTTTGGGAAGGTGAATGTTCGTAAGCGCTTAGACGCGTGGCTCACCGTTTGTCTATCGAGCCAATGAGGACAATGCAAAAAAAAGCGGGAGACGCACGAGGCGCCTCCCGCTGGACATCATCACACGAGGCTAGAACACCAGCTTCATTACCAAAGTGATAGTGCGATTGCCCCCGCTGAATAACGCCGGAGCGTTCAGAAAATTCGGGTCCGTAGGAAGAACGTACCCGGGCGTCGTGGTCGCAACGGTCACACCAGGAGCGTTGAAAACATTTCCGTTGCTGAGCGAGTAGCTCTTGTGGTTGAGGATGTTAAAAACGTCGGCTCGAAATTCTAAGTACCTGCTCTCTCCGAGAGAGGTCCTCTTGCCGACGGCCATATTCAATGTGCCAAACCCGGGAGTGGTCCAGGAATTACGGCCTATGTTGGCCCGCGCGCCAGGACCCGTCACGATAAATTTCGCACTGGTGTTCACTGGAGTGTAGCCGATGGCAGGAAACGTCCTAGCTCCCTTTGGATCGGTCGGATCGAAACAGCCCCCGCCGGCGGCAACGCCGGTTGGGGTTCCAAAAGCACCCTTTCCCCCGTTGGACAGCCCGGTCGCTCCGCCTGGCAGTTCGCAGACTGCGTAGACGTCGGATCCAATAACGGAAGTGCCGAACGGATTCAGCGAGGCGCGGTCTCCCGCAGTGTCGCCATTCCCGTTGGAGTCGATGCCCGCATTACCCGATTGCAGTACCACCGGCTGTCCCGTTTGCGCAAGATAGACCGTATTGATTTCATATCCGTTGAGAATGGACTTGAGCAGTCGGCTGTCTGTACGCGTACTTGGTACCTGATATAAGAGAGAAAGCGCGAAATGATGACGCACGTCCAGGTCGGAACTTGCCCAATCCTGATTCAGGCGGGCTGTGTCCTGTGCCCGGCGTGGGTTCAGCAGGCTGGTAAAAAATTCATTCGTGGAATTGTCCAGGGCGTGGGAGTAGGTGTAGTTAGCGTTTAAAGTAAGGCCGTAACGCGCCCGCTGTTTGAAATTGACGGAGCCCCCATGGTACGTGCTGCTGCCGAAGGGCGGGTCGGATGTAATGTTTCCGCTGAATCCATATTGCGCATAAACGTTGGAGTTAAAACCATTTACCGGCCCATCCGTAGGTGTGCTTGGCGTCCAAGTTGCAGGTACGTCAGAGGTTTTGAAAAATGTCGGAAGAGGGGTGATCCCGGCATCGAACGCGCTTATGTGGTTGCGGCGGAATTGTACTGGCAAGGACAGACCTCGAGTGCCTAGGTAACGCACTTCGAGAGTGGCGTTCGTATACAACTGGTGCTCCACAGCCAGTGTCCAGTTTATATATTTGGGCATCACGGAATCGTCAATGTAGCTGGTGGTTAGGGCGCGGGTCGCAGCTTGGCCGACCGGGGCGATGTAGGTCTGTGGCAATCCGCCACCTGCCAAGAAGTTTTGGCCGGGGGTAGCGCCGATTGAGCCCTTTTGCTTGGCTGAGCACCACGTTGGCGTGGGTGTCAGGGTGCAGGCCGATGGTTCGTTCAGTTCGCTCTGCAATTGCGGAGGCAACGTAATTGAGGCGAAGTTCTGGAATTTCCAGCCATACGACACGCCAGCGCCCGCGCGGACAGCGGTCCTGCCATTACCGCGGGGATCCCAGGCCAGGCCAAGTCGTGGGCCAAAGTTGTTCTTGTCGGTCTTCGGGTTGCCGAAGGTTATGACGCCCGGGACATTGGAAATCGCATTCAAGGTTTGGGTTTTGTCGCCGACCGGATTGGTCCAATATTCGTAGCGCAGGCCGAGATTGACGGTCAAGCGCGGGCTCAACTTGAAATCATCTTGCGCAAAGATCGCAAACAAACTCTGGGTTCCGAGAAAACTTCCGGTTCCTGCATTGCGCAACGTCCTCCCCACGTTGTCGGCTGTTTGATCGTTTATGAACAGTTGCAGCGTGCTATACCAGTAGTCGCCATTGCTGCGCGGCAAAAAGAACTGCGGATAAATGAAATGCGTGTATTCGCCGCCGAATTTGAAGGTGTGCTTTCCTTTGGACCAAGAAATATTGTCGCGAACCTGATAGGTATTTTGCTTTTGGGTACTGTTGTCCCCAGGCCCGATGGTCGTGCTTCCGAGGTCGCCGAAGGTCACATCGTTCGGACATACCTTGCAAGGGTTCGCGAAGAATTCACCGAAATAGGAATACTGCAAGCGGAAGTCGTTGACCACACTGCTGCTGAGCGTCCAAACATCGGTCAAGGCAATCTTGCGATTGCGGACAAGCTGGTTTTGATTGAAAACGGACTGCGTTGAGTTTACCGGAAAGATGAACTTTTCCTGATTGAACGTGAATCTTGTGCCAATTTGATGCTTTCCCCGCGTGTAGTCGGTGTTGAATTGATTGTCGTGCTCCCGCTGAAAGACCGGGCTGAAGATAGTCAGGTTCCCAATGGGAATTGGCACGCCATTCACCACCGGCCACTTGGCCGGGGCCACGTCGGCTTGGCCAGCTATCGGAAAATTGTTCAAAATATTTGAGACCGCAGAGTCGGCGGCCATAGACTTAAGCGTAGCCAAGCTGCTCGCCGTCGGTGCCAGCTGCGGGGTAGCTGAGCCTTGCCCGTGCAGCGTCGTATACTCATAGGCGCCGAAGAAGAAAAACTTGTCCTTAATTATCGGCCCGCCGAGAGTACCCCCGAAGCGATTGTTATCAAAGGCCGGCTGACCGCTGATCGTCCCACTTTGGATAGCTGCCTTCGTCAAGTTGTCCATTGCATTCAGATTTCTGTTCTGTGCATACCACTCGCCGGATCCATGAAAATTGTTCGTGCCGGTCTTGGTGACCAGAATAAATTGCCCTCCGGAGGAATGGCCGTATTCCGCGCTGAACTGATTGGTCAACAACACGAACTCCCCGACTGCGTCCGGGATAACCGTCGAATTGGGGCCTGTGACGCCCAAGTTGTTATCGTCCACGCCGTCCACGACGAAGTTGTTCTCTCTGGGCCGGGTACCTCCAACCGACCCGCCAACTCCAACCGTCCCTCCGGGTTGAGCGATCACGTTAGGCGCCAGCATCGCCAGGTTGAAGGGGCTGCCGTTCTGAATACCGCCGGCCGTGGGAAGATTTGCCACTTGGCTGGAATCGTAGTCGTTACTTAGCGTCGAGGAGGCAGTTTGTACTTCGACGTTCGATGCATTTACCTCGATAGTTTCGGAAGCGGTCCCCAAATCCACCCGGGCGTCTGCCACATTATCTTGATCCGCTTGCACCAGCACGCCTGACTTGACCACCTTCTTGAATCCAGTGGCTTCTACTGTGACCGTATACTTTCCGGGAAGGACGCTAGGAAAGGTGTACGTCCCCGCGGAAGTTGAGGTCATGGCAAAGGAAACACCGGTGTCTTCGTTCGTGGCCGTTACCTTGGCATTTGCCACGGAGCTGCCCGCAGGATCCAAGATTTGACCTCGAAGCGTGCCCGTGACCCGCTGAGCGAACGCTACGTTTGTCCCAAACGCGCACACCCACGCGAACAATATAACCAGTGTTAACTTGCGCATAAGATTCTCTCCTCCGAGGACTCGTTTACGCGGTACTGTTAATCACCCACTACTTCTCATCCAGTTAAGCAAAACAGTAGGACAGGCCCCGGTAAACGGTGCGATGCGAGTTGGCAGGCGCAGGCCCAAGCCAGCAAACTTGTGCCTTACTTGTTGCTTAGGTTGGAGTTAAGCGGTAAGCGTTTGTTTATTCAGATACTTGGAGTGGTCTCCCGCGGAAATAAAGATGAAATTGAGCAGACGTCCACTCTCAAGGTGTTCTGGAGGTCTAAAAGTTATACAGTTTCCACGATATCGCTCCCTGGATTTGTAGGACAGCCGTCTGAACCGAGAAATAGGAAACTATCCCCACACTTTTCGCGTATTCCAGACAAACGCTTTCGCACTTCATACGTCTAGTTTATTAAGGATGGGGTGTATGGGACCGAATGTGACCTCCACACTGGAGCCCGAAATGGCAGCCGGGCCGGGCCGTATTCCAGGTTTAGCCTCCCGTTATATTCGTTTCGGACCCTTCCAGGTGGACCAGCATCGCCAGGAAGTGTGCAAGAACGGGGCGCGGCTCAAGCTGCAGGGCAAGGTGTATCAAGTTTTGCTAGCGCTTATCGAAAAGCAAGGCGAGGTAGTGACCCGCGACGAGTTGCGAGTCCGTCTGTGGCCGGCCGATACCCATGTCAATTACGACGCAAACGTAAACACTACGGTGAACAAGCTCCGCCAGGCCTTGGGAGATTCGTCCGAGAAGCCCCTCTATATCGAAACCATTCCACGCAAGGGATACTGCCTGGTGGTGCAGCCCGAGTTTGCGGAGGTTCCCGTGACCGTTGTCGCGGTGCCTCGGGAAAATGGGATCAATGGCAAGCCGCGCGCGGAAAATATCGGCTCGTCCAAGACTGATCTATGGATAACGCTGGGCATCATCGGGCTGATCCTCGGCGGCATGTTGCTGGGCGCGGCCGTCACAAAGCTTTGGATCTATCACTTCGCGGCCACACCGGGCGGCGGCTGGTTCTGACTCCAGTCCTAATTTTCTGTGCTATCGGCCACTGCAACCTGCTTGCGCTGAAAAACTAGGCCCTTGGTGCGCCCGGCATCCAGCGCAAACGCAGATGCGGGTTTTTTGGCGCTACGTTGAAAACGGAGCGTTACCCCGGACTTTCCCACCTCGAATTCGTCCGAGCCTACCGCGCGTAGCACGTCCGTTGAGAAGTTGTTCACTCGCGGCGACCCAGAACCATCCAGAATCGCAAGAACCTTGATTCGTCCGTCGGCCACGCCCAGCCGGTAGGCGACGCCGAGTTCCTCGCTCCAGTACTCGCCAGAATAATTCTTTAGCTCCTCTACGCTGACGGCGGTCTCCGTTTTTTCTTTGTTGTCGCTCTCCTTCGGTTTGCTTTCCCTAGGCTTCATTAAATTGCCCAGGTAAATGTCGGCCACCTGGTGGGCCCGCCTCGTTGGTCCGGCGTTCCCGACATTGCAAAGGCACGCAACGGAAAAATGTTGATCCGGAAAGCGCAACAGTTCCGCGCGATACCCGCCCCACGAACCGCCATGGCTTACCGTGTGCAGACCGCGGTAATCCTGGAGACCCAGGCCCTTGGCGTAGTCAAGGACCTTGCCGTTGTTCAGCTTGCCGCGCTCCTGTAGCTCCGCGAGAAATTGCTTTCCACCGACACGCGGACTGTAGAAGTTTTCGTCCCACTTGAGCAGGTCTTCCACCGACGTATGCACGGCGCCATCGCCGGTTTGTTCGAAGTAAGACACATTGAGCGTATAGCCGGACTGGTCCTGCTGTTCGTCATAAGCCATCGCCCGGTTGGCGATGAGAGACGCGTGGCTATCGCGATACTGCGTATGGGTCATTTCCAGAGGCGCGAATATATTTTCCGCCGCGAACCCGCGCAGCGTTTTCCCGCTGGCCCGTTGCACGATCGTCGAGAGCAGGAAAAAGCCGGTGTTGCTGTAGAGCCAGTCGCTGCCGGGGGCAAAATTGAGCGCCCTTTGGCGGGTGATCAGCGCTAGAGCATCGGCATCCGTGGTCACGCTATCCGTATGGATGCCGGCAAGCTGCATCAATGTCAGATAATCGCGTAGTCCGCTGGTGTGATTTAACAACTGCAGAATGCTGATTTTCTCGCCGTAATTCGGCAATTCAGGGATGTACTTCCGCACGTCATCGTTCACCGAAAGCTTGCCTTGCTTTTCGAGCAGCAAGATACTCGATGCCGTAAATTGCTTTGATGTAGAGCCGATGTCGAAGACGGATTGCGGCGTGATGGCCACGTTTTCTTCGATGTTCGCCAAACCATAGCCTTTCGCGTAAATTATCTTGCCGTCGCGATAGACGCCCAGCGCGCATCCGGGCGAGCCCGACTTGGTGAGGTCGCTGAAGACTTCGTCAACCGCTGCAGCGGCCTTTTCGTCGGAAGTAGCTGTATATCCAGCGCTCGCGGTACTCAACAAGAGGAGCAACGCGAAGATTCCCGCTGATCCCCGTCGCCTTGCCACCATCATTGCAACCCCAGTCGCGTTGAAAGTTTTTGCTCCGCGGAATAACCCGCTTCCGCTGCAGGGCTGAAATATATCACGTCAAGGCTGTGCTGCGGCTAGCCTGCAACGCTCAAAACACTTTCATGTACACTTTTCGTCCATGCTCACCGCCATCACCCGCGCTGTCAGTCCGGGCATTGTCCATTGCGAGCTGACCTTTGTGGCTCGGCAGCCCATCGAGCTGGCAAAGGCCGAACAGCAGCACCTCGCGTACCAGCAGCTACTCCAAAAATGTGGAGCCCGCGTTATCGCTCTTCCCGCCGAACCGCAGCTTCCCGATTCGATGTTCGTGGAAGATCCAGCGATCGTCCTGGACGAGTTGGCCATCATTCTTACGCTGGGCACCGAGTCCC
>Ga0210409_10005042_pt1 | contig 13962 bp, 14 predicted proteins | sample IncBWH17MmetaG_FD_161649 | JGI IMG/M metagenome (GOLD analysis project Ga0210409, IMG submission 161649) | Forest soil microbial communities from Barre Woods Harvard Forest LTER site, Petersham, Massachusetts, United States - Inc-BW-H-17-M | ecosystem: Environmental > Terrestrial > Soil >... | reverse complement strand
GAACACTGGCTAGAGTATCGGAGGAGTGCTTCAGCCAGATCAGCGAGACATCGTCTTCGGTCGGTCCAATGCCGCCGGGGGGCATGTTGGTATTTTCAGAGTCTGGAAGATAGCCGGCGTTGGAGAGCAAGGTGGCGGGTGAAGTGCCATTGATAAGCTGAGAGACGTAGAGATGGGGATCGATAGGCGACTGGCCGTGCTTGGCAGTGATCACGATCAGGGTCCTGTCGTAAAGACCCTTTGCCTTCAGCTCGCGGACGAATGCCCCAATCGAGGCGTCGACGAATTTGAATTCGTCCAGCAGCGCCTCGGTGGGCGTGCCAGCGGCATCCAAATATCCGCCCGTCACGTGGTTGCTTTTCTCAATGAGCTTCTGGCCGACGCTAACAGCCTGGAAGTTCATGCCGAAGATAGTGGGAACTTGGGTCTTCTTGGTGCCAAGGTGGTTTTTCCCATCGATCTCGTTGAGTATCGCGTCGACCTTCAAGGTGTCGTAGCACTGAATGTTCTGGAAGCTGTTGGTCCAGGCAGTCAGGTCCGAGCCTGGATCGAGGATTGCGGCGCAGGATACGCCAGTGGGCGTCGTAACGCCGGGAAGGCCGATTACGTTGGAGTTGATTTCCGGCGCGTAGAAGTCGTCGAGGGCAATGGGACCGATACCAGAGGCGGCCGACGAGTACGCGGGATGCTTGTCGGACCATGCCGTGTATCCGCCAGCCTGGTGAATGACACTGAAAATGCTGTTGGCGCGAACGAACTCCCACGGGTAAACCGGTTTGCAGCCCATGCTTGGATCGCGAACCAGTCTCTGGGGATCGATGGATGCGATGCCACCATCGGTCAGCGCCGCGCCGGGAGCGCCGCCGTTTACTTTGGTCTGGTCGATGTCGATTCCTTCTTCATACTCGGTTGTCGTACCGGTTGGAGTCCCGCCGGGCGTACACGGGCCGGCCAAGAGGCCGTTGCCTGTCGTCTTCGCGGGGGCGTCATAATTCCGGGAATAGGCGACGTCATAGTAAACGCCGGTGAAGGCCGGGCTTCCGCCGGTGATGATTGCGGTCAGCCCGGGGAAGGAATCCGAGGTTTTTGAAGTGCTGGCGGCGACGTAGTTGACGCCAGTCTCGCCGAGGGCAGCAAGCGCCGGGCAATAGGGTTCGCCATTATTGACGGTGCTGATGCCGTTGACGCAGTTTAGGAAATCAACAGCGTGCATACCGTCGATGCTGATCAGCAGGACCCGGCGGATGCCGTTACGTTGATTGATGTGCTGCGAATTGGCCTGCGGGGCCAAGAGTACTGCGATAGAAAAACCAATAGCTGCTACTTTTAGTCTATTGAACACTTTTAGTCTCCAAGGGGCTGGATCTGGAGGGTGACGGTTAGGAATTACAGGGATATTAAAGCGGAATGAATTCTCAATTCTGGAGGGCACAGAGATTCGCTTTGTGCCCGGCCGAGTATCCTGCATTGATTTCCCTTGGTGCACGGTGCCTTTGTGGATGGCTCTGGCTGGGAGGGTGTCTACAAGATCCTCACGCGAGACGGCTATAGTGTCAGCATTGTCCAAAATCCGACAATATCGTTGGAGGACGACGTAGCGGTTACCAAGCGAACTCTTGCCATGGAGGAGCGGTGATCACTGAAGCCGGGAACCATCCAAAGGTTGCAGGACTGGCGTACATCGCCGCGTTCGCTCCGGACAAAGGCGAGTCCGTGGCAACGCTCAACAAACATGCGGCACCCGGCGCAGCCGTGTCGCCGATACTGCCGCCGCAAGACGGCTATTTGTTCCAGGACAAGGCAAAGTTCCCCGCCTCTTTCGCGGCCGACGTGGACGCAGAGAAGGCAGCGTTCTGGGCCGATTCTCAAGTTCCGTGGGGCCTGGCGGCTTCCAGTGGCACAATTAGCGAACCGGCGTGGAGGACCAAGTCTAGCTGGTACCTGATCGCCACTGATGACAGGTTGATCCCACCTGAGGCCCAGCGTGCCATGGCCAAGCGGGCGGGCGCCACGGTCGTTGAGGTCAAGGCCAGCCACGCCGTCTACGTCTCGCAACCCAGTGCTGTCGCGGCTCTCATTGAACAGGCAGCCAGGACAGCGAAGGCTGCTACTGCTTAGCAGGTCCAGGGGACTATCCGCTCGAACGTTTGGGATGGGAGTCCGAGTTTCAGACGAGTGACGGGCAATCCGGAGAGCGCCGGGATAAACCGGTATGTTGTAGGGGATGCAAGAGCCCTACAGGAAAGGAAATAGCGAATCCATCCTGACCTCGAGTCGTGCAGGCGTCATCGCGAGACGACGCATGAAGCGTAGACAGAGGCATCGGTGGGCGGGGCTATTGAGCTGCGAAAAGCCCGTAGATCAGGATGCCGACGAAAAAAATGAATCGTAACGTTATCTCGAATATTGAGTGATACGAATAGTTCGTTGGGCAGCCGGCCGCAGGAATTAGCCTGAAGCAGTGTCCCAGAAAAATGAGCGGCAGAAAACGCTGGGTTACTGAACTGCGAAGGTCGTTGCGGTATCGGCCGAGCTATGTGAGCAGGTAAAGCGGAATGAAAAATCAGCCGTGCCACGGTCGCCACAGGAATGGTGCTCGATTCGATTGGCTCCTGCGTTTTGCGGCGATTACTTCCGAGCATCCGACGATATAAACGTTATAGTAAATAACCTCGATGCGTCCGTGTCAGGAGGCCGACGCGAAACGCTTGCGGTACTCGCGCGGAGGAATGCCCAAGCTTCTAACGAAAGCCAAGCGCATTTGCTCTTCGCCGCTGAAGCCGCAATCTTCGGCAATTGTTTCGATACGGTCGGTTGTCTCCTCAAGCCGCCGACGTGCAGTATCCAAGCGAATTGCTTCTATGGCTTTCGCCGGTGTTCGGCCACGCGTCTGCACATAAACTCGCGCGAAGTTGCGCGGACTCATGTGTAGGCGATCGGCCAGCGCCTCAACGCGAAGATCGCTTCTCAGGTGTTCTGCGATCCATTGTTCAATCTCGTTGAACCGGTCTGAGTCAGAGTGCGCCTGGGCATCGAGCAAAGCACTGTATTGCGACTGGCCGCCCGCACGCTTGAGATAAACCACAAGAATCCGTGCCACCTTGATCGAGACCTCGCGTCCCGCGTCCTGCTCAATCAGAGCCAACGCTAGATCAATTCCGGAAGTAACGCCGGCCGAACTCCACACCTTGCGATCGTGAACGTAGATGGCATCTGGCTCTACGGTCACGTTAGGGTGACGACTAGCCAGCAGTGGCGCATGCTGCGGGGGCGATCAGCGATGGTCGTCCCTACCGCGACAGTAATGCCTCCGGATTTGCTCCCGATAGTTGTTTGGAGTGGGCGTCGAGGTCGTGTGCCCTTAGCGTTTTACAGATGATAACCAGCGCTCTAAATGATCTGCATAACTTCTGCTGGAGCGGTGTTCCGAACCGTCCGACAGCCTTACTAGGTATTCTCGATTGTCAATGGGGCAGAGTTCGCGAATGCGCCTGGCGCATACAATTCTTGACCGATGGATCCGAAGGAACTGCGCCGGATCAAGCTTTTCTTCCAGGGAATTCATCGTTTCGCGTATCAAATGAGAACGTCCGCTACCGTGGAGTTCCGCATAATCTCCCGCCGCCGCGATCCATTCGATCTCGTCAGCAAGCACAATCCGAATCCGTGAACCGATTCGCACCGGGAAGCGTGATACGTATGGCCTCGGGTTCTTTTGAAGCATCTGCAGCAATCGCTCGGCCATCTGAAGCTTGGAATCACGGTCTCTAATCAGTCGTGCTCTTTGCAGAGACACGAGAAACCTGTCATCGTCCACAGGCTTAAGGAGGTAGTCCAATGCGTGAACCTCAAAAGCGCGCAACGCGTGCTGCTCGTACGCGGTTAGGAAGATTACCGACGGCAGATCCTCCTTTGGGATAGCCCTTAAAACCTCGAACCCGTCCATGCCTGGCATCTGCACATCCAGGAAAACAACATCAGGAGAAAGGGCAAGAATTTTCTCAACTGCAGAGGAGCCGTCCCCACACTCGCCAACAATCTCGATATCCCTGAACTTCTTCAGTCGGAGCACGACACCGCGCCGAGCCAGCGGTTCGTCGTCGACAATCAGCGCGCGCACACGCCCCCCTCAACCGCTTGAGCCGCTCGCCGCATAGGCATTTCGATCATCGCCTCGCAGCCGCCCGCCTCCGGCCACCGCAGCAAGAACCGGTGATCGTTTCCGTATAGCGTCTTCAGCCGCTCTTCCGTGTTCGTGAGACCAACGCCTCTGGCTTTTCCATTTGAACTAGAAGGCCTGGTATTCGAGCACGCAGAGCCCGAAGAGCCCTCGGCCTCGACTTCGTGGCGCGACCCGGAATTGCTGATCGCGATCAACAAGCGATCAGCGTTCAGACGGCTTTCTATCCGAATCGTCCCGCCTTCCACCAGCGGTGCGATTCCGTGCCTCACGGCATTCTCCACCAACGGTTGCAGCAACATCATCGGCACAACAGCGTCGAGCGTATCCGGCGAAATGAACCTCTCAACTCGAAGCCTCTTGCCGAGCCTTGTTTCCTCAATTGCAAGATATCGTTCGATGAATGCAAGCTCCTGCGACAGCGGTGTCTCCAGCAACGCATCATGGTCCAGCGTGGTTCGCAGCAACTCACCGATCTGCGCCAGCATACGCGTGGCTGCTGGGGCATTTCCTTCCAGCACCAGCGTGGACGCGGCATTCAGAGCGTTGAACAGAAAGTGAGGATTCAGCTGGTAACGCAACGCGCTGAGGCGGGCCTCACGCGCCTCGGATTCGGCCCGCAGCAGGCGTTCCCTTTCCTGCGCGGACCGCTGCCATTGCTTGATGCTGAAATAGAGACTGCACCAGAGAAAAAGAACCACCGAAGACTGTATCGAGTCCGCGGCCAAGTCAGCCCAATCAAACTTATCAAAATTTAACGACACGAGTTCAGCCCCGACTGCGCCTACAGTTCCCACGATCAGAGACCAAACTGACATCTTGAGCCCGAAAGCGAGCCACGAAGGCGAGTGGCGCAGCAGGGATCGGCAGATTGGGCGAACCACAAAACTACCCAGGAACATGAAAACCACTAAAATGCTGTTGTCGCGTAGCACGCCCGGCCGCTTTACAACATCGGGGATGCATGCCACGAGCACCACCACATAGAGGCAAACTCCTCCGATGATCTGAAGCCGCCAGAAGGAAGGGAAGCGGAGCGGGTCATCACCTGCCATGGACAACATTCTAGCGCAGGTGCACCACGGCGCAGCCACGTTCTGTCGCACCAAACCTTCGGTTCGTCGCATTGCGTATTCGTTCCACAGAGAAACCCTGACAGCCGGGAATCAATCTGGGTTAGCCTCCTTCAGAGGAAGTCGAGATTTGTTTATTAAGAGGTGTTTCATGGCAGAAAGCGCAAGAATCGCATTCCCACCGACTGAGGCCGTTGCTGGATTGTCGTCGGTCCGCGCGAGGACATTGCCCTGGTATGTGTGGTCGTCTGCTCTGGCCATAACATCAACAACCGTCGGTCTCTACTGGGACATTTCCTGGCACATCGGCATCGGGCGCGACACATTCTGGACGCCCGCCCACCTCGCCATTCAGTTCGGAGCAGTCCTCACCGGATTGTGTTGCGCATACTTGATTCTGCACACCACGTTCGCCGCTGACGCCGCAAGAGAACACTCAGTGCAGATTTGGGGCTTCCGCGGACCGCTGGGCGCATTCATCGCGGCCTGGGGCGGCTTTTGCATGTTGACCTCTGCTCCCTTCGACAACTGGTGGCACAACTCTTTCGGACTAGACGTGATGATCCTTAGCCCGCCACACGTTGTGCTGATTCTGGGGATTTTCGTTATGGGCTTGGGGGGGCTCATCCTGACGGCTAGCCAGATGAATCTGTCGACAGGAAAAAGCCGCGACAAGCTCAACTGGCTGCTGCGGTACAACGGGTCACTTCTGCTGTGCCTGTTGCTCATGCTCGGCTTGGAGTACATCGGCGATCAAACCTTGATGCACAGCGCGATCTACTACCGTGTGCTCGGCATGATTGTGCCGGTAGTTCTGGTTGGGATTGGCCGCGCTTCGGGAGGTCGTTGGGCGATCGCCACGCCGGCTGCGATGTACACGGTCTTATGGCTCGCCGGGAATTGGATTTTCCCTTTGTTTCCGGCACAGGCAAAGCTGGGTCCCGTGTTTACGCCCATCACGCACATGGTCCCGCTCGGCTTTCCTGTACTAGTGCTGCCTGGTGCGATTGTCCTTGATTTTATTCAAGGCCGATTTACCGGCCGAAGTGACACGGCGAAAGCATTGATCGCTGGTGCAGGATTCATGGCCGCGACTCTGGCCGTGAGTTGGCCATTCGCATATTTCATGATGTCTCCCTACGCGCGCAACTGGATTTTCACCATGAATGAATTCAGCTATGACACTCCACCTTCGCAATATCACCTGGCGTGGACGCTGCGAGCCTACGAGCAAACGCGGGTGGAATTCTGGCTCGGTATGTTCATCGCGTTGGCGGCGACGATATTCTCCACGCGCATGGGCATGCTGTGGGGAGATTGGATGCGCGGTATTCGCCGTTAACGATAGCCTCGCACTGGGTATTGCTTCCGTTAGGGAGGTTTGTATGCGAACCTGCAGACTGGCCGTTTTTCTCTTGATGTTAGGTCCCTTCGCCCTTGCGCACGTTGGAAGCCCCATCGTGTATTTTGAGGGTGCTGCCGGCCCTTATGAGCTATTGGTGACGGTAAATCCACCGGCGATGGTGCCCGGCATCGCGCAGGTAGAGGTTCGCGTCACGTCCGGGACCGTCAGCAGTATCAGCGTTTCTCCCGTCTACGTGAACGGCAAAGATCAAGGTCTTCCGCCGACAGCGGATTCTCTGCAACCTTCCGCTGCCGATCCGCAATGGTTCACCGGCAAGGTTTGGATGATGGAATCAGGTTCGTGGGAAGTGCGCGTCGAGGTTGCTGGGACTGAAGGGACCGGAAAGTTGGCGATCCCGGTTCCCGTGTTTGCGCGCCGCACGCTCCCGATGGAAAAAGCACTCGGCGCGCTGCTCTTCGGACTCATGCTGTTTCTCTCGATCGGCATCGTATCGATCGCCGGAACAGCGGCGCGCGAAGGCGGACTGGCGGCCGCAGAGCTTCCCTCAACACGCAATCGACGGATTGGATATATCGCAATGGCGGTAGCCACCGTGCTCGTGGTCATCATATTGGCATTTGGAAATTGGTGGTGGAACGCACAGGCCGACGATTTGAAACATAGGGTGCTTTACAGTACACCGCCGCTCCGTGTCTCCTTCAATTGGGCGGACTCCAGCACCCATGGAACGGACCAGCTCACGCTGCTTATCGACGAAGATTTCTGGCACAAGACTCGCAAGGATCAATGGTCGATGAGCTTGATTCCAGATCACGGACACCTGATGCATGTATTTCTACTGCGTGTTCCGGCGATGGACCGCTTCTATCATCTGCACCCCGAGCAGGCGAGCGATGGATCGTTCACTGTTAGATTGCCGGCCATGCCAGCCGGCAAATATAAGATTTTTGCCGACATTGTTCGCGGCACTGGATTCCCCGAGACTCTGGTCAGTGAAATCGACTTGCCGGATGTGAAGGGCGAACCACTCTCCGGTGACGACTCCGGTGTGACCGCTTCAGCGTTTGAGTTGTCCAGCGCGCCGGTGAATGTCGCGCAGCTCTCCGATGGTGGTCGAATGGTTTGGGAACAAAACACCAGTGAGTTGAAAGCTAGGCAGGTTTCCTGGTTTCGCTTTCGCGTTGAAAACGCCGGGCATCAGCCGGTGAATGATCTTGAACCTTACATGGGGATGGCGGGTCACGCTGAATTCGTGCGTTCCGATCTGTCCGTGTTTGCGCATGTTCATCCAGCCGGGTCGGTGCCGATGGCTTCACTGAGGATCGTGCAACAAGACTTTGGAGTACCCATGGACCATAGCTCCATGCACTCAGTTCCCGCTGAGGTTTCCTTCCCTTATGGATTTCCTCAACCCGGCGAGTATCGGCTGTTCGTGCAGGTCAAGCGATGCGGCCAAGTTGAGACAGGCGTGTTCAACGCACACGTGGGAAACTAAGGGAATAAGCCACAATAAAGTTTACTTTTTGTCGAAACTATGTGGCACGATAGCTTCATGGAAATCGCTCATCGCGCCATCATGCTCAAAGTGCTTAAAACGTTGAACGAAGCGCAGGCCCGGTGGTATGTGGCGAAGGAAGCCTTGGCGTTGGGTCGCGGGGGTCTAAAGGCGATGCACGAGTTGACCGGGATGTCGCGCCCCACGATTCTAAAAGGAATAAACGATTTAAGGCAAAAGCGCTTGCTGGGCGAAACGGGACGACTTCGCCGACTGGGAGGTGGGCGCAAAGCTATAGAGGCATCCTATCCGTCATTGAAACGGGCCTTAGAGAAGATCATGGAAGAGACCACGGCCGGGGATCCCATGAGTCCGTTGCGTTGGACGAGCAAATCGACGTATCGCATTGCCGAAGAGCTGACTCGCCAGGGGCATGCGGTGAGCCAACGAACCGTGCATCGGAAACTGAGTGCCTTGGGCTACTCCCTTCAAGGGAACGTCAAAAACAAAGAGGGCAGCGCTCCCGCGAACCGGGATGAACAATTTCGTGCGATCAATGGGCGGATCCGGAATTTCATCCACCAGGGAAACCCGGTCCTGTCCATTGACACCAAGAAGAAAGAGCGGGTGGGTGATTTTAAGAATCCTGGACGGACGTGGCGCCCGAAAGGCAAACCGCGAGAGGTGAATACGTATGACTTCCCCAGCCTGGCGGTGGGGACAGCAATTCCCTACGGGGCTTACGATGTTCATCGGAATCAAGGTTTTGTGAACGTCGGGATGACCCATGATACGGCGGAGTTTGCGGTCGAAAGTCTTCGTCAGTGGTGGATGGGGGTGGGGCAGCGATATTATCCCAAGGCTTCCCAGTGGCTTTTGTGTGCGGACAGAGGCGGCGGCAACAGTAGCCGAAGCCGCGCGTGGAAGTATTACCTCCAACAACTTTCAGACCAATTGGATATTGGTATGGGGGTCTGTCATTATCCTCCGGGGACCAGCAAGTGGAACAAGGTGGAGCATCGCCTGTTTTCGTTTATCAGCTTGAATTGGAAAGGAGAACCCCTGGTGAGCTATGAAACCGTTGTGAATTTGATTGGATCGACCCGAACCAAGAAAGGTCTGCGGGCGAAAGCGAAGCTGGACAAAAAACAGTACGAAACCGGCAGGAAAATTTCGGATGAAGAGATGGATCAGCTCAATATCAAATATGACAAAGTAAACCCACAGTGGAACTACACCATCTATCCGCAGACCCAGAAACCGAAGGCTAAAAAGTAAACTTTATTTTGGTTTAAGCCCTTAGTAAGGTGGCGGTTCCGAGTTAAGTCCCCGTCGGACCGGTTCCTTAACCCCAACAACAGCTCTCGAACCGTCGTCCTCGGGGCTGATCCGCACCTTCTAAGGGAAATGAGATCGCTTTACAGTCGGCAACCTGAAATTGCGCTGGCCTTCGTTTTCCTGTTTGCCTGTAATCCGTCCAGAGTCGATGCAGAGCGCGTAGATCACTTCCTCGCAATGTCCTGTGGAAACTTAGTCACCCCAACCGCGGCGAAAAATCCGTCAGCGTCAAAAACGTCGAGTCAATCTTCTCCACTAATTTCCCATTCTCTTCCGATTTCGCCTTCACGCTCTTCCACTCCGGGTCGTCCTGGAAGGCCTTCCAGTTCGCCGCCGCCGCTTCCCGACTCGGATGCTCCAGAGTGTAAAAGAAGGTGCTGCTTTTCACCGGTTCGTCCAGCGCAGTCCAATACGCTACACTCTTGATTCCATGGTCCGCAAAAAGCTTCATCGTGTGGTCCCGGAAGCGGGCTACCAGGTTCTCTATCTTTCCGGGGACCACGTGATAAATCCGCAGTTCATACACCACAGTTGATTCTCCCATCGCGCCACCTTGCTCTCTCTCCCCTCTTGCCAAACTCTCATGCGCAACTGAAGCGAACGTCGATTTCATCGCCTCTGCTATCTCGCAGGGCGCCAGCACCGCCAACGGCGCCGCCATCAGCAATGTTCGTCTCTTCATTCCGGAATTCTACCAGATCATTAGAAACCGAAAACTTGTTCGTACCGGTCCACACTAAAGCTCGGCGAGAGCTTGATGCACCATAGTCACGGAAGTAGCTCCTTCGCCAACGGCCGAAGCCACCCTTTTGACACTTCCAGCCCGGACATCGCCTACTGCGAACACTCCTGGTAGGCTGCTTTCCAGCATCAGGGGCGGGCGCGAAAGCGGCCAAGGAGGATTCCGATCTGGGTCAATAGCCAGTGGTAGATCGCGTCCGGTGAGGATAAAGCCCTTCTCATCAAGAGCGACACGGCGTCGCAGCCAGTTGGTATTGGGCGAGGCGCCAGTCAATATGAAGAGGTGTCCAGATTGATTGCGCATTTTGGTTCTCTCCTTTTATTAGGCGCGTTCAGCGCGAGCGACGGGCATCAAGGCTGAACGGTCCTGCACCGAACTGAGAAATCAGCAGGGCGCCGCCGAGCATGGAGACGTTCTTCATGAACAGAATCATTTGGATTTGCGCCATCATGGGATCGGTTACGGTCCAGAACTTATGCATCATCAAGCTGACAGGGACCAGGAAAAGCACAATGAGCCAGGCGCCCAGTTTTGCGCGATAACCTAACAAGATGCTCAAGCCGCCGGCAATGGCCAGCACGCCGGAAAGTGGAACCGCGATCGCAGCCAAAGGCACGCCTTGCGAAGCCGCATAGCCGATGGTTTGCTTGCTAAAATGATTGGCTCCAGCCATCAGGAAAATCAGCGCGAACAAAAACCGTCCCAAAACGACTACCGCTCCCTGCCAAGAGCTTATTGCCCCCACATGTTTGGAAATTGCGATCGAATTCGTTGCCATGTACTTCCTCCTTTGCTTGTTGAATCTGCCTACGAGCAACCGCGCAAACTAAGTTCGTTTGCTCCGGCGAAATCGATTTCCTCCTGTTTTCAACCAGCGTGCTGCTGGGCGTTCTTTGGAGCCGGGAAATTCACCTGAGCCCACGCCGAAAACTTCGTTGGCTGCCGGCCTGCGATCTTGTTTGCGAGCGCAATCGAGTCGCGCGAATCGGAACCTAAGTACGTGTGCGTCTGGAAGTAATCGAACATTTCCGCTATCTCGGCGGACCCAGGAAAAAGACCGGCGAAAACTTCCTTCGGCACTTGGTTGAAAGAGAAGTTGTGAGCCTGTCGATTTAGCGTATCGATGATTTCATTGAAGCTCATGAAATCGCCGACTAGGGGCAGATACTCGCCGTGGCCGGCCTGATCGGGGTGTGCGAATGCTCCGGCCACGATGTCGCCAAGTTCCGTAATGTCCCCCATGTGAATGCTTCGCACAGTTGGATCAAGTGGGAGAGCCCAGCTCATGGATCCGTCAGTCTGTTTTTGCGGAGCAAGAACGCCGATAAGGTTCTGATAGTAGAAAGGAGCGATGACGAACGTATGATTCGCAAACCCGGCTTCTTTCACTATCCGATCAGCCTTGGCCTTGCCGGTAAAGTGAGGAACGTGGAACTTGCCGCGGCTGATCGCTTCCACATCAGGCAACGTGGACCAGACAAAGTGTTTAACGCCTGCATGCTTGGCTGCGCGTACCGCCGCGGTCGCCTGCTCGACCTCGTCGGTACCTTCTTCCCGAAAACTAGTGACTAGAAATACGCCATAGGCCCCTTCAAATGCAGCCGCAAGGGTTTCGGGGCGATTCAAGTCCGCCTGGATGACTTCGTCGGCGAGTTCGCGATGCTTGGCCGGATTGCGAGTCATGGCGCGTACCTTGAATTGATTGCCGGCTTGAAGGGTGCGTACTACGGCGCCACCCTGTTGCCCTGTTGCGCCGACTACGGCGATGAGTTTCTTATCTGTGCGTTCCATATGCAGAGTGCCTCTCTTTCCACTGTCTATTGATGTCAATTCTATTGATATAGATACATAGTGCTGGACATCGGTTATATAAAAAGGGCAAAATAGTTTCGTCATGGATAAGACCTCGCGAGACCCGATTCACTGTTGGCTGCTATTGGTGAAGGCCTTTCAGGCGGCTTCGAAATATCTCTATGCGGGACTAGCGGAGACTGGAATCGACGACACCGATTTCCGGATCCTTGAGGCCCTTTTGAACAAAGGGCCTTTGCCGGTGAATACGATCGGCCCAAAAGTGTTTCTGACCCCTGGTTCGATCAGCACGGCCGTGGACCGCCTCGTCGAAAGGGGCTTGGTAAGCCGGGTCGAGAGTTCTGAGGATCGACGCGTCCGCGTCGTGTCGCTCACACCAAAAGGCAAAAGATTGATCGCGCCGGTCTTTCGGAAACACGCCGCCGAAATTAAAAGGGTCTTTGCCGATGCGAACCCGAAAGAGTTGCGAGCTCTTAAAACGACATTGAAAAAGATTGGGAAGCGCGCTGAGAGTCTGGGGGCCGGAGCCAATCCAAAGTGTTTAAGCCAAGGATGACATAGCGGCGTAGTGCACCGATCAATCGAAATGAAAGTCGTCTTGGAGAAGAGACGTAAATGCAGATAGGAATCGACAGTTTCGCAGCATCTATTTCCGACCCGGCCACAGGTCTCAATGCACAGCAAGGAGGGCAGGGTAGAAGCTATCGGCCGTGACAGCGTGGGATTCTAACCAATGACGGGGCAGCGTTCTAACCAGCATCGACCAAGCTTTCGCTCGCAGCGATTTCCCGTAGCAACAAGACAAACCGAATCTTCTCCTTCCGAGACGAAACGGTTGTTCCCACGACGCAAGCTCGAGGTCCTTGAAACGATGGTGGACGAGATCGGATTCGAACCCAGCCCATCTCATTGCGAACGACGTAGGAAACCCAATAGGAGCCCTGAATTATTAGTTTAGTTTGTCGGAACGGCCCGAGGATGAATGGCCTCGATGTCCGCATAACGAGCAAAGTCCCGCTCATTGAAAGTTAGAATCCACTCAACGCCATATACTCGCATCGCAGCGGCCAGGCGTGCATCGTGGACCTGAACGCCAGACACGCCATAGGTGACAAGTAATTTCCGCCACTCTTCATGCACTGCCAGGCTGTCGGGAAGCAATCGGAGCTTTTCTTCAAAGAATTTCGCCCGCCGGTCTGTTTCTTGAGGCGAGAGGGCGGGTACACGTGTTCCAGAATTCACCGACATTCTGCGAGGTATAGCAAAGCTCGCCGTGGCGTCGAAGAATGGCTTCGATAGCGGAGACTACGAGAGGATAATCGTTTGGTCCGGCTTGACCCACCGGAGAAGGATGTTGCTATCGAGGAGGTACGGCGTCCCTGCCATCTAGCCGGTCCTCATAGAAACTTTCGCGCGAGAAGCTTTCAGTCGGTAAATTCGGCAGTTTTTCCGATCCCTCCGCCATGCCTTCAAGCATGTGGTGAAATTCATCGACCGTCAGTATACCCTGAGGCAGGGAACGCACAGTCAAAGCCTCTTTGAGAAGTCGCTCCGCCAACTTCTCCAAAGGCACACCTTGAGAACGCGCCTCGGCAACGAGACGGGCTTCCATCTCTGGATTGAGTTCAACCCGAATGGTCATCGTAATGCGCCTCTATCAAATAGATTAGACGCCTTCGTATCCAAATACCAGCAGCAACATCCTTGTGCAACCGAAAATCGAAGCTCGATCTTGCTATTTTATCTCCGGATTTTTCCCGCTCCGCGCCTGGCAGTTTTGGGCGCGGAGCGGCCCGCGCCTCTCATGGCCGGATCTATCCCGCGGCGAAGCCTATTTTCTGAGTTGATCGCAGATCGAGAAGAACCTTGATTACAGCTTAATGGAAGTCGGGAAGGCGAGGAGAGCGGGCGAAGAATAATAAGCCCCTTAGTATCAATCACAGAGCAACCGATTTT
>Ga0210409_10005040_pt1 | contig 13964 bp, 5 predicted proteins | sample IncBWH17MmetaG_FD_161649 | JGI IMG/M metagenome (GOLD analysis project Ga0210409, IMG submission 161649) | Forest soil microbial communities from Barre Woods Harvard Forest LTER site, Petersham, Massachusetts, United States - Inc-BW-H-17-M | ecosystem: Environmental > Terrestrial > Soil >... | reverse complement strand
GACCAATGCGAGCGTGGCGCTGCCGGTCGAACATTACAGCTTTTCCTTTGCGGCTCAAAAATCGAAGATCTCCTTTGCCGCCGGCAGCCTCGAGCGGGTGGCGACTCAACTGGGCGAGATCAAGATGCTCACGGAAATTTTGTTCGACGCAAAAATCAACGCCTTGGATAACTTGCGCCGCGAACGGGTTTCGCAGGATGACGCTTTCGGGCTGCAAACCGATTACGTGGGCGAAAAGACCACGACCAATACCCTGGCCGTGCTGACGCCCTACGAGATAACCTTCCGTTCGTTCAGCACCGAACTGGCAGGGGTCCTGGCCGGTTTGGCCAATTCGCCTCACGCGTTGCTGGTGAAGAACATCAACGTTGAGCTGGCCCCGGCGGTCGCCGCGCCCGAACCGGTTGCTGTGACTCCGCAGTACATCATGGCTCCCGCGCAAGTAAACGCCATGCAGCCGGAACAGCAACAGGCCAGCGCCCAGGCCGCCTTTGCCTCCAGGTACGGCCTGGGAGCCGCTCAGAACCTGGGGGGCATCACCTACCGCGGGCTCAACTCGGCTCCTTCGTCACCTTATATGCCGCCGCCCACCGGTGTCCCTGCCCCCGCGCCCGCCAACAAAGGCGGGCTGCCCACCGTGCTGGATGAAAAACTGCTCAAGATCACGCTCGACCTGTACCTCGTGAAACCGCTCCCCTCCAAATAAGACAAGATGGATTTCCTGAAGAAACATTACGAGAAGATACTCCTGGGAGTGGTGCTCATCGGGATGGCTGTGGCGTTGGCGCTGCTCCCCTTCTTCATTTCGAGCGAGAAGCAAAAGCTCACGGACATGTCCAGCGCCGTGCTCCATCCCAAGGTCAAGCCTTTAACCAACCTGGACATGACTCTTCCAGAGCAGACCATCAAGCGTCTGGCCAGTCCCGCCGTCATCGATTTTGGACCGCCCAATCGCCTCTTCAACCCGATGCCCTGGCAAAAGACCGCGGACGGCCACCTCCTCCTGCGTGAAAGCGTCGGTCCGAACCGAATTGTGGTGACTAATATCAGTCCGCTGGTGCTGGAATTAACGCTGGACTCGGTGAATACCTCCGAATCCACTCCCCAGTACGTCATCGGGATTGAAAGGCAAGCCGCTGCCAACCCGGCGCAGCGCCGCAAAACTCAGCGGCTTTGCAGCATGAACCCGCCCAGCAAAAACGAAACGTTCACGATGCTGGAAGTCAAAGGCAAACCCGAGGACCCGAGCCAGATTGTGGTCCAACTCAATGACACCGGCGAAAAAGCCGTGATCACCAAGGACAAGCCTTTCCTGCGCGTCGATGGCTACATGGCCGATCTGCACTACGACCTGGAAAAGAAGACCTGGCAGCGGCAGCGAGTCAATTCCGCTCCCCTCACTTTCAACGGCGAAGAATACAAAATCGTTGCCATCAATCAGAACGAAGTTGTATTGTCCGCCAAATTAAACGGTAAGAAATGGGCCATTAAGGCCAACCCGACCGCCGCACCCTGAACCACTAATGCCGCACCCTGAACCGCGTTGATTTTTTTTAACGCACGCGAACCCATGATGAAAGCAGTCACCCTCCCACTAGGTCTGACCCTCGTAATGGCAACCCTCAACCTATCCTATGGCCAGGTCCCGGCCGAGGAACAGGCCGTCAATGAAGCCGTCATGCGCCAGGCAAACCGCATCGCTTTACGACAGCGCCTGGCCGATGCACGCGGCGCTCAGGAGCGGCATGAATTGGCCCTGGCGGCCAAGCAATACGACGAGGCCTGGGGCCTGGTTACCAGCATCGGCATCAACAACGTTGAAGCCGAGGCCGCCGCCACCCGCGCCGGACTGGCCACCACGCGCCTGGAGTTGGCCCGCGACGCGCAGCGTCACAGCGATTATCGCGAGGCAGGAACCCAGATCACCGACGTCTTGCGTGTCGAACCGACCAACCCCGAGGCCATCGAATTGAAGCGGCTCAACGACAAACTCCTGCTCGAGCAGCGTGGCCACATCCCCGATCTCGATACCCAGGCGCGCGTCCCCGGCATCGTCAACGAGAAGGTCAATGTCAGCACCAAAGTCCAGAACGCGCGCGTCCTCTTCGAGATGGGCAAGATGAACGAGGCCAAAGCCATCCTCAAAGAGGCGGTCAAAGAGGATCCGCAAAACCAGGCGGCCTATTATTACCTTAACCTCATCAGCGAAGCGGACTTTAAACACGCGCTGAATAACCGCGATGTGGCCTCGCGCCAGGCCCTGGTCGAAATCGAAAGTGCCTGGTCGCCTTCCACCAAGCGCGACCAACTGCCCCAGCCTAATTCTTACGCGCGCACCAACCTGATTCATACCAGCGTCTATCGCCAGATAATCTATCGCAAGCTCGATTCCATTCGCCTGGATAATGTCTCGTACGACGGGCTGCCGCTGACCGAAGTCATCAAAAACCTGAGTGACGAAGCCAAGCGCCGCGACCCCGAAAAGCGCGGCCTCAATTTCATCGTCAACCAGAACGTCGACACGGGAAATTCGCCAGGAGGTGGGGCTTTCATTCCTCAGCAAATCGACCCCAATACCGGATTGCCCATTGCCTCGGCCGCTCCGGCCGAAACGCCGGACATGTCCTCCATCTCGATCAAAATCGTTCCCCCGTTGACCGATGTTCGTCTGGCGGATGTGCTGGATGCGATCGTTAAAGTGGCCGACCGGCCGATCAAGTATTCCATCGAAGACTACGCCGTGGTTTTTTCCCTCAAAGGCCGTGAGAACATTCCTCTCTACACGCGAATCATCAAAGTCAACCCCAACACCTTCCTGCAAGGCTTGGAAAGCGTCGTGGGCTTTGACTTCGGCGCAATCGCGCAGGCCAGCAATTCCGGCGGCGGCGGCGGCGGCGGCGGTGGTGGCTTGTCCGGTGGTGGCTTGGGCGGTGGTATCGGCGGCGGCGGCCAAGGCGGCGGTTTGTTGACCGTGCCGCGCGTGACCGTTGCCAGCAGCGCAACCGGGGCCGGTGGGGGGGGTGGCGTCGGCGGTGCAAACAGCGGTCTCCTGGGTGTCACTCGCACCAACAACATGGCCACCGTTCAGGCCCAAGTCCGGCAGTTCTTCCTGACGCTGGGCATTGATATGAACCCTCCCAAGACTCTTTTCTTTAATGACCGCGACGGCACGTTGCTGATTCATGCCACCCTGGCGGACCTGGACCTCATCGAGGCGGGCGTGCAAGTGCTGAACATCGAGCCGGCCCAGGTCAACATCAAAACCCGCTTCGTGGAAGTCTCCCAGAACGATTCCCGCGCTTTGGGTTTCGATTGGTATCTTGGCAATTTCCTAATGAATAAGGGCTCGATTGGGGTTCAGGGTGGAACTGCTCCGGCGTTCAATGGGGCACCATCAGCCGCTAATCCCGGCGGCACTTTCCCGACTGGCGGTGGCACCGCGCAAGCTAATTCAGATCTTCCTGGGCTCCTGACTTCAGGGCTTCGGAACACCTTCGGCGCGCAAAACGACACCATTCCCACAATGGCGACTCTCAGTGGCATTCTAACCGATCCCCAATTTCGAGTCGTGTTGCATGCCTTGGAACAACGCGACGGTGCGGACCTGTTGAATGAAGCTTCGGTCACCACGGTCAGCGGACGCCAAACCCAGGTCCAGGTGGTTGACCTTCAGACCATCGTTATCGGCACTTCCCTCAACCAAACCGGCGCGGGCGGCATTGGCGGCATCGGCGGTGTGGGCGCGACCTCGGCCGGCGTTATCGGTTCAACTTTGAATTACCCGACCATCACCCTTCCGTTCGGTCCGACCCTCGACGTCGTCCCCTACGTCTCGGCCGATGGGTATACCATCGATATGACCCTCATTCCCTCTTATACCGAGTTCCTGGGCTACGACCCTCCGGGCGCTTTCGTGCCCCAGGCACAATCGGCCTCCAGCGGCGCGAGCGGCGTCGCCACTCCCCTGGTCGGCCAGCTGCCTTTGCCCCACTTCCGCGTCCGCCAGGTGACCACCACGGTGGTGGTTTGGGACGGCCAGACTGTCGTGCTGGGCGGTTTGATCGCCGAGAACGTGACCAAGCTCAAGGACAAAGTCCCGGTCCTGGGCGACCTGCCTGTTGTGGGCCGGCTGTTCCGCAGCGAATCCAGCCAGACCAAGAAGAAAAACCTGATGATTTTCGTGACGCCGACCATTCTTGACCCGGCGGGAAATCGCGAACATTCGGAGGACGAAATGCCGTTTGCGCAGACGGGTATTCCCGTGCAGAAGCCGCTCGTGGCCCCGTCTCAGTAAAGCCAGAAAGAAGCAAGTTATGTCTTTGTTGCCTTTGCCGCGGAAAGTAACGCCGCAGACCGTAGCGCAGTTCGTAGCGCAGCCTTCCAGTCTGCTGTATCGCAGATTTCCAATCTGCACTCGTGCCCCCTCGGCGGCATCAAACCTCCGAGTCCTTGGCGCCTGCGTCGCTTTTTTGCTGACGCTTCCTAACCTCGTGCTGGCCGAACCTTCTTTTGCTACAAATGGCATCGAGTACTCCATTGCCGGAACCAGGCCCGGCGACCAAATGCACCCGGCCGTGGCCCTGAACGCCGGCGGGGGTTACCTGGTGTGGGAAGATAATGTAACCAGTTCCTCCGGCTTAGCCATTAGCGCCCAGAGGCTCGACGCAAGCTTTTCGGCTTCCTTGTCCTCTTTCAAGGTAAACTCGTCGGCGGTTGGGGACCACGAACGCCCACAGGTTGCATTGCTCAGGGACGGGGGTGCGGCCTTCGTGTGGCAGGGCGGACGGTATGGGTTCCAGCACATCTATGCTCGGTTTCTCTCAACCAGCAATACCTGGCTGACCGGTGATGTTTTGGTCAATTCTTCCACCAATTACTACCAGTATAATGCGGCGATAGCGACCCTTAACAATGGCAACGTCGTCGTCGTTTGGAGCAGCCTTAACCAGTATAACAGCACCAGCATGCAGGATGTGTACGGCCAGGTCTTGTCACCGGTGGGTGAGAAGATCGGGAGTGAGTTCCTCATTAACGAGTTCGTCGCTTACAACCAGCGCACGCCGGCTATAACTGCGCTGAGCACAGGTGGGTTCGTGGTGGCGTGGGTCTCCGAACAACAACGGACCATTGCGGCGGCTCCCGGCCAACTGGCTTTCCTCTCGGAATTAACCAACCCGAGCGTGGACATTTATGCCCGCCTGTACTCTGCCAACGCCCAGCCCCTTAACAATGAATTCCTGGTGAACACCGATTCGAATGTTTGTGCCAATCCCAGCCTGGCTGGGCTATCTCAAGGCGGTTTTATGGTCGGTTGGAGTCAAAGGGACAAGCAGGTGCCCTCTAATAGTTGGGATGTTTTCGCCCGGCCGTTCTCCAGTTCGGGTGCTGGCGGCCCGGTTAGCCGAATCAATACCCAAACTTATGGCGATCAATTTGCTCCAAGGCTCAGTGCTGCCGGCTCCGATTGTTTGATGGTTTGGACCAGCCTGGGCCAGGACAATTCGATGGAGGGCGTTTATGGCCAATTTCTGCATGCCGACGGCTCAACCAACGGGGGCGAATTTCGGGTAAACACTACTTGGATCAGCAGGCAGATGCACCCAGCGATTGCCTCGGATCCCAATGGACGGTTCCTGGTAACCTGGACCAGCTTCACCGGCGCAGGGAGCAGTTTCGACTTATTTGCTCAACGCTACGCGGCTGTGGCTCAGCCGTTGCAGCCCATGGCCCCGCCGTTTGTTTATGTTCCGTTTATTGTTAGCAACGGAGCGTACCAACCACAGATTATCGCTTCCTGGCCGATGCAATCAGGCCTGCCGGTCGACCATTACGAACTGTACGTAGATGGGACCCTGGCCGCTTCGCCGGTCACCAATACCTGGACTATGACTGCGGCCAACGGTTTGATCCCCTCAAGCACCCATACTTTCCAAATCTCGGCCGTCGGTTCTGACGGTAGTCGCACCCCGCTTTCCGCCGCAGCCAGAGCCACCACTTGGGGAGGATATAACTGGGCGGGCATTCCCTTCGAATGGATGGCCCAGTTCTACGGCATGGATAGCTCGCGCTGGCCCTCTGCCAACGGCAGCTTGGGCCAGGGCGCCCCGACTCTCTACCAGGTTTTCCTGACGGGCGGCAATCCGCTTAACTCCTCGACCTGGCTGCAGACCAGTCTTCAGGTCCTATGGGTGCAAGGCCAACCCGTTTACATGTTGCATTGGAATACCCAGCCGGGTTTGACATACCAGGTCCAGACATCCTCCGATATGGTCAACTGGGTCGATTTCCAGTCGCCTCGCTTTGCGGCTGACGTCGCTGATTCGGTTCCCGTGCCTAAGAACAATTTGCAGTACTACCGACTGGTCCGCTTGCGCTAACCAGACTTTTATGTTGTCACTATCTAAGAAGCTTGCCTGCCTCACTCTGTTGGCCCTGAGCGGTCAGTTGTCCTGGGGTTTTTCCTTGTTGGGACCAAACAACGAAGCATACCAGGTTCCGGAAATCGGTTATAACCCCTTGCCTCGGGATCCATTGCTCACCGGTCCCAAGAACCTCGGAGAGGAATATCGCCGGAACATGCCGGTATTGTATTACGCCTACAGCGCGAATTTCCTCGACTACTTTGGTTCGAACGGCGTCGCAGCAATTGATTCGGCAGTCGCTATTCTTAACGGTATCACCAATACCTCCCGATTCAGTCCGGATCTTTCCGAATTTCCAACTCAGGTGACTCGCGAAAACTATGTTGCCCAGACTCTGGCGATACTCGATTTGAAATCCTACGCCCTGCATTTGCTGGTCGAACAAATGGGATTGGCCGAACCCGAACGCTATACCTGGACACTCCATGATCGGAATCACGTCGGAACGCCGCCTTGTCCGGCGGGAATGCAATACCTGGTCGTCAAACGCAATTTTGACCCAGTACCCAGTCCATTGGGCCAGTATCAGCCTTCCTCCTATGTCAATGGCACCCTCTACACTTACTTTATCCAGGAGGTGTGCGCGTCCCCACCAGGTCCTCCGCTGGCCGAAGCTATTGAATCGCCCGTGGATCCGTTGGACTTCTCCTTCACCGCGGTGGCTGGCTTTGGCGGCCTGCTCGCGAACCTCAATGATTCGTTTGTCGGTGTGGGCAGGTTTTACACCGGCTTAACCCGAGATGACGTGGGTGGCCTCAGGTACCTCCTCAACACCAACAATGTAAATTTTGAAAGCACAGGTCCGAATACGCTGGCAGAAGTAACGAATCCGGTTCCTCAACTGCTGTTCACCTCTAATCTGACCCTGTTTGCTTCGCAGGCCCTCACGAACGACGCGCCGACCCTGCAGGGCCTTTACCCGAATCTCACCATCATCAATAGCAGCAACTATTTCGTGAATGTCCTGGTCACCAACATTACTCCCTACTTTACGAATTTCCCCTGGGCACCGGCCGGCAGCGTCACGTTGGCGTTTGCCACAAACCTGGTCCAGACGATCCAACCCCGTTACGTGCATACGTTCGGGAATGTGCTTGTTCTTGAGCAGGTCAATGGCCGGCTAACCCTGGTGCCATTGACCCAGATCCCGCCCGCTACCAACTCCACCATCATTACCATTCAGAGGGATACCATCGGCACTTCCGCCTCTCCTTTTGGGCCGGCCGGCAGCTTTATCACCACCACCAACACCACTTTTACGACGTTCATGACCAATGCCGTGGTTGGCAACTATGTGATTTTGCCCACCAACATTTGCGCGGTGGATATTCTCTATCAGCAGCTTAGCTATGTAACGACCGCCACGAATTTCCTCGGGAGCGTGACCAATTCCCAGGTCACTGGCAATACCAACGTGGGGGTTACTACCCCGCTGGTCATTACCTTCAACCAGATCACCTATTCGACCAACCTCGCTTTCGTGAGCCTTCAGGCCAATTGCGTGGCCAGCGGAGCTGCCCTGTTCCAGGGCATCGACCGAATCCGGTTTGTGCGGCGCGATTTCGATTCGCTCCTGGGACGATTCTTCGCTCCCGCGACCAACAACTATGTCCTCAATTCAATCACCAACAGCACGTTGGTTCCGCAACCCATCCAACGGACTGTCACATTTCCCGATCTGCTTTTTAGCGCGACGGATCAGGCGAACAATCCAGACAGCCCTCCGGGTGCCTCAGTTTATGGACGCCAGATGAACTTTAACACGGCCTTCGCAAATCCCGGACTCGCCGGACCAGGAACCATAGAGCCGACGAATGTCCCTATTGCCTTCGACAAGGTGGGCCCCATCTTCGCCGATTTCTCACCGAACGCTTACTTCGTGAACAACGCGGAAGCCGACCAGGCGTTCCTCACGGTTGTTTATGGATCCTTCGATGGAACTACTAATGCGCCTATTGTTTATCCCAATGGCACCAGCATTGACAACTTGGCAAACCAGATTCTCATCGGCATTTCGCCGGGCCGCTTGCCTGATGGGCAGGTCGGAGTGCCTTATGGCGGTGCGTCCGCCACGTTCACCGCGACCGGCGGGCAGACGCCCTATACCTGGTCGCTCGCCGGAGGCTCCCCGGATCTGCCGCCCGGCTTGTCCCTTCTGCCGGGAGGAGCAATCGTGGGCACGCCTACACAGGATGGGACATTTGATTTTACCATAAGTTTAACCGACGGTGGGGGGCGTACAGTTGACCGGTCGTACTCTATCACTATTATCCCTTGAGTTGTATGAAAGCACTTAGTTCTCAGATTATTCGACGGCTGGGCTGCGCGCGGCTGCCGGTCTTGGCACTGTTGGCCGCAGCCTGTCTTCCGATGTGTGCTCGTGCGACGGATGATTTTTGGATAAACACCGGGTTTATCAACTTCGCGCCCCAGATCGACGCGACTAATTTCGTGAACTCGGGTCAGATGACCATTGCTACGCGACTGCCTTTCGAGACGTCCAACACCCGAAACTTTACCAACTCAGGCACGATGACTGGGCAAGTGGGTTGGCTTCTGGACTATAGCCCTTCCAACGCCGGCCAACGCGGCTTGGCCGATAACATTGTCAATTTGAATACGGGAACCATTCAGGGCCTCGACGGCGGAGGTGTGATTACCACCAACGGCGTCGGGCAAGGAGCGATTAACCTGTTTCCGAGTTACGTCTGGCTCTCTGCCAGCAATATCGTCAACAAGGGCCTGCTGTCTGTGGGCGGGAACGGCTGGATGAAACTCGTGGGAACCAACGTCAACGTGAGCCGCAGCGCGCTGGAAGTTACCGGGATTAACCCCCACGGAAGCGTCAATTTTTCGCCCACGCAGACCAACTTTATTCCCGATGTTGCCATTCAGGACATCTACTGGTGGTCGTCGAACTCCTTGTCGACGACCCCCAACCTCCCCTATCAATTCAACACCCGCTCCATTTGGAGCGGTACCGTAGCGACGACCCCGCCATTTGAGGTTGAGTCGGTTCCAGGTTTTGTGGGACTTACTCCGCAGCGGTTTTCGATCATTCCCACTTTTTCGGATACCTTTTCAAACATTAGCCCCCCTCAGGTCAGTTTAACTCTTACAAATGCCGACGGCTCGACCACGAATCTGATTGTGCCCACGAACATCGTTAAGCAAGCGGTCTTTGTTTCTGTCAGTGATCCCAGCAAGTTGTCGGTCGCGGCCAGTTGGGACCCCAGCCCCACGTTTGGTAATCCCTACCAGACCATTTGTGTGCAATTGGCGATGACGACTGTTGATGTGATTACCGGTAACCCCACCGTGAACACCCTTTATTTTTACGACACGTTCGCCTCGCTGACGAATCGGGGTCAATTGGTCAACGTCGACAATCCAGCCTTGCCGCCCTTCGTATTTCAACGGCCGGTTAATTATTTATTGTCTCGCATTGATGATGGTCGGTTTGCGGCAGGTGTTCCAGGCCAGGGACCACCCGACGCGGCGTATTTGTACGACCCGACCACCTTCAGCAGTATAGTCGCGACGGGTGAATTTGCGGCCTATCACGCTTTTGTAGACAATCTTGTCACCGAACCCCCGGCACTGGCAGCCGGCACGGCTACCAATTTTCCCGGGCGGGTTCAGGTCTATGCCGACAATCTCGATTTTCGCCAAACCCGCGTGCGCGGGGAGGGTGAAGTGGTTCTGCACGCCAATCACCTCCTCAGCAGCGAGGGGGCTGCAGTGGACTGCCAGAACCTCAGCTATTTCCTCGCTTCGACCAACGGGTTGCTGACGGTGACCAACCTTGCGCAAACCAGCGTCACGCGTTTAAGGGGAGATCTGGTCGCTTACAGCGCCTTGTGGACTAACCAGATGGTGATGATTTTTACGAACAACTATTCCGTCTCAAACACCGTCGACACTAACGGGGTGATCACTGGCACAAACGCGATTTCGGTCCCGCTTACCAATATTGCGAATGTCGGAATCCATGTTTTGCTGCTGGATGCCAACGCGCTGCTGACGCAATTGCCGGTGATTACCTGGGATCTGGTCAACCAGAGCACCAATATTGTGATCGATGACAACCTGGCAGTAGTCCAGACCCTCATCCTGGATGGGCAAAGCGTTACGCTCAATGGCGGCTTGACGCTCTCCAACACCACCGTGCGAAGTGTCCTGGGTGCGAGCTTCAACTTTGCGCTCAACGACTGGGTAGCGACCAATGCGCCGAGCCTCCTCTATTTCACCAACAACGGTACCTTCATTGTGCCCAGTGAGGCTCATTTCGGTGACGATCGCCCCATCCCGTACACGGACTTCATCAACGCTGGAACCCTCAGGGCCGGCAGCATCAATATCGACAGCTCCTTTATGCAAAACAGCGGTTTGATGGCTGCGTCGATTGGTCCGCTCGACCTGGTGGGGAACATGGGCCTGTTTCAAAACGGCCAGAGTACATCCGGTGGAGACATAGATTTCTCCCTCAGCGACCTCAAGTTCAATAACCATCAATTGAGCGCCGTCGGCACAATAAACTTTACCGTCAGCGATGGACTCTCAGACGCCGGGCCAAGCTCCGCCAATGTGTTCCGGATGCAGAACGGATTTAACCTGTTCGTCAAGCCCACCAACGGCGATTTTCTGGGCACGGCATTCCAGGACAGTCCCCGCAATTTTATTGAAGTAGACCACGTTTGGGCGGGAGCCGATCGCGGGGTGAGCAAGGCGGGTTACTTGAACAACTGTGCCATTGGCAAACTGGTCCTTTCTGCCCAGGGCACCAGCCCGGCCAACGCGCCTTTGTTTTTCTTTAAAGGCGCCAATGGTCAGAACGGCCTCTACGCGGATCTTTTGGATATCTCAAGCCTGGGCAGCAATTATCTGGCACTGATCGAAATCGATCCCAGCCTTACCATCTACTACGCTGCGGCCAACGTCGGCTTCAGCCCGCCGCCTAATCCCGCTGGTATTCCCCAGGAGCCGGAAGAGTTCCTGGACGGCCAGTTCGGCGGGCACCTGCGCTGGGTGAGCACGTTTGCCGGCCCCAACAGCTCGGTCGACGTGATTATCAATGGGGTTACTGTGGCCGTGAACCGCGCTTTGCGCTTCAGTAAAATCATCGACTCTAACGGCAATGGCATCCCGAACTTCTATGATCCATTCCCCTTCAACTCGATTCCGCTGGTCCTGACGGCTTCGATGTCTCCCAACAATCAGCCGGCTAACGGTTCGGTGGCGGTCTCCTGGAACGCAGCGCCGCTCACCAGTTACCAGGTCGAGTTCACCGCGGACATTGAGAATCCGAATTGGCAACCGCTGACGCGTTACACCAACACCGGCGTGACTAATGCCGCCGTCACCGTTCTGGATCCGAATGCCCCAACCGGCACTCATCGATTTTATCGCGTAAAGACCGCACCCTAGTAGTGGCCGGCTCATAACGTGGCCGCCGACGCGAGGAGGCGAACCAATCATCAATGGAATTCCGCGAGACATCCGCCTCCTCATTCAAGCCGAGCGCAGCCTTCAGGCTGCAAGGGCGGACGAGTTGGTATCGCGAGGGATGGAAGTTTGCGGTCTGCGGTTTTACGCGTTCCTGCAACCTGAAGGCGGCGCTCGGCCTTCTCAATGTGGAGAGGTTCTGGCGCTGGAGGGATAATCACGCTGATGGACGTTTGATTGGCGCGTGCCTCGTACGCCGGAAATCTCTTTGTCGAAGTGCGTTTGGCTTGCCTCGTATGGGGTAAGCCCAGTAATAATAGAACCCTATAAAAATCTGTCCGCCGTTCTGCATGCTCAAACTGCAGCCTCGGCAAACCTAATTAATCAATGAAGAGTCGTCGTTCGGTTTCGAGTTGCGGTCCCCTGTTGCGGAGTTTCTCGTTATTTCTGGCGCCGGTCCTGGTTTGTGCCGCTCCGTTGCCGCTCCTGGCACAGGCTGGGCAAACCGCCACACCCAGCGTTCAACCGGGCTCTGCCCGCCAGGTTTTGCGTGGCCATGTGCCCGCGGTAGTGTCGCAACTATCACCGGTGAGCCGCCTTTCCGGCTCGAAACAACTGAAGCTCGCCATCGGCTTGCCCTTGCGAAATCGTGAAGGTCTGGCTGCTCTGATGCAGCAGATCTCCGATCCGTCCAGTCCTCGTTATCGGCATTATCTGACGCCGGAGCAATTTGGCGCCATGTTTGGGCCAACCGAGCAGGATTACCAGGCGGTTCAGGACTTCGCCAAGGCCCATCGGCTGACCGTGACCGGCACTTACCCCAGCCGCGTGCTCGTCGACGTGACCGGCTCGGTCAGCGATATCGAGCAGGCTCTCCATGTAGGCCTCCATACTTATCATCACCCCACTGAAAACCGCGACTTTTATGCTCCGGACGTCGAACCTTCGCTCGATTTAGCTGCGCCGGTGCTGCACATCAGCGGATTGAATAACTTTTCGCTGCCTCATCCGAGCAGCCTGCACAGAATGCAGACTCAGCCAAAGGCCGGTCCCGGGTCCGGTCCGGGCGGCACTTACTTCGGGACTGATTTCAGAACTGCGTACGTGCCGGGCACGTCTCTGACCGGCGCCGGCCAGATTGTTGGGTTGCTTGAGTTCGACGGCTATTTCTCATCGGACATCGCCAAGTATGTTCAGAAGGCGAACTTGGCTCCGGTCCAATTGGAAAACGTGTACGTGGACGGCTACAGTGGAGCGGCGGGCCCGGGCAACGTTGAGGTCGCACTCGATATTGAAATGGTTATTGCGATGGCGCCGCAGGCTTCGAAAATCATCGTTTATGAAGCTTCCAATGACATCAGCCTCTGGGTGGACCTGCTGAGCCGAATGGCCACTGACTCCAATGTCAAGCAGTTCAGCTGCTCGTGGGGCGGCGGCGGCCCCAATCCTTCCGCCGACCAGATCTTCCAGCAAATGGCTGTGCAGGGACAGTCCTTCTTCGATGCCGTCGGTGATGGCGATGCCTTCACCGGCGAGATTCCATTTCCCTCCGACAATCCCTTCATTACCCAGGTGGGCGGCACCACTTTAACCACAGGTGCCAACGGTGCCTATGCCTCGGAAACAGTTTGGAACTCGGGTGGGGGCTCGGGTAGCAGCGGTGGCATCAGCACCTTCTATCCCATCCCATCGTGGCAGCAAGGCGTGGATATGACGGCCAACCAGGGATCAACGACTCTGCGCAATACGCCGGACGTCGCGCTCACCGCAGATAACATTTATATCATCGCAGATAATGGGGTTGGCCAGCCCGTCGGCGGGACCAGCGCCGCTGCGCCGCTGTGGGCCGCCTTTACCGCTTTGGTCAACCAGCAAGGCGCCGGCGGTTGCGGTACTTCGGTGGGCTTCCTTAACCCCGCGATTTACGGGGTCGGCAAAGGGGCTGATTATACCAACCTGATGCATGACATTGTGACGGGAAATAACTTTAGTCCGGGCAGCCCGGCTCTGTTTTCCGCCACGAAAGGGTACGATCTGTGCACTGGCTGGGGCACGCCCACTACGAGCCTGATCGACACATTGGCCGGCACCGCGACA
>Ga0210409_10005039_pt1 | contig 13964 bp, 10 predicted proteins | sample IncBWH17MmetaG_FD_161649 | JGI IMG/M metagenome (GOLD analysis project Ga0210409, IMG submission 161649) | Forest soil microbial communities from Barre Woods Harvard Forest LTER site, Petersham, Massachusetts, United States - Inc-BW-H-17-M | ecosystem: Environmental > Terrestrial > Soil >... | reverse complement strand
ATTGACCAACGTGGGTTTCCCGGCGCCGCTCGTGCCGACCAAGGCGATCACTTCTCCGCGGCGCGCGCAAAGGCGAATGTCCTGTAGGATCACGGCGGAGTCCCGCCCGTAGGAAAAGCTTACGTCGTCAAATTCGATTTCGGTGGCGAACGGAGCCAACGGTTGCGCGCCGGGTTGCTCGCTTCTCTCTTCCTGCTGATCCAAGTAAGAAAAGACTTGAGCGCTGGCGCCCTGCGCATATTGGAACTGTTGATATACCTGGCCGATGCGCTTCAACGGCATATAGGCATTAAACATGGCGTATAGAAACGCCAGGAAAATACCTGGAGTCATCTCGTGGGTCTTGATGCGATCACGCGCATAGAGAAGCAGTAAAGGGATGACGACGGCGCCGAGCAGATCCATCAAGGGAGCGGTGGCCACTGCGGCGCGCACCCAGCGCATGCTCTCGCGCAGCAAGCGGCGCGACGCATCGCGGAATTTGCGAATTTCAAAATCTTCCATGCCAAAAGCTTTGACCACGCGATTGCCGCTCACCGTTTCCTGCAAAATCTGGCTGAGCTCGCCCAGGCGGCTTTGGCTGCTTTCCGAGGAGTGACGGATCTTTCTGCCGAATTTACCGACCGGAAGAACAACCAACGGAAGCACCACGCCTACGGCCAGGGTCATCTTCCAATCGATATAAAACATCACCGCGAGAAAGACGATGAGCGTAAAGCTCTTTTGAAAGAGATCGGAGAGATATTCGGAAAGAGCGATGCGCGTCTTCTCGATGTCATTGACCACGGCCGATAAGACACGGCCCGCAGGGTTGTGCTGGAAGAACCCAATCGGCTGGCGAATGATTTTGGCGTAGACCTGGTTGCGCAGGTTGGTGACGGCGGCGTGGCCGGCATATTGGATTCCGGTTACGCCGAAATATTCCGCGACGCCTTTGGAAACATAAAGCACAACCAGGGTCAGGCTGAAAATGGTCCAGACGTTGTGAATGTGCGCGGGAAAGAATTGATTCAAATAAACGGTGCGTCCACCGGGGATCGTAAAGAGAGGGAGCTGCGAGCTGGCCGCCGTGGGGGTCAGTACATAATCCCAAGCAATGCGGGCCATGAAAGCGACCAAGCCGTCGGCTACGGCGACGAAAGCCACCAGCACTACGCCGACGGCCAGGCGGAGAGTGTATGGCCGCACATAGCTGAACAGCCTCTTTAATTGTGGTGAGAACAACGATGCCACGCTTCTGGGTCCCCCGGCTATGCACTTGGTACGCTATTCGCGGTGCGACGGTGTGTCAAGTTTTGGGAGGCACGTTTGTTACCGCGTCGCGCGCGCAACAGCCGTTTTATTTGTCGATGTCGCGGTGCAGCACCTTCGCGGAATAGGCGTGCTTCTCCAATGCCTTTTTTATCGCTTCCCCGAGCATCACGGAGCGATGCTTGCCTCCGGTGCAGCCGATTGCGATGGTCAGATAACTTTTCCCTTCCCGGATGTAGTGCGGAATTAAATAGGTGAGCAAGCCTTCGATGCGCTTGAGAAATTCACCCGTTTGCGGAAAGGACCGGATATAGCGGCGAACCTTCGGATCTTTTCCAGTGAAGCGGCGCAGGGCTGGAACGAAGTGGGGATTGGGCAAAAAGCGAACGTCGAAAACCAAATCGGCGTCGGTGGGCACGCCAAAGCGATAGCCGAAGCTGACCACGGAAACCAGCATGGGGCGCTTATCGGGATTCTTGAAACGCTCGGTGACGAAGTGGCGGAGTTCGTGCACGTTGAATTGGGAAGTGTCAATGACCACGTCCGCGAGTTTGCGGATGGGCTCCATCATGGCGCGTTCCTGGCGCAAGCTTTCGCGAACAGAGACATCTTTGCCGAGCGGATGCGGGCGCCGTGTCTCGCTGTAGCGGCGCAAGAGCGAGTCTTCGGTGGCGTCGATGTACACCAAGGCGATGGGGTGATCTTTGCGGAGATGTTTCAGCAGCGGCGGCAGTTTTTCCAGCTGCGCACCTTCGCGCGCATCGACGAGCAAGGCGGCGCGCGCAAAGTCGCCTTCGCCGGCCGAATGCAATTCCGCAAAAATGGGAATCAAATCAACAGGAAGATTATCGACGCAATAGAAGCCCATGTCTTCGAAGGCTTTCAGTACGGTGCTTTTGCCTGAGCCGGAGAGGCCGGTGAGAATAACGAGTTGGCGCGCTTCGCGCCTGGCCGGTCGTTTCACAGGGCGCGGCCGCTCAGTTTTTCACCCGGCGCTGGTGGGTGCTGGGGATACGCATATCTTCACGATACTTCGCAACCGTGCGGCGCGTGACGTGAATGCCGGCCTCGTCTAGCTTCTTGGCGATTTGATCGTCGGTGAGCGGGTGGGTGCCGTCTTCCTCTTCGATCATCTTCTTGACCAGCCGCTTCAAAGTAAGCAGCGACATCCCGCTGCCCTCCGGCCCATTCACTGATTCGCTGAAGAAAGAGCGCAATTCGAGCACGCCTTGCGAGGTGTGCGCGTATTTACTGGCTACCGCGCGACTAACCGTGGAGGGATGCACGCCCACTTCTTCGGCCACTTCCTTGATCATCATGGGCTTCAGCGCATCGGGGCCATGATCGAGAAACTCGCCCTGTCGCGCGATGATCGATTGGCAGACGCGCAGGATGGTGTGTTTGCGCTGTTCGATGTTTTTCATCAACTGAATGGCGGCGGTGAATCGTTCCTTTACGTAATTACGCACGTCGCGGTCCGCGGCATCGCGCACCAGCAGGCGGCGATAAGTGGGACTCAAGCGCAATTGCGGCATGTCGTCTTCATTGAGAAACGCCTGCCACTGATCATCGACCTTGCGGAAATAGACGTCTGGCTCGACGAGGCGCGGCTCAGTCTTGTTGTAACGCAAGCCCGGGCGGGGATCGAGTTTTTTGATCACATCGAGGGCGCGCTTTACGACTTCCAGCGGCCGGTTTAGCGCCCGGGCGATTTCCTTCAACTGATTGGATTGGACCTGCTTGAGGTGTTCGGAAACGATCTGCTGCGCCAGAGTATTTTGCGGATCGAACGCCTTCAGTTGGAGGAGCAGGCACTCCCGCAGATCCTTACTGCCCACGCCGATGGGATCAAAGTCCTGAACGACGGCGAGTGCATCGTCCAGATCGTCCTGCGAATACTTTCCACTCTGCATCAACTCTTCCACGGACGCGGTAAGGTAACCATTTTCGTCAAGGTTGCCGATGATGCTTTCGGCCAACTCGCGCACTTTATCGGAGCAGATGGTCACGCTCAATTGCCAAGCGAGATGATCGGTCAGGCCGGTGGCCGAGGAAAGAAACTTCTCGAACGAAGGACGCTCGGAAACTTCGCGCTCCTGCGAGCGGCCGCCGTCTCCGCCGGAATCCAGGTATTGGTTGAAGAAAGTGCCGACGTCGAACTCGTCGAAAGGGTTCGCTTCAGGTTTCTCCGGAACTTTTTCGGTCTCGGCCTTAAGGAAGGTTTCGTCGCTATAGTTGTCGGATTGCGTGGGTTCTTCGCTCTGCTCTTCCAGGACCGGATTGGCAATCATCTCCTGGTTGATCATCTCGCGCAGTTCAAGGCGATTGAGCGCGAGCACGCTGACCATCTGCACGAGGCCGGGCGTCAGAATCTGCTTCTGCGAAACCTTCAGATTCAGTTTGAGCCCTTGCCACGCCATAATTTTTTCTTATCTGTTCCTAGTTTAACCGGAAGTGATCGCCTAGATACACGCGCCGCACCTCGGGATCTTCGCTCAATTCCGCAGGCCGGCCCTTCCTGAATATTTTCCCACTTCTGAGGATATATGCGCGGTCGGTTACGCTGAGTGTTTCCCGCACGTTATGGTCGGTAATCAGCACGCCAATTCCCGAGCGGCTCAACTCGCGAATAATTTCCTGCAAATCCTTTACGGTCAGGGGGTCGATGCCGGAGAACGGCTCGTCCAGCAAGATAAAGGATGGCTGCAAGGTCAGCGAGCGCGCGATCTCCAGGCGCCGGCGTTCCCCGCCGGAAAGCGTGTAAGCTTTGTTTTGGCGAACGGTTTCCAATCCCATCTGCACCAGTAGTTCTTCCAGCCGGTCGCGCTGTTGTTCCGGCGTCAATGGCAAAGTTTCCAGCACCGCAAGCAAATTTTCTTCGCTGGTCAATTGACGAAAAACCGAGGGTTCCTGGGGAAGGTAACTGATGCCGCTACGGGCCCGAAGATACATGGGGAGGTCCGTGATTTCATCGCCGTTGAGAAGAACACGGCCGGAATCGGGACGGGCAAGACCTACTATAATGTAGAAGGTGGTTGTCTTTCCTGCGCCATTAGGCCCGAGGAGCCCAACGACTTCACCCTGTCCGATCTCCAGCTCCACGTCGTCCACGACCCTGCGTCCGCGATACGACTTGCTCAACTCGACAGCCTGGAGCTTCAGCATACCTCATCATTTCTCGACTCGGTGTTTCGTCAAAGTTCGAGAACCATTTTCAGAGTCGACGATGATCGTATCATCCGCTAAATAGAAGGTCAATTGACGCCCCGTCGTGGTGCCCGCGGAACCGTCATAAAGTGTGGGATTTCCGCCGCTCATGACGAATTTTCCGGTAGCCGCGATGTATTCTCCGTGCTCCGCGGTAGCCTTTCGGGTGCCTTCCTCCACAATTACGCCACCACTCCCCACGGCGCGGCTAATTTGTTGCGCGCCGGCCGCAGGGTTTGCATTGTTGCCACCCTCCGCAGTTTGGACGGCGCGCGTGAAATAAAGATCCAGGCTCGGCGCGTGCATGCGCTGTTCCGCCGATTGCACTACAACCTTTTGCTCCAGGTGTGCGCGACCCTCGTTGTCGCTATAGCTTAGAGTTCCGGAAGTTGCGTGCCACAAGCGGGCCTTTTTTAACCCGCCTTGCGCGGCATTGGAGGAAGCCAGAGTTGGCGCGCCGGGCATTTCCGCTGCTTGAGGCGCAGCCTGCGGAAAGACGGCGCGGACACTGCCGCTGGCGTTGAGTACGCGCGTGTCGCGCAGCAGCTCGATCGACTCCGCCTCCAGAACAGAGTCACCCTGCCACAGCCGGGCGTGCCCTGAGTAAAAGGCGCGGCCCGTTTTTGAGTTGGCCAGCAGCGTATCCGCCGTAATGTTTGCGGGCGCCGGCGCCAATTGCACCACGCTGGAGCGCGACGCAAAATCTGTCGAGCGCACGTTGCCCTCTGCGCGAATATCGCCGCTGGCCTGGGCAAAAATGATCTTCTGCGCGCGTGTCTCGGTTGAGGCGTCGCGTGCCAGGGCGTTGCCGGTCAGCGTGGCCATCTGCGATGCACGAACAAAAATCGCATGCGCACCTTGGCCGCTGCGCTCTCCCTCTCTTAACTTTACATCGCCGTCCAAATCCATTTGCGTCCACCCGCCGGTGGACTGTAATTCCGCTACTCCATTTCGCGCCGTGGCAGTCTGCACGGGCCGTCCTGTGACAGCGCGCTCGGTTTGCACATTCCCAATCGCCTGGAGCTGGCTTGCCTTACCCGAGGAGGCAAAGTCCATGACCAGTTTGCCCGCTTGCAATTTTGTTTTCGCCAAAGCGGCGCCCGGTTGTGCCGGAGCGTCGGTCCACTCCATCGTACCCGCCGCAAGCGTCTCGGCCCTTTGCGCCTTGCCCGTTTGGCCCGATTCGCCTTTGCTGAACTCCAAGAGGAATGCGTTCGTCCGCAACAAGCGTGACTCGCCGTTGTTTCGCTCGGTTTTCAGAAGCACATCGCCATTCAAACTTACTTCTTTCGGGCGACCCAGCCAGGGCCACAATTCAACGCTGCCCGATTCGGCGCTCGCGCTCTCCTGTTCCGCAGTACCGTTCCGTGTGGCGCGCACTGTGCCGGCTGCATCCAGTCGCGTCACGGCGCCGGCCGGCGAAAAGTGCGCGGTCAGCGTGTCCGCTTCCAGCTTGATTTGCTCGAGCGTGCCTTGCGACATCGCGACCGGGCGGTTGCCCCCGGCCCCCGAGGCCACCAATGTCCGCGCGTGGAATTCACTATCAAGGGACAACTCGATTTCGCCGGCGCTCAGCCGTTCTGCGCCTGCTTCCGCTTCGGCGGGTCCGTGCAAACGCATTAAGCGCGAGTCTCGCCCGAAATCGAGGCTCGAGCCCTTGACCCGAACCTCCTCAGGACGGTGCGCTTGGGAATTGACCGCTCTAGGCTTCGCCGCGGCCGGTGTGTCTTGTTTCAACGTGAACCGCACGTCGCGCAACAAATGTACCGTGCCTTCTTCCGATTTGTATTCCAAGCCGATCGCTTCTCCGCTGCCGCTCGGGAACGCGAACGTCACTTTCTGATCCGTCTGTGCCAACCCGCTGGCCCGATCGAATTTCACGCCACGCGTCTCGATTCGCGTAGCAGCAGCCTTGGCAACTTCCGGATGAACTTCCGCACGTTGCGCATCCGCCGCGCTCATCAGGTCGATTTGCACCTCGCCACTGCATTCGATTCCGCCGTTCTCTCTTCCGTATTGGCAACTTTGCGTGTGAATCACGTCGTGGCGGTCTCCGGCCCTGCCGAAGATGGTGATGCGCACATCTTCAAGTAAGCTGGCGTCCTTGCCCTTGAACTCTATGGATTTCGAGGCAGCCACTTCAAACACCGTTTGTTTCTGTTCGACCTTTTTAAAATTGAGTCCCGCGGACTGCCGCGATACATCGGTGGGCGCGGCTGGTGGCGCATTCTTCGTCTCAATATGACGTACCCAGTCGCGCCTCACGTACGCCAGCAGGGTCAGCCCCGCGAGCACGAGTGCGACCAGCGCGGACCAGCGCGCATACCTCGCCGCTTCGCTTCGCAACATACATTTAGTTAAGCAAACTTCAGACAGGCTGTATAGCGGAAGACCGCGGGCAGTCTCAGCTGGCCGACTCGGCGCTGGCCAGCGTATCGGGCAAAATGCCCATGTTCGCGGCAGCTACGCTGTCTCGATTTGTATTCTTGACCAGGTACATCGCTTCGTCCGCCAAATGCAGCAATCCTTCCTTCGTCTTGGAATCGACCGGATAGGATGCCACACCCACGCTAGGCGTGATGCGCACTTTCATTCCGGCCTGCTCCAGCCAGGGTGTCTCGCGTATCATTTTGTGTAACCGGCGCGCGACATTCAGCGAATTTTCCTTGGATGTCTGTGGCAGCAAAATCACAAATTCATCACCACCGTAACGAAAGGCAAAGTCGATCAAACGGCAATGCGTCTTAAGGGCGCTGCCGATTTCCGCCAGCAGTTTGGAGCCGATCAGATGCCCGTGCGTGTCATTTACTTCCTTAAAGTGGTCGAGATCGATGAAGACCAGCGAGAATTCGTAGTTGTAGCGCTGCGAGCGGTAAATCTCCGTCTCCAGGATAAAGCCCATGTGCCGCGCGTTATAGAGCGTAGTGCAGTCATCAGTGATGGTCAGCTCGTGAATACGCTTGACGTGCCGCGCGTTTTCGAGCGCGATGGCGGCGAAGTCAGCCAACGCTTCGAGCAGATTCAAATCGCGGGAATTGAAGCCCTCTGGACCAAAGCAGTTAATCAGTTCGATTACCCCGAGGCAGGTATCGCGGAACTTTACCGGCACGGCAACGATGGACTGCGTCTCCATCTTGGTCTTCTCGTCTACCTTGCCGAAAAACCGTGTGTCCTTGGACGTGTCTGGCACCACCACCGCTTCGCCGTTCTGCGCAACCCAGCCGGCGATTCCCTGCCCGACCTTGATGCGCACATCTTTCAGGGCTTGCGAGGCCTTGCCCACGGCCAGCTCGAAATACAGCTCCTGCTTGGCTTCATCCAGCAATAAAAGCGACCAATTGTCCGGGCGCAAGAATTCGTCGATCTTCTCCATAATGGTGCGGAGAACCTGATCCAATTGCAGGGATGACGTGAGCGCTTTTCCGAGTTCCTGGAAAACCGCTAGCTCACCCGCTTCACGTTGTTGGGATAGCAACGTCGCGTTGCGGCGGCGTTCTACGGCAGGAAATGGCTTGACTTCCTCCACGTTCGGTTGAACCTGACCCCTTTAGAATTTCGACCGGCTGCCCTGACAAACCTATAGGGGCTGCCGCAGATGTGACTCCACCCACGCCAAGAATCTCCGCAAGTATAGGCTCCGTGCAAAATGAGGCGCAACACGCTCGTGGTACAGGCGTTGCTATGTTGCCATCAGCGTGCTCGTTCCGGCACCGATCGTGCCAACCAACGGCGCCCACATAGTCGTAAAACGGCATTTCGGAGCTTGTGAACCAAAGTTTTGCACCGTTGGCAATTTTCCCCGCATCCAACCGATTAAAGGAGTGTTCGGTTGAGCGCTCGCTTCGCGGTTTTTGTCGCCATCGTCCAGATCATTCTCTTTGCCGGCCACCTCTTCCTTTATGAGACGTGGCGATTCTTCTCGCCATCGTCTCAACCGGCGGTGACAGCCTTGTTCCGAATCACTTTCCTGCTCCTATCGCTCAGTTTTGTCCCGGCGTCGTTGTTGGCCGCACGCTACTACAACCGCGCCGCGCGGATAGGCTACACGCTGGCGAGTATCTGGCTAGGCATGTTGAACTTCCTCGTGATAGCAGCAGCCCTTTGTTGGGTGCTTTACGGAACGGCCATGGTAGCGGGTTTACGTGCCAACCGGTCTACGCTTTTTTTTGCGCTATTGGGCGGCGCTCTTCTGGTGAGCTTATATGGATTCGTAAACGCTTCGTGGATACGCGTTAAGCGCATCAGCGTCAAACTGCCGGCTTTGCCAAAGTCCTGGCGTGGCCGCACCGCCGCATTAGTCTCCGACACCCATTTGGGACACGTCCGCGGCTATCCCTTCATCTCCGGGATCGTCTCTATGCTACGTCAGTTGCGCCCGGACATCCTGTTCATCGCCGGCGATCTCTACGACGGCACCCGCGTTGAGCCTAAGCACCTGGCCGCCCCATGGATGAATCTGTCCCCGCCGCTGGGGAAGTTCTTCGTGACCGGAAATCACGAGGAGTTTTCTCATCCGAGTCAATATGCCGACGCGCTTCAGCATAGTGGCGTTCGTACTTTGCTGGATGAGAAGGTTACCGTGGATGATCTGCAGCTCATTGGCGTAACCTACCACACTCTGGCAATGCCGGAACGCTTCCGCTCGTTTCTGCAAAATAGCGGTTCCGGGGTGAACCCCGCAAGCATACTCTTGGCTCATGGCCCGCATAATTTGGCCGTGGCCGAAAAAATGGGCGTATCCCTCCAACTCTCTGGCCATACCCATCGCGGCCAGGTGTTCCCCTTCACTTGGATCACCTCTCGAATCTTTCGACAGTACACCTACGGATTACACCGCCACGGAGCCATGACGGTTTACACTTCCAGCGGAGCCGGTACGTGGGGACCACCGATGCGCGTGGGCAGCAGACCAGAAATCGTCCTGATCCGCTTCGAGTAAATTCGCGGAATATACAGGTTGCGCCAACCGCCGATTGTTTGACACGCTTTGCGCCACCCGCCTATAGTGCCCACCAAGGGAGCCTCTCGCCCCGTATGACCACTGGATTTCACCTTTCGGTTGCCATTCCCATCCACAATGAAGAAAGCGTCTTGCCGGAACTGCTACGCCGATTGCGTGGCGTCCTCGACGCGCTTGGCTCCGGTCCGCACGAAATGATCTTCGTCGATGATGGCAGTACCGATGACACATTTACAATTTTGGAGCAGGAAGCCACGCACGACCCGCGCATTGTAGCCGTTTCGCTATCCCGGAATTTTGGCCATCAAGCAGCACTCACCGCGGCCATGGACCATGTCACCGGTGACGCCGCCGTGATAATGGATGGCGACCTGCAAGATCCGCCCGAAGCCATACCACAATTTGTTCAACTGTGGCGGCAGGGGTTCGACGTCGTGTACGCCCAACGCGTGCGCCGCAAGGAATTTTGGATGTTGCGGCTTTGCTACTTTGTTTTTTATCGCTTGATGGCTACCCTCTCCGATATTCGATTGCCGTTAGACTCCGGGGACTTCGGATTGATGTCACGTCGCGTCGTGGAGGCGTTGCGCAGCATGCCGGAGCACCACCGCTACCTGCGCGGGATGCGCACTTGGGTTGGCTACCGGCAGTCAGGAGTGCCCGTTGAGCGCGCGCAACGTCATTCCGGCGAGAGCAAATATAGTGTCCTTCGACTGTTGAAGCTGGCTACCGACGGGATCTTTGCGTTTTCCATCGTGCCCATCCGGGCTGCGGCGTTGTTCGGCGCTGGCGTCATGTTCTTTTCCATGCTGTACGTGCTTTACGCGCTGTACGCCAAATTGCATTTGCACCAATCGCCTCAAGGATTTACCGCCCTCATCGTGGCCGTGACCTTTCTGTCAGGCGCAGTGCTATTTTTTCTGGGCATCATCGGCGAATATGTTGGGCGTATCTACGAAGAAACCAAGGGCCGCCCGCAATACGTGATCGCCAAAGTAGCGGGTCAAGCCCGCGTTTCCGGGCGACAACCCGAAAGCCGCGCGGAGGGTGGAAACGTGTTACAGAAGGAGCGTCTGCGCTAACAGAATTTCGACTTATGCCCGCAACCAATCCTTCGCAGGAATCCCTCGCTCGAAATATCGAATACCTTTCCGCTCCGGCGCAGGTGCGCATGGCCAATTCATGGTTCGACATTTCGGACCTGGACCATTTCTGGGTTCGCCGCCGCTTTGAGGTCTTTCAGCGACTGGCCGGCTCGTTATTGACAGGCGCCCGCGAGCTGGCGGAGATGGGTTGTGGTCACGGGCTGCTGCAGCGGCAGATTGAAAAAGCTTACGGACGAGAAGTAACCGGCTTTGACTTGAACGACTATGCCTTGAAACGGAACGTAAGCCGTGACAGCAAGGTGTTCTGCTACAACATATATCAAGCGGAGCCGCAGTTTCGCGGCCGCTTCGACCTCATTTTTCTTTTCGATGTTCTCGAACATATTCCGGAGGATGATGGGTTTTTCAAGGCGTTGCTATTCCATCTGGCGCCGGGTGGCCAAGTGATCGTCAACGTCCCGGCCGGGCAATGGCTCTATTCGGCATATGATGTAGCAGATGGTCATGTGCGGCGCTACTCGATCCGCACACTAAGAAAGGCCGCCGAGCGGGCGGAGCTAAGCGTCACTCGATGGAGCTATTGGGGATTGCCATTATTGCCCGCCGTGGTCTTAAGGAAGTTATGGCTCACAGGCGAGACGGACGAGCGCAAAATTATCGCTGCTGGATTTGAGTCGAGAGGAAAAGCCGTAAACGAATTGCTAATGTTTCTGGCTCGCTGCGAGATAATTCCCCAACGCCTTGCCGGAACGTCTTTGATGGCCGTATTGACTCGAAGGGCGTAGCGAAGACCAATGCCCGCAGCTAAGATCGATATTCCTATTCCTACAGTCCCCGGAGATCCCGGCTTGTTGGAGCGAGCCTCTGACAATTCTCACTTCGGCGCACTGCTGCTATTACTTCTCTATGTTCTCATTCGAAATCTGATTGGCGCCGCAAGCAAGCCGCTCGATTTCGATGAGCTGTGCACCATGGCGGCAAGCTCTCAGCCCAGCCTTTCGGCCCTGTGGGCGGCGCTAGCGCACGCTATGGATGCCAACCCTCCGATGTTCTATCTGCTTGAGCGTGGCGCGGCGGCTCTCGTGCCCAACAAGCATATTGCTCTCCGGCTGTGTCCCATCCTGGCGTTTCCCTGCTCCTTGCTTTGCATCTTTGTGTACGTCCGGAAGCAGAGCGGCGCGCTCCTCGCGTTTCTCTGTAGCGCGCTGCTGTTGTCCAGCAATTTATTTCATACCTTCGCCCTCGATGCTCGCCCTTATGCACTAGTCATTGCATGCATTTCTTTTGCGTTGGTTTGCTATCAGCGGGCCGGAGCGTTTCGCTGGACCACACTGCTGGCATTAAGCCTCGCGCTCGCGCAATGTCTGCACTACTATGCGATTCTTGCGTTCATTCCGTTCGGGATTGCTGAAACTTTCTTCCTCGTTAAGACCCGGCGAATCCGTTTGGGCGTCTGGCTCGCACTCATATGTGGTCCGTTACCTCTGATTTTTTTTTGGCCGCTGCTCTCCGGTGTAAGAGCTTATTACGGCAGTCATTTTTGGGCTCACTACCTCCTCTCTTCCATCCCGGCAACCTATGGCTCGTTCTTTTTTGTCGGTGGCGCCCTCGGAGCGGCAATCGCCGCCGTTTGCGTCGCAGGGATGCTCGGCCTTCCCCTGCATCTCCCAGGACCGAATTCGCAGGGTGCGCGTGCTGATGATGACCAGCCATTTCAAACCGCGTTGCTGCTGTCGCTACTAGCCCTCCCTTTCTTTGGATTTGCGGTTACCCGCCTCATGAACACCGGTATGACCGACCGCTACGTGCTATCGGCGCTGATCGCCATCCCTATCTGCATCTCGGCCCTGCTGCGTCATGCAAAGCCACACGCCGTGACGCTATTCGCGCTCTTTGTTTTTACCGCGGCCGGTGTGCATGAGTATTCCTTTTGGTCGTCTTTGCGGGCTCAGTCTTTTCACTTCGTCTCTCCAACGGCCTCCCTGGAGGAATTCGTCCGAAGCGCGGGTCGCGAAAATCTTCCTGTTGCCATCTCCGATGGTCTGTCCTATGTCCCGTATGCCCACTACGCTTCTCCGGCACTGGCGCAGCGTTTGATTTTCCTTTCCGATCCGCCAAAGGCCCTGATCTATACCGGTACGGACAATCTCGACAAAAATATAGAAGCGCTTTCTTCCCACTTACCCTTGCACGTCATTCGTTTTTCCGAGTTCCAGTCCGCGCACAGCCCATTTCTTCTCTATTCCGAAAACTCCAGCGACAATTTCGATTGGTGGCCGCACCGCTTGACACGCGAAGGCTGGACGTTACATGCCCTTGCTGTGGACCACAACCGCATCCTCTATTTGGTCACTTCGGAACATCTCGTCGAGGTTGGCGCATCCGCGAAAAACTGAGACATCGCGCTGCTGTTTGACACGCTTGTTCGCCCCGCCTATAGTGCCGTCGAGGGGAGCCCACACCTTCCGCGAATGTACGGCGCCGTCAGCCGCCGCGCCTCGCTGCTTCGCGTCGACCTCGCTCAGGTCGCGCTGGCTTCGCCGACAGGTTCAATTCATGGCCAAAGGAAATTTTGGGGAACGTCTGAAGCGCGAGCGCGAGCTGCGCGAAGTCACGCCTAATGAGGTGGTTGTGGCGACGCGTATCAGCTTGCGTTTTCTGGAGGCCCTTGAGAATGAAGATTGGGACAAGCTTCCCGGCGGCGTCTTCAATCGCGGTTTCGTACGTGCCATCGCCCGCTATCTCGGCCTCGACGAAGAAAACTTGCTGGCAGAATACGATCTTGCGCGCGGCGACCTGACAGGTGAATCGGCTTCTGCGCCGCAAAACCGCATCCCCCAGCCTTCGAAGTGGCTCGCGATAGGACTCGTGCTCGCCGCGCTGGCGATTATTGCCGCGCTGCTGGCCGTGGGAGTCTACGGCTGGCGGCGATACTCAACCTATCGCCGCGGTCAACCATCATCGGCGATTACGACCCGCGAGGTTACCGCCGGACTCCGGCCCGGTGTTGCTGGAATTGAACCGCCAAGCCATGCCGCTCGTCGATTCTCCGGGCGCCTCCGCTACAATAGTGCTTAGCCAGAAGGATTTGAGGCCAGTAACCGGTGGAAACTCTCAGCCCTGACCTGATCGACGCCCTGCGCCACGGACGCGCCACCCGCGAGCGCAAAATCGCAGTCTGTACAGGCGGAGCGCACCTCGGAGCAGCCGACCGCGCGGAAATTCTTGCCGTCTTGGCACACGATGCGGATGAGGTGGTCGCCAACCGTGCCCAAGACGCCTTAATCTCGCAATCAATTGAGCCCATCATCGAAGCTCTGGCGCGCGAAACGGCTCTTCCAGCGCTGTTCGCCTATGCCGCCAAAAATCTTGCCGACAAACCCGGAATCGGCGACGCCATGGTCCGCAACAAGAATTGCGGCGCGGAACATTTGGTGCCA
>Ga0210409_10005038_pt1 | contig 13966 bp, 13 predicted proteins | sample IncBWH17MmetaG_FD_161649 | JGI IMG/M metagenome (GOLD analysis project Ga0210409, IMG submission 161649) | Forest soil microbial communities from Barre Woods Harvard Forest LTER site, Petersham, Massachusetts, United States - Inc-BW-H-17-M | ecosystem: Environmental > Terrestrial > Soil >... | reverse complement strand
AAGTTTGATAGTGTTAACAGGTGATATTGTGGGGAACTTAAACGGGTTAATTGTTTAATCCGAAGCGACCGCTGGCAAGTCGAGAATTTAGGATATTCGCGACTGAATCTCTCTGCATCGCAAAAAAGATTAAGTCCAGTCGCGCGTGTGCGCCCGGAACGCGCAGGCGCGTACCCACCATCGCGCCGGAGAGCGGTTTTTCGCAAGCAAAGCGGGATGTGCAACCTTGTGAACCCATCCATGCCCCCGGCGCTTGTGCGAACGGCTGCGACAGGTTATTCTCAACTTTTTCCGATGGCAGCCATGAACTCAGATACTCGACAGCTTTTCGATGAATTCGTTGTGCCCAATTACGGCAGGTACGATCTCGTTTTGGTTCGTGGATTGGGTTCCCGCGTGTGGGATGAGGACGGGAAAGAGTATTTGGACTTCGGCGGGGGTATTGCTGTCTCCACTCTCGGGCATGCACATCCGCGATTGGTCGAGGCGTTGGATCGGCAGGCTCGAGAGTTGATTCACTCTTCGAATCTTTATTACACGCGGCCCCAGGCCGAGCTTGCCCGCAGACTGGTCGAAATTGTCGGCTCGCCCGGGAAGATTTTCTTTTCGAACAGTGGTGCGGAGGCGAACGAGGCGGCCATCAAGCTGGCTCGAAAATTCGGGAACGAGTGCGCAGGAGTCAGCTCCGATAGCTCGCCGAGATTTGGAATCTTGACGTTTCTGCGGTCCTTTCACGGGCGAACCATGGCGGGAATATCCGCAACGGGGCAAGAGAAGGTGAAAGAGGGCTTCGCTCCATTGCTGCCTGGGTTTAAACATCTGCCATTCAATGACCTAAACGCCGTTGAAGAGGCGATAACTAGCGAAACTGTGGCCGTTTTGGTTGAGCCGGTGCAAGGCGAGGGTGGTATTTACCCAGCCAGCAGGGAGTTCCTGCTCGGGCTACGACGCATTTGCGATCGGTACGGTATGCTTCTGATGCTGGACGAAATCCAATGCGGTCTGGGTCGTATGGGGAACTGGTGCGGCTGGAAAGAGATTGTCGGCGAGGATTTCGTGCCGGATACCGTCAGCTGGGCAAAGGGAATCGGAGGGGGATTTCCTTTGGGCGCTACCTGGATTCGCAAGAGATTAGTTCAACGTTTGGCGGGAGATCCGGTTAGCCTCTGTGACCTATTGCAACCTGGGACTCATGGAACGACCTTCGGAGGTACTCCTCTTGCCTGCGCGACCTCTCTGGCGGTCCTGGGGACTATTGAAAGGGATGGGTTGCTCGCAAACGCACGAGCGCTGGGCGATTATGCAAAACGAAAACTCGAGGCTGTCCCGGGAATAAAAGAAGTTCGCGGTATGGGGTTAATCCTAGGGATTGAGCTGAACGATCAGTTCGTTAGCCGGGCCGCAGGCGTAAAAGCGCCTTCTCACCTGGTCGCGATTGCATCAATGCGCAACGGCCTCCTATCGGTACCGGCTGGCCCATCGGTGATTCGCTGGTTGCCTCCGCTGAATGTCACAAGCTCGGAGATCGACGAGGCGGTGTCAATCCTCAGCCGGACCTTGGTGGCGATGGTTACATGAAGCATTTTCTTTCGATTGAAGGACAGACGGCCGAACAGCTCACGACTCTGCTGGATCTGGCGATTAAACTTAAGGCAGATCGAGGCAAGACATCCGAGCGCCCGCTTTCCGGGCAAGCTTGGGCAATGATCTTCAGTAAACCGTCGACCCGAACGCGAGTGAGTTTTGAAGTAGGCATTCGTGAACTCGGGGGAAGTGTCATATTTCTTTCGCAAAACGACATCCAATTGGGCAGAGGAGAACCGATCATCGATACAGCCCGGGTCCTTGGGCGGATGGTTCATGGCGCAGTCATACGAACCTTTGCTCAAAGTGATGTTGAGAGGTTTGCCGAATACGGCCGGATTCCGACAATTAATGCGCTGACCGATCAGGAACATCCGTGCCAGATCTTAGCTGATCTTCTCACTATTTTAGAAAAGCGTGGAAGCTTGGATGAGCTCACGGTTTGTTTCGTCGGCGATGGCGACAACAACGTCGCGCGTTCCTGGATTTGGGCTGCCGAGCGGCTTGGGTTCGAGCTTCGAATTGTGGCTCCGGAGAACTACCGACCTGAGGCTTCCCTCCTGCAGAAGCTGACAAACCCGAAGATCATCATAACGGATGATATAACCGCCGGGGCTGATCGGGCAGACGTTCTCTACACCGATGTCTGGGTGAGCATGGGGCTTGAAGACCAAAGCGCGAGGCGTCTCAGAGAGCTTGCGTCTTTTCAGGTAAACGAACAACTGGTCGCTAGAGCGGCTTCCGGAGCCCTGGTGCTTCACTGTTTACCTGCGTACCGCGGAAAGGAGATCACCGACGAGACCTTGGAAAAGCATGCCCAGACCATCTTCGACCAAGCCGAAAACAGACTACATGCGCAGAAGGCAATCCTGAGTCACGTGAGAAATTGATTGCGTTGCAGGGTGCAATAGTGCAGTTGGTCAGCCACTAAATCTCCTTCCTACGTTCAATTATGATTGTCCCGTTTTTGGCAGCTTTACTTCTACGGTCTGGTGTTTGGTTGGCTCTCCTATGCGCGCTGCTGGGTCTGGGTTTCGCCTATTATTTGGTTCGACGGGTAATTTCGTGTCCTCCAGGCAATGAGCGCATGCGTCAGATCGCAAGTGCAGTCGAGGAAGGGGCCAAGGCATATTTGAACCGGCAGATAATTTCCGTCAGCCTGATCGCGGCGGTGATTTTCGTGATCTTGATCTTTACCAAAGGATTTTATACATCGATTGGTTTCCTGATTGGGGCTGCTTGTTCGATGGCAGCAGGATACATTGGCATGCGTATCGCCGTACTGTCGAACTCTCGCACCGCACAGGCAGCTACGGATTCAAAACACGCAGCTCTTCGAGTTGCTTTTAACGGAGGAGCCGTAACGGGATTGCTGGTTGTTGGATTGGCCCTGCTGGCAGTCGGGCTCTATTACAAGCTGGGAGAAGCCATCTTAGGAAACCAAGAACAGGTTGTCAGCAGTTTGGTCGGTCTAGCGCTCGGCGCCAGTTTGATTAGCGTTTTTGCTCGGCTGGGAGGAGGCATTTATACTAAGGCCGCAGATGTCGGCGCAGATTTGGTCGGCAAGATTGAAACTAATCTGCAAGAAGATGATCCACGGAATCCGGCGACGATCGCGGATAACGTGGGTGATAACGTTGGAGATTGCGCCGGGATGGCTGCGGATGTTTTCGAGACGTATGCGGTGAGTATTATCGGAGCGATTCTTGTCGGATTTCTGACTATTCCCAAATCGCCGGAGGCGGTGGTTTTTCCATTTCTGTTGGGCGGTATTTCGGTAGTCGGAGCGATCGCAGGTATCTGGTGGGTGAATTTCCGCAAGACCAATCCAACCCAGGTCCTGGTGGAGGCTGTCGGTGTAAATGCTCTCGTCTCAGCGATTCTTTATTGGCCGGCGACGAAACTACTATTTACTGGTGCAGTTCAGGCCGGTCACTCAACGTTCGGTGCCAATCGGTTGTATCTGGCAGCGCTGATCGGACTTGCGATGACAGGAATCATCGTTGCCATCACGAATTACTATACTTCGATTTCGTTCAGACCAGTTCGAAAGATTGCTCTGGCGTCGGAGACAGGCCACGCGACCAATATCATTGCCGGACTCGCGGTTGGCCAGCAGGCAACTGCTCTGCCGGTCCTCTTTATCTGTCTGGCGATCGTCCTGAGTTATCATTGTGCGGGACTTTATGGGATCGCGATCGCCGTTATGAGTATGCTTTCCATGGGCGGGATCATTATTTCACTCGATGCCTTTGGACCTATTACCGATAACGCGGGCGGAGTCGCGGTGATGAGCGATTTGCCCGAATCGACCAGAGAGGTAACCGACGAACTGGATGCGGTCGGAAACACGATGAAAGCAGTCACGAAAGGATACGCCATTGCTTCAGCCGGCCTTGCCGCACTCGTTCTTTTCGGTTCGTACGTCTCCGAAGTGAGAACCCACTCGTCGGCCGTCGGTGGACGCGAAATGCAGTCTTCCGATTTCTCGCTTGAGCAGCCTCAAGTTATCATCGGACTATTCATTGGCGGACTTTTGCCGTTTCTTTTCAGCGCATTCAGTATGCAGGCCGTCGGGAAAGCCGCTGGAGCAGTTGTGAAAGAGGTTCGGCGCCAGGTCCAGGCTAAACCAGGGATTTTGACGGGAGCTGAAACTCCCGAGTATGCAAACTGCGTTGACATTGTGACGAAAGCGGCTCTGAGAGAAATGATTGTCCCGGCACTCCTTCCAGTTTTGTTTGTCCTTGTGGCATCGTTTTTCGGGTACGTGGTCTTGGGAGCGGTACTGGTCGGGACAATCGTAACCGGGTTGTTTGTTGCGATCTCCATGACCTCCGGAGGCGCTGCCTGGGACAACGCCAAGAAGTACATCGAGGGAGGCAAACTCGGCGGAAAAGGATCTCCTGCTCACCAGGCGGCCGTTACCGGCGATACGGTCGGCGATCCTTACAAGGACACGGCCGGGCCTGCGATCAATCCGATGATCAAGGTGGCGAACGTCCTGGCCATCCTGATCATCCCCATCGTGTTCAAATGAGCCTTCCAACGAAGGCTGGATCTGGGGAAGAGATTCAAGAACTCAGGAACTCGAGCACTCAAGAACTCAAGAATGCTGCAATGAGAAAGGCGGCGCTAGCTCGCGGGTTCTGCTTGAATTCTTGAGTTCTTGAGTTCTTGAGTTCTACTTCCCGTATGAAAGCACTCCTTCTGACGAATGAGTATCCCCCCTATATCTATGGGGGTGCAGGTGTTCACGTCGATTACCTGAGCCGCGGACTGGCAAAGATTATGGATGTCGAGGTACGCTGCTTTGGGGACCAGGAAATTGACCAGCCGCATTTGAATGTCCGAGGATTTGGTGTCAATACGGCAATTTTCCGTTGTCCGAAGAATCTGAACTCCGTGTTCGGAGCGATTCGGCGTTGTACTGACTTCAACACAGTCGGTGTGGATGCCAACGTCGTTCATTGCCACACTTGGTACTCCCATTTCGGCGGGATTTTGACGAAGCTCAACTATCACATTCCTTTGGTTCTAACAGTTCATTCACTGGAGCCGCTGCGCCCATGGAAGCGGGAACAGTTGGGGCACGGGTACGATTGTTCGACTTGGTTGGAGAAAACCGCTACCGAAATGGCCGATGCGGTGGTCGCTGTGTCCGAAGAAACCCGTCGCGACATATTGCGGCTGTTCAACGTGGACCCAAAACGAGTTCGGATCATCTATAATGGCATTGATCCTGAAGAATACTATCCACGTCAATCGCGCGAAGAATTGACAAAAAACGGGATTGATCCGAATAAGCCTTTTATTTTGTTCGTCGGTCGAATCGCTCGGCAGAAAGGCATTATTCACCTGGTCAACGCGATTAAGTACCTGGAGCCGGGGTTTCAGGTCGTCCTTTGCGCCGGAGCGCCGGATACGCCTGAGATCGCAGAGGAAATGAAGCGAGCTGTCGCGGAGGCACAAAGAAAAAGGGACGGGGTCATCTGGATCGAGAAAATGGTTCCGAAAGAGGTTGCTTACCAGCTTTACAGCCATGCGGCGGTCTTTTGCTGTCCGTCGATTTACGAGCCTTTCGGAATCATTAATCTGGAAGCCATGGCCTGTGAAACTGCGGTCGTAGCCTCGGCCGTGGGGGGGATTAAAGAGGTGGTAGTCGATGGTGAGACTGGTTATCTCGTGCCATTGGAGCAGATGCAGGAGAGCCCCTTCGAACCGGTTGATCCGGACAAATTTTCCCGCGATTTCGCAGAGAAAATTAATCAACTGATGAGGGACGAACATTTGCGCCAAAAGTTCGGAGAAGCCGGACGCAGGCGAGCTGTCGAGAAGTTCAGCTGGTCCACGATCGCCGCCGAAACAAAGAAAATGTACGAGTCACTGCTAATATAAGTTTTGAGTTTTGGGTTTTGGGTTTTGGGTTTGGCGTTTTGAGTTTTGGGTGGTTCTGCGTGGTTTTGGGTTTCGCGTAAGCGAAGGCTCCAGCCTTTGCATGGGTGGTCGATTCAGGAACAAGAGCTGGAACTTTCGCCTACGCTCGACTCAAAACTCAAAACTCAAAACTCAAAACCTCTTCAAGCCCCGTTCCATGTTCGTCGATCAGATCAGAGTCCATGCAAAAGCCGGTGATGGCGGAAACGGGTGTGTCAGTTTTCGACGTGAAAAGTTTGTGCCCAGAGGTGGCCCGAATGGAGGGGACGGCGGCAAGGGGGGCGACATCATTCTTCGGGCGGATGTGCATACCGACAACCTCGTGGATTTTTATTACCAGCCATTGCTGAAGGCGACCCGGGGCGAACACGGCATGGGCAAGAACATGTACGGCAAAGCAGGTGCAGATGCCCTATACAAGGTGCCCGTAGGCACTCTGGTCTACCGGATTCCCGCTCAATTTCTCAGACCTCCCTCGGTTGAGGATATTCCGGATGAGCCCCCTCCGAAGACGATTATTTCGCCGGCGGATTGTCAGTTGATCGCCGATCTCTCACAGGAAAATCAAGAGCTGGCTTTGTGCCTTGGAGGTTTAGGCGGCAAGGGGAATACTCATTTCAAGAGTTCAACTAATCGCGCGCCAAGGCAGTTCACTGAGGGGCAACCAGGAGAAGAAGGTTTTTTTCTTCTGGAACTTCGTAAGATTGCCGACGTCGGTTTTGTTGGTTACCCGAATGCCGGAAAGTCTACCCTGCTTGGCAGGATTTCGGCAGCACATCCCAAGGTTGCTCCTTACCCATTCACTACGCTGAATCCTGTCGTTGGCGTTGTCGAGTTCGATGGATACAGCCGAGCAACACTCGCGGATATACCAGGTCTTATCGCCGGAGCTCACCACAACGTGGGACTCGGTCATGATTTTCTGCGCCACATCGAGCGCTGTAAACTCTTGCTTTTCGTTCTCGACGCAGCCGGTAGCGAAGGGCGCAACCCGATCGAGGATCTCGGAAATTTACGGCGCGAACTTGACCTGTACGATCCAACTCTTAGTCAAAGGCCCTGGATGATTGCCGCCAATAAAATGGATCTTCCTGGCGCCGAAGAAAATTTGATGACCATTCGAAACCGATTCTCCGACAAAGTCGTGGTGCCAATGGCTGCCGCTCATGGAGTGGGCATGGAGGAATTCAAACGAGCGCTTCAGAGTTTGTTGGGCCTTTAGCCTGCATCGCTCACAAATCCTTAGAGATTTGTGAGCGATGCAGGCTGTGGCAGCGGAACTCTCCGGCTACGCCGGAAAATTCCGCTGCTTTCTAACCCGCAATGAGCTCGTCGCTCCACCTTTTACGTGATTTTGCGGGTTAGCCCTCACGGACTATAAGCGATGAATCGTGGGGCGTCGCTAACGGTCAACAGGCGGATCTTCCAAGCGTCACCGTCACGAACATAAATCGCTGACCAGAAGCCACTCTCGAACTTCGGACCGGTCTCGCCTTGACGGGTAGTCCACCATTTTCCGGTCGACCAAATCGCGTTGTCGATTGCATTCAAACACGAACCCTGACCGCTAGAGGTGGTAATAGGCCACCGCTGGAACGTGTCTGCATACCTTTTCTGGATGGCCTGCCGACCGAAAAACATCCCGTCCGGTGCCACCAAAACCGCGTCCTCGGTGAAAAGCGCGGACAAGGCGACGGCGTCGTTCTGGTTGAACGCCTCATCCATCTTCAAACCGAGCGCATTGATCTCACCAAGTGCATTGGGATCACCACGGAGATCGCGTTGCCGCGCTATTTGGGGATCTGGCGTATTTGTCTGTTGGGCAAAGGTCGGCACAGCAAAGCTGATTGCGAACCCTGCTAGGGCAAGCAGTAAGCGTATTTTCATTGTTTCCTCCCGGGAATTCAGGATTGGTTGTCGTCGAGGAAGTCGGTGCGGGTTTGCCGCGTCGCCGGAGGCAAGAGGATCAATACCTCCGGTAGAAGACCTCTGGGCGACAACCTAAATGGATGCCTCGCTCTAATTGGTGTCAATAAGATTCCGCTCACCAACTAACCCGCAAAAATCACGCGAAAGCCGAGTCGAAGAGCTCATTGCGGTTTAGCTGTGAAGAGTGCCGATCTACAATAGGATTTACCTGGACTATTCGCTTACCTGCAAAGCGGGACGCTTCGCTTAGATTGGACGAAATGAGAATCCTTTAATTTGAAACCCCTGGTAGCCAGCTATTGCACCTATTTTCTCAAGGCGGAGATGCTCCACATCTATCGCCAGGTCACGTCGCTTCGAAATGTCGATACTTTTGTGATCACGAAATTTCGGGAAAATGGCGAATGCTATCCATTCCCGCATTTGGAGCTGCTAGAACCACCCAGAACAAACTGGATCCGCCGCGGATTCTTAAAGTATGTGACGAAAGCGCCCGCATTGATTTACCGGGGAGAGTTCGAAATCGCCCGACGGGTTCTTCTGCGGCGTGATCCAGATCTGATGCACGTCTACTTTGGGAATACCGGCGTCCATCTGCTTCCGCTCATCGAACGGTGGGATCGCCCATGCGTGGTTTCTTTTCACGGAATGGATGTCCAGCGTCGGGAAACTGAGCGAGGGTATGAGGCTAATTTACGAAAGCTGCTTCGCTTAGTCCCGCTTGTGCTGGTGCGGAGCCGATCCATCGCCGAACGTTTGATCGAGCTGGATTGTGACCCCGAAAAGATTCGGTTAAATCGCACAGGAATTCCTCTGGGAGAATTTCCTTTCATAGTCAGGAAAGCCCCGGCGGACGGCGCGTGGACGCTCGTTCAAGCCTGCCGGTTGGTGCGCAAAAAGGGATTGCCCACCGCCTTGCGGGCCTTCGCAAAATTCGCAAAGACCTATCCGCAATCCCGTTTTGTGATTGCGGGAGAGGGTCCGCTGCGCCAGGAACTGGAAGGGCTGGTAGTCCAATTGGACCTCCGCAGCGCGGTGATCTTTGCCGGATTTCTCAACCAAAGCGAACTGCGCAACCTATTTGAAACGTCACATGTCTTCGTTCATCCTAGCGAGTTGCCGCCGGATTCGAATCAGGAAGGAGTGCCAAACTCGATGCTGGAAGCGATGGCCAGCGGATTGCCCGTGGTAGCAACGCTGCATGGAGGGATTCCCGAAGCCGTTACAGACGGTCTGAACGGTTTCCTGGTTCCCGAACGAAATCACGAAATGTTGGCGAACTCTTTATGTCAGCTGGTTGAAAATCAGGCGCGCTGGACAGAAATGGGTGCGGCAGCGTCTCGAACGGTCGCTGTGGAGTTTGCGCAATCTCGCCAGGTCGAAGCGTTAGAGTCGGCCTACTTCGAGGCGATGGACCGGTGGCGCACCCGAGATTTGCGCTGAAGTGTTGTAAAGGAAAGCTCGCACGGAGGCCACGGAGGTCACAGCGGGATTGACGGACGTAGAGCTTGCAGCTCGGCTATCTTGTTAATTTTACCTCAAAAACCGAAGATAAGAGATCAACCGCAGATTACGCAGATTCCACAGATGATTGCAGGTCAAGGACTCACCGTTGGCACGGTCAACAATTGGGATGGGATAAAAACGTGTGTGGCGGAAAACTGTCCGCGATTCTTCCTAGATCTGCGCAATCGGCGTAATCTGCGGTTTAAAATTCGGAATTTCGGTTTACCTCCGTGTCTCCGTGACCTCCGTGCGAGCCTTTGGTTGCAGCTTCGCCGGATGGCTGGAGATTAAACCGAGAATGGACACGGAACCACATTCCAGTCGATTTCGCTGAGTTTCTTTGGCTTGCTTAGTCCGACCAACTTAGCTAACCTTGTTTTATGCCTGAACTTGTCAACATCCATGCTGCTAAGACACGCTTATCGCAGCTTGTCGCGCGCGCCGAGAAGGGTGAACGCATTATCATCGCCCGTGCCGGCAAACCCGTTGCCCAGCTCGGCCCTCCTCCAAAAGCTAAACGCCGCTTGCCATCCGACGATCCGCTCCTGAATCTCGACGAATTTGCGATCGACGGACCGGACGGAAAACTCACGAACGCCGAGATCGACCGCGTTCTCTATGGCACTTGAAGACGTTTTTGCTGATACCTCGGCTTTGTATGCTTTTGTGAACAAGCGGGACGCTTATCACGCCGAAGCGCGCAGAATCGTTGAGCGGCTGCTGCACGCAAGACGTCGACTGATTGCCAGTGATTACGTCGTCGCCGAAGCGGTCAATCTTGCCACTGCCCGCGGTGGCTATCTGCTCGGTCGACGGGTCCTGGATCTAATCGATCAAACCGAAGGCCTTAGAATCGAGTGGATCGGCGTAGCTCGATTTGAACTTGCAAAGGCGTTCTTTCGCAAACATGCCGATCACAGCTACTCCTTTACAGATTGCACCAGCTTTGTGGTCATGCGCGAATTGCGGGTCTCAGAGGTACTCACGAGTGACCACCACTTCGCCGAAGCCGGATTCCGGCCGCTTCTTTCGGCTGCTTGAAAGGATCGCCTTGTGCCAATGCTATACCCCAGAATGGGACTCAAGCACTCGAGAACTCAAGAGTGCGTGCCGCCCGATCGTTCTCATGGGCGGGGAAGATGCGATCGAATGCGATCTCTACCCTGAAGGTCCGGCTATTCTCATCGGCGCGCAAGACATATCCGCACGGTGGCAGAAGAACACAAAGAAGATTTGAACAGAAGGCAGCAAAGGAAGCAAACCTCGACTGCATCTCCCCATTAGGCGATTTTCATGACTTGCCGGATTGACTTTCCGTCGGCCAAGCGATCGAAGGCCTCGTTCAGTTCCTCAAGAGAAACGATTTCGCTCAGGAGTTTGTCGACCGGAAGCTTGCCCCGCTGGTAGAGTCGGATGTAGCGGGGGATATCCCGGGCAGGAACGCAAGAACCTAGGTAACTTCCTTTCAGAGTTCGCTCCTCCGCTGCCAACTGAACGGCCGGAATGGAGAGTCGATGGTCAGGGTGCGGAAGACTCGCGGTGATCGTTGTGCCACCTCGTTTGGTAACTTCGAATGCCAGTTGCAAAGCCGGCACCGAACTCGCCATTTCGAAGGCGAAGTCTACGCCGCCTCCGGTAAGGTCGCGGACCTCTTTAACCGCCTCCGGTCCAACCTTGACCGTTTTGGTTGCTCCAAGACGCGACGCAGCCTCCAGCTTGCCCGGATTTGTATCGATAGCAATGATTTCCGCAGCACCGGTGAGCACTACGGCCAGGAGGGCGCTCAAGCCGACGCCACCGAGCCCGACGACAGCAACCGAGCAGCCCGCAGGCACCTTTCCGGTGTTGACCACCGCTCCTACGCCCGTGAGAATCGCACAGCCAAACAGCGCAGCTTCATGCGCGGGCAACGAGCTATCAACCTTAATGGCCGAACGGCGGGACACGACTGCGTATTCCGCATACCCGGAGACGCCGATATGATGGTAGACCGGCGCTTCCTGCAAACGCAGGCGCCGCGCCCCGGAAAGCAACGTTCCCGCGACATTCGCGCGCGCCCCGGGTTCGCACAAGGCCGGGCGGCCCTCCATGCATGGAATGCAGCTTCCGCAGGATGGCACGAACGTAAGCACCACTTGATCGCCCGGTTTCAGGTCTGTCACGAAGGCGCCACATTCCTGAACTTCCCCGGCAGCTTCGTGGCCTAAAACCATCGGCATCGGCCTCGGCCGGTCACCGTTGATAACCGATAAGTCAGAATGACATAGGCCGGTCGCCTTGATCTTGACTAACAATTCTCCAGGACCGGGCGGGTCCAGACTGACATCTTCCACGAGTAACGGTTTTGAGTTTGCATAGGGCCGAGACATGCCCATTTCTCGTAAGATCGCTGCCTTCATTTGTTCCAAGGGGTTGTTTTGAGTAGTATCGTCGCAAAAATCCTAAGCGCTTATGGATTCTTCTTGAGTGCTCGAGTACTCGAGTTCTTGAGTACCTACCTCTGCCACTTACTAGCTTTTGGCCGTTGACCGCCGCTGCCACAGCCTGCATCGCTCACAAATCTCAAAGGATTTGTGAGCGACGCAGGCTAAGGGGTATTGCCCGGCGCTGGGTCCATCCTGAAGATGGTTTCACCCGGCTTCATGAGATCTAACTTATCTCGCGCCAACAGCTCTATATAGGCTGGATCGTTCTGCAATAAAGTCAGCTTTTTGCTTTGTTTGTTGTAATTTATCTTCTCCTGCTCGACTTGCTGCTTTAGAGCCTGTAAAGCGTGCTGCTGACGTTGTTGTTCCTTTACTAATGGTAGGAACCAACAAATCAAAAGAATGAACGCGGCGACAAAAACAAGGAGATACAGGATCTTGTTCAGGAGCGAACGTATCCAGTCACCTCTGGGTTGGTCGTAATCATCGTACACCGAGCCGGCTCTCACTCAGCGCATTTTACCTCCATACTGAGCGTTGTCACCAAGTTCTTCTTCGATTCGCAGAAGCTGATTGTACTTGGCGATACGATCGGTACGCGAGAGCGAGCCGGTCTTGATTTGCCCGGCGTTCGTCGCCACAGCGATGTCAGCTATGGTTGTGTCTTCCGTCTCACCCGATCGATGGCTGATTACAGCTGTGTACCGATTCTCCTTGGCAAGCTCGATAGCGTCCAAGGTTTCAGTGAGAGAGCCGATCTGGTTCACCTTAACCAGGATCGAATTAGCGACGCCCTCTCGGATCCCTTTGCGAAGAAATTTGACATTGGTTACGAACAGGTCATCGCCCACGAGCTGAATCTTCGCGCCGAGAGCCTCGGTCAGCTTCTTCCAGCCAGCCCAGTCATTTTCCGCACAGCCGTCCTCGATCGAGATGATAGGGTACTTCGAGCAGAGCTCCTGATAAAAAGCTACGAGTTCATCCGCGGACTTCTTTGAGCCATCGGATTTCTTGAAAACATAGGCGTCTGAATCGGCATGATAGAACTCGCTGGAGGCGGGATCGAGCGCGAAGAAGATATCTTCGCCGAGTTTGTAACCGGCTTTCTCGACCGCCTTCCCAATGGTCTCAAGAGCGTCTTCAACACCGTTGAGATTTGGGGCGAAACCTCCTTCGTCACCGACCGCAGTGGAAAGGCCGCGTGCTTTCAGAACGCTCTTGAGCGCGTGAAAGACCTCTGTACCATAGCGAAGCGCTTCGGAAAAGGTGGGCGCTCCTTTCGGCATGATCATGAATTCCTGAAAATCGATCGGCGCATCCGAATGGGCGCCGCCGTTGATGATGTTCATCATGGGAACCGGCAACACTTTGGCGTTCGGGCCACCCAAGTAACGGAACAGTGGAAGATCAAGTTGGGCGGCGGCGGCGTGCGCAACCGCCAGCGAAACTCCAAGAATCGCGTTAGCGCCAAGTTCCTTTTTGTTGGCGGAACCGTCGAGCGCAATCATCGCGCTATCTATTCCGATCTGATCGATTGCGTCCATGCCCAAAATGGCTTCGGCGATCTTGTCTTCGACGTTTTGCACAGCTTTCAATACACCTTTGCCGAGATACTTGTCTTTCTCGCCGTCGCGCAATTCCCAGGCTTCGTGTTCGCCAGTGCTTGCTCCGCTTGGAACGATTGCGCTGCCGACTGCGCCGCCGTCTAGTTCTACGTCGACTTCGATTGTCGGATTACCTCGCGAATCCAGGACCTGTCGTGCTCGTATTTCAGAAATGATCGTTAGAGACATGCGGAATTCTAGCCTGAAAATTTGCTTAGCCGCAAGGATGGATCAGGTCAATTCAGCGGTCCTCGTTGATGTGTCGGCGTAAAAAAGACTCACCCAAAGGGCGCGGTGTCGGCGAGGCTGAAGACTGGAGTGGCGTGCTCGCAAGGTCCGCGAAGTCCATGGGGGCGAAGCGTCCCGCTTTGCTTCTGGAAAACCATCGCCCACCGGTACCCAGTGGAGGAAGAGCAAATGCACAGGAGGCCACGAAGACCGATCAGGAACTGGGTTTCAGTCACGACCCCGCTTTGCCTAAGG
>Ga0210409_10005036_pt1 | contig 13969 bp, 12 predicted proteins | sample IncBWH17MmetaG_FD_161649 | JGI IMG/M metagenome (GOLD analysis project Ga0210409, IMG submission 161649) | Forest soil microbial communities from Barre Woods Harvard Forest LTER site, Petersham, Massachusetts, United States - Inc-BW-H-17-M | ecosystem: Environmental > Terrestrial > Soil >... | reverse complement strand
CGTTTGCCCCCAGTAAACGCGTTAAGGAGGTTCTATGGGTGCTGCAACCGTCTCCACCACAAATGTGCCCCTTACAACCGTCGAGCATCCGCTGCGCAACCCGAACTATCGCCTCTGGCTGATCGGCGGAACGATTTCGCTGCTGGGCGACCAGTTCTATTTTGTCGCTTTGCCCTGGCTCGTCTTGCAGCAGACCGGCTCCGCTGTGGCTATGGGCGCCATCATGATGGCGGGCGCTATTCCCCGCGCTCTGCTCATGCTTATGGGCGGCGCCGTCAGCGACCGCATGTCCGCGCGCAAAATCATGATGGCCACGGCCACGGCGCGCACCGTGTGTGTCACAGTCATCGGTGTTTTGGTCTCGCTGCGCGTCCTGCGGACCTGGGAGCTATACGCTCTGGCGGTTGCTTTTGGCGTGGCCGATGCATTTGCCGCTCCTGCACAAACGGCCTATATGCCCTCGCTGTTAAAGCGCGAACAACTGGTCGCGGCATCGTCGGTCAGCCAAAGCACGGCGCAGATGACCAGCATTGTTGGTCCCGTTCCAGCAGGGTTTGTGATCAAAACGCTGGGTGTGGCATGGGCCTTTTTCGTGGATGCGATCAGTTTCTTGTTTATCATTGGCGCGCTATGGAAGCTGCCGGATCCACCTAAGCCTCAGACAGCCCGGAAAGCAATGTTGCACTCGATCATGGAGGGAATCGCCTACGTGGGAAAAGATGTGCCGTTGCGCTCGCTAATGCTGCTGGCCACGATCCTGAACTTCTGCATTGCCGGGCCGGTCTCGATTGGTCTGGCGTACATGACAAAGACGAGATTCGGTTCGCCTGCCGTGTACGGCATTGTGATCTCGACGGTTGCCGCGGGGAGTTTGCTTGGCGCGCTACTGGCGGGTGTCTGGAAGATTCGCAGGCGCGGCGTGATGATTCTTCTAGTGTCGCTGGCGTTGGGCGTCTGCCTGGGATCCATCGGCCTGCTGGGGAATGTGTGGAGCATCGCCGGCGTGCTGCTGATCATGGGCGCAGCGGCGGGAATGGTCAACATTAACATCAGCGCCTGGATCATGCAGCGGATCGATGCCGCGGTGCGCGGGCGAGTTGCGAGCGTGCTTATGCTTGCTTCCTACGGAATAACCCCCATCTCCCTCGCGGTTGCAGGATTCTTGGTTGCGTGGAGCCTGAAACTCATGTTTCTGCTCGCTGGCGGACTCATGGTGCTGGCTGCCGCTGGAGCCTCGTTCCAGAAGCCAGTGCGGGAGATTGAGTAAGCATCCGAAGCTTACGGTTGTGCGAAGTGGGAGTCCCGTTGTTGGGCCAAACAGGATGGAGGAGTTTATCGAAGCAGTTTTAGCGCGGCCTAGCGGCGGCTGCGGTCTTTGCGAATGGCTTCATCGATCAGAGCGTCCAATTCGCTGCGCGTCAGATTCACTTCATCGCCGGTGGCCTCTCCGCTATCGCAGGTGATGGGCAATTCGGCGCCGCCACCGGGAGGAGGTGAGACGAAATAGCGCGGGCGCGCGGCCATGAGCTTGGCCACTTCGCGGCTGGAGAGCAGCGTGGGTTCGCCAGCCATCTCGGCGGCAAGGGTAATTTTGGCGCTGTGCTCGATAATCTCCATGCGAAAGAAGGCGGTGAGGAGGTCGGGGCCGCAGGTGACGGCGCCGTGGTTGGCGAGCAGCATGGCGTCGTAGTGAGGAACAAAGGGTTCGATGGCCGCGCTCAATTCGGGCGTCCCGGGAGTGGCGTACTGTACCAAGGGAATCTGTCCGAGACCGACAATCACCTCCGGGAGCAAGGCCTGATTCAAGGCGCGGCCAGCGACGGCAAAGCCCGTGGCCGTCGGGGGATGCGCGTGGCAGATGGCGTTGACGTCCGGACGCATGCGATAGAACAAAAGGTGGATGGAAAGCTCGGAGGAGAATTTGCGATGGCCGGAGAGCTGGCGCCCGTTGGGATCGGTGACAACGAGATCCTCGGGAGCGAGTACACCTTTGTTCATGCAGGTGGGAGTGGTGAGAATGGAGCCATCGTCAAGTCGCACAGAAAGATTTCCTTCGCAGGCGACGATGTGTCCGCGTTCGTAGAGCCAGCGTCCCGCGATACAAATATCGCGGCGATGCTGCTGCTCGCTCTTGGCGTGGCCGGGCAAAAGTGAATCCGGAGTCACGGGAGGACTCCTTCCTGGCGCGGAAGGTATTTCCGGGCCGCATAGCCTGAATTGAACCGAGCGCATGCCGTAGCGGACTTACGGAATGACGCCTGCCGACCCCCCTAGTGAGCCGACACGAGAGGAAAAGAAGCTAATACAAAATGGCCCCAGAAGCTAGTGCCGTTGTGAACATTCGGTCCGGAGCCCAGGCTACCCCAGCGGTGGGCGACGTCAGTGGGGGAAAGGGGTAACAATTTGCCCTTGCCAGGAGGAACCGTTTCGCAAACTAGGAGTGCGGCGTACCCGCTATAGGAGGGATTGCGATGGGCAAGGCTCTTTTGCCGGGGTACTGACGGGTCCCAAGCCGTTTGAGTTCGAAAAACGCACTGGAAACAGCATGCTGCATGGCCAGTGAACTCTCCACGCCGCAAGTACAACCAGGACACTCGCGGCGGATCATCTCCACGCACTGGCGGGAGTAGGCCTCCGAGGCCAGAATGTTTTCGAGGCGGTCCTTGAGGATATTTCCGACTGGTTTCAGGGGGTAGCAGCCGGTGAGGACGTCGCCATTCGAAACGATGAACACCTGAAGGTAGCCGAGAACGCAAGGGGGCTCCTGGGTGATTTCATTGTTGTAATACTGCGTGACGTAATCCACTTCGTAGGAAGGGCGTTTCAGCGTGTCGCGCAGGAACTTTGCAATTTCGGCCACGTCGTTGCGCTCCGGCCACATGGAGGCGATATCTGCATCCTTAAAGAAGTAGAGATTGCGGCTAAGGATATTGACCTCGAGCTCGGCGCCCACCCCATGAGCTACTTCAGCAAGAGTTTGAAGCTCCGAGACGGAAATGCGATTGAGGGTAACGGAGATGGCGACCTTCTTATTCCGAAGCAACTTGATGCCTTCGATGCCCAAATCAAAATAGCCCTGGATGCCGCGGATCAGATCGTTGGTGCCCTTGAGGCCATCCATGGAGACGGAGACGTTGGAAATCGCCGAGTCGTTAATGTCCTTGTGAAGCTTCTTGATGAGCAACCCGTTGGTTTGCAGGATGATGTGCTTAAGAGGGGAGGTGTTGGCCTTCTTCAATATTTCAAAGAGGTCTCTCCTCAGGAGCGGCTCGCCTCCGGTAAAACGCAGCGAGTGGATGCCGACAGCAGCGATCTGGTTCACAAGATCGACGGCCCGATCGGTGTTGATACCGTCTTCCCATCGGGACTTCCAGTAATCGCAGCTGATGCACTTCGCCTGGCAATTCTCGGTTAATTTGACGTGTGCAGATAGAGGCTTAGCCGTAGAGGGCAAAAGTTTCGTGGACAGCTGGCTGCCCATCCAAACGCGCGGTAAATAAAATGGCTGAAAAGACATCCCAGCGAGCCTCTCGCAAACGCCTGGCAGAAGGAACTGCCTTTCGTAGCTTAACAGCTACTGCATTGTAATGCTCGCGTTTGAAGAGAGCAACGCCGAGGCTCATGGGATGAGCAAGCTAGTTAAGCGACGACATCGTCAGGCATAGATGCCGCGCAATTTCAGGGCTTTGGCCACGCGGTCGATGGCCAGCATGTAAGCGGCGATGCGGTTGTTGACCTTGTGCATTTCAGCGAAGCGGACCACTTCATCGAAAGCGTTTTCCATGTAATCGAGGAGGCGTTCGTTAACTTCGCTTTCGCGCCAGAAAAAGCCCTGGCGGTCCTGGACCCATTCGAAATAGCTGACGGTGACGCCGCCCGCGTTGCAGAGAATGTCCGGGACGGTGAAGATGCCCTTGGCGTCGATGATGGCATCGGCTTGCCAGGTGGTGGGGCCGTTGGCGCCTTCACAAAGAACCTTGGCCTGCACCTGATGAGCATTTTTCTCGGTGATCTGGTTTTCAATGGCGGCGGGAATGGCCACTTCGCAAGGCTGGAACAGAACGTCGCGTGCGGTCATCCTGGTTCCACCGCCGGGGAAATCCTGCAGAGGCTTTTTCTGGGTGTAGACCCAGTCGATGACCTTAGGGACGTCAAAACCGTTTTCGTTGTAGAGACCGCCGCCGATGTCCGCGAGGCCGACAATTTTGTAGCCAACTTTCTGCATGAGCTCGGCGGCGAGGGAACCTACGTTGCCGAAACCCTGCACGACGACGCGGCAGCCTTCTTTCTTCATTCCCAGCTTGGCCAAAGCCTTGTTACAGCAGATCATCACGCCGCGGCCGGTGGCTTCGCGGCGGCCGGCAGAGCCACCCAGCTCGATGGGCTTGCCGGTGACGACGGCGGTGGTCGCTTCGCCGACGTGCATGGAGTAAGTGTCCATGACCCAAGCCATGGTCTGCTCGTTGGTGCCGACATCGGGAGCAGGCACGTCGCGCTCCGGCCCGAGCCAGTTGGCAAGTTCGGCGGTATAGCGGCGCGTCACGCGCTCCAGCTCTCCGCGGGACATCTTCCGCGGGTCGCAGATGATCCCGCCCTTCGCTCCACCGAATGGAATATTTACGACCGCACACTTCCAGGTCATCCAGGTGGCCAGGGCGCGCACTTCGTCGAGGGAAACGTCGGGGGCAAAACGAATTCCGCCTTTGCCGGGGCCGCGCACGGTGGAATGCAGGACGCGGTAGCCGGTGAAGACTTCCAGAGTTCCGTTGTCCATGCCGATGGGAATGTATAAGGTGATTTCTTTGCTCGGGTATTTCAGATAGCGATAGAGGCCTTGCTCGAGACCGAGTTTGTTGGCCGCAACTTCAAAACGCGCTTCGGCGTTTTGGTAGACATTCATTTCTTCCGGTACTGGCGCTTGCGGCATACGAAACTCTCCTTTGAAGCGTGGGCGATGCGACCTTCCACTTGGACGGAGCAGGAACCGCATCCTCGATCGCCGGCGCTTTTTGCAAGCGATGCAATCTCGATTCACCAGAACTTCCGCACTGTTCCTTGCGAAAGAAAGTGAAGGAATTCTTTCGGGAGCTCCGTACTTCCATCCGTTTCTTGTCGAGCCAAGGAAGGTGAAAATCAGCGGTCTACCCTACCGCCAGACCTGCCAATTGGCCGGGGCGCCAGTATACGAACCTCTCCGGCGTGCTGCAAGAGAGGGCGAAGAATTGGGATGCGGGAATGGCGGGCTGGCCCCGGTGTGCTGGAATAAGTTCGTTGTGAAGAATTACTGCAAACGGAACTGGATGGTTACGGTCAAATGCATGGGCACAGCGCTGCCATTGAGCGAGGCCGGCTGGTACTTCCACTGGCGCAGTGCATCCATGGCGGCCTGGTGGAGCAGGGTCGGACCGGAAACGATCTTCATGGTGGTCACGTGGCCGGTGGCATCAATCAGAGCGTCGATGCGCACGTCGCCGGAGACGTGTTGATTCTTCGCGAGGAGAGGATAAACCGGCGGCACAGATGCGACGAGTTTGGCCGATTTTACGTCGCCACCCACCGGAAGGGCCGGCGCTGCAGGCTGGGATGCATTGGCCGCCAGCCCTGCGCCCAGCGCACCGTCCGTGGAGTCGGGCTGGTCACTGCCAAGATCAAGTCCAGCTTCGCTCTGTGCACCAACCTGCGCATTTCCGCGCTTGGTCACTTTTGGGGTCGCAAAGCGAACTTCGCCCAAGGAGGACTTCTTAGGCAGCAGCGTCTCGGGCTGAGACGGAGCGGAAGCCTCCAGCGAAGAGTTGCCCTTCGGAGGATTGGGGATATTCTGCTTGTTGTTTACAGGCGAAAGCGTAGCGGCGGCAGGCTCGAGGGCCGCGGAACGTGTATTGGGATTCGTTTGAGACGGGGAACCCGTGGGAATCACGGAACCGATTGGCGCCGGAGCGGAGGTCTGGAGCGGCGCGTTGGCATTGGGTTGCACAGTCTCAGCAGGAACAGAAAGCGCAGATGAAGGTTTTGTTGCAACCGCCACGGGGCCAGCGTGCACGCCGCTGGACGTCGGGCGGAAGTACCAAACGCCAGCGCCCAGCAGAGTGAGAACGCCTGCAGCGATCGCGGCGATGCGAAAGCCTTTGCCGGACGCGCCGGAACCGCTTTCGGTGACGGAGTCGTTGGCGTCGATGCTGAGGTCGCTGCCGAAGTTCGGGGCCTCCACTGCGATTAGAGGTTCCTCGTCCACCGTATCGGCGGCCGCGGAAGCAATTTCTTCGACTGACAGCTGTTCCGCGAGGCGCTTGGACTTTTCTCTCTCGATGAGGTCCTGGGTGGAAACGGGAGCAGCGGCGTTGCGCGCCAGGGGCTCGAGCCAGGAAGGAATCTTCATCTCTTCTTCTTCGAGCATGGACTTGCGCGTGGGCGGAGGCGTGAGCTTTGCCGGCGCCGCGGGGAGAGCGGGCGAGGGCACGGCGTCGAGCTTAGCAAACTCTAAAACTTTTGCAGCGGTGTCGGCAGGCTTGGTGTTTTCGATAACGGGAGCAGCCGGGGATTTCTGAACGGGCGGTGCCGCAGGCGCTTCCATGAAAAGCATGTTGGAAAGCTGTGCTTGCAAACGAGCTGTCTGCTGCTTCAGCGCTTCGGTTGCCGGATCGCTCGCAGTGGGTACAGGTGGGGGAACTTGCGAGGGAAGATCGGGTTCGGGAGATTCAAACAAGCTCGGCACGTCGACCGATGGGAGAACCGTGGACGCTTGTGACGGTTCGGCAAAGATGGAAGCCGGAGCTTCGGGGTTGCGCGGCAGATCAAAAGTCGAGGCGACAGGAGCAGTGGGCTTGACAGGAGGAGCATCCACTGCCAGGTCTGGCATGAGAGACGCGGGAGTGGCAGGCACTTGCGCAACCGTGGCTGGCGGCGGGGCAACGGAAGCAGTAATTACAGGCGCAGGAGGAGGAACGGACTTCGATTCGGAGAGTTTGGGTTCGGAATTCCTTACAGCAATAGGAGGAGCAGCGGGTTTCTGCTCAATAATTTTGGGTGCAACGTTTACCGCGGGGGGATCGATTTTGGGGGCGGCAGGACGCGGTGCCGGAGGCGCTACGGTTGCCACTGGAGAACCCACAGCGGGCAGCGAGTTGGCGACAGGCTGAGAGGAAGAGCTGAGCCGGTCACCGGGGAAGCGCATGCCCCAGAAACCCACGACGGACTCGGTGAATTCGAGTTCCACGTAGCCGCTGACGTTGCGATAGTTCTTGGATTTGACGACCTGGCAGACCACTTCCTTTTTTGTTTTTTCGTTGGTGAGGAAGAGCAGCTGGCCCGGTGTTACGGAGGAGGCCAGGCGGATGACTGCGCCGGAACCGAAAATCAAAACTGTTTTGGTGGTTTCGGAGAAGGGTTCGCGCTTATCGCTGCCTTCGACGGTGCGTGCGCCGTTGACAGAGACGGGCACTTCGAGGGCGACGGGCTGCGGCTTGGCAACGGTGTCTGCGGGAACGGTGGAGGAAGGACGCGGAGCGGTTTCGGATGTGGCGGATAAGAGTTCGTTTTCTTTGGCGATGGGTGCCATGGATGCTCACTCGCGAAGCAAGATTTTTGTTGTTCGCACTGCACGGACGGAGTTCCCCGCGAACATCTATATGTTCTGCTTGGGGTGAGCAAGCCAGCCATAGTACGCGCGTACCAGCGTGCGTGTGGAAACACTGGCCGAAAGGACAGGGTGGTGTAGCGACCAATTTATATAGCGAGGGGAGGCGTGAATCTTTCGTCGATTTCAACCTGATAGCCGGTGACGAGTTTGTTGGTTTCGTTGGCCATACCGATGACGGCCTGAAGTTCCTGGAACATGGCATCGGTCATGCCCTTGGCGAAGGCGGAAGCGGTGTGGGAGGCGATGCAATAGTGGCAGTTGTTGGTGACGCTGACGGCGATGTAGAGCAATTCCTTGGTGAGCGGGTCGAGAGCGCCGGGCGCCATAATCTGCTTGATGCTATCCCAAGTGCGTTTGAGGAGCGCGGGATCGTGGGCGATGGCCTTCCAGAAATTGTTGATCCAGTCCGACTTGCGGGTGGCCATGATGTCGTCATAGATGGCGCGGACTTGCGGGGTGGCGTCGTGGTATTCGATGAGACCGAAGGTGGACATGATTTCTCCATGAAGCAGGAATGGGAACTGGAAAACGTTAGCAGGAAGCGAAAGCGGGTGCCAGAAGGAATCCGCCAAGCCGAAGAGTTGCGAACTGCTTGCGGAGCAAGATTCAGTGATGCAGGAATTCTTCGAGGAGCAGGCGGGAGAGGCGGCGGGTGTGGTGGCGGATGACGCCGTGTTCTTCGAGGAGGTTGTCGAGGATGACGCGGAAACCGAGCTGCTGGAGCGCCGGGAGATCGATGGCCACGGGCTCGGCGCCTTGCGCGCGGTAGCGACGGGCGACGTCGGGCGAGACGGGCTGGCGATTGGCAACGACCCAATCGACGACGCGGGGCTTGACGTGATTCTGGATGGCACGCAGATGATCGGCGAGCGCGTAGCCGGAAGTTTCGCCGGGCTGGGTCATGAGATTGGCGACGTAGACGCGCGGGGCTTTGGATTTGGCGATGGCGGCGGCGATTTCCGGGATCAGAAGATTGGGCAGGATGCTTGTGTAGAGCGAGCCGGGGCCGAGGAGGATGAGGTCGGCGTGCTTGATGGCTTCAATGACGGCGGGAAGCGGGCGCACTTGGCGCGGAGAAAGTTTCAGCTTCTTGATCGGCGTGCGACTGGCAGTAATGCGAGTTTCGCCGTGGACGATGCGGCCGTCCTCGAGCGTGGCGACGAGATGAACGTTCGAAAGCGTGGACGGAAAAATGCGGCCGCGGATGGCCAGGACTTTGCTGCTGACGCGGATGGCTTCGGTGAAATCGCCCGTGACGTGAGTGAGCGCGGCGAGAAAAAGATTGCCGAAATTGTGGCCGATGAGACCGCGTCCGGCGTGGAAACGGTATTGAAACAGGCGGCCGAGAAGAGCTTCGTCTTTGGAAAGCGCGACCATGCAGTTGCGGATGTCGCCAGGAGGAAGAATGCGGTTCTCGCGGCGCAAGCGGCCGGAGCTGCCGCCGTCGTCGGTGACGGTGACGATGGCGGCGAGGTCGGAAATGGGGCGCTCGGCGGTGGGGTGCTCATCGGTGCGTCGGATGACGTGTTCTTTAAGGCCGCGGAGGAGCGTGGAGAGGCCGGTGCCGCCGCCGAGAGCGACGACGCGGAAGCTGCGGGAGAATCGTTTCGGCTTGGAAGCAGTTTTCTTCACGTTCGAACGAGCGGTAATGGTGACACATCATTGTACAGAGTACAGAAAGGAGTTCAACACGGAGAGCGCAGACAAATAAGAGTACTTGGTCAGTTTCCGATTATCCGAGTGCACGTCCACTTGCGACTCAACACAGGATCGAGTAGATATTTAACTGGATTCTGAGGCCAGAATGCGGCCGAGCTACTCGTGCGAAACGGCGGAAATGAGATTAACAACCGTGAGCAGCCGGGAGGCCTCTGCCATGCTGCCAGCAGTAAACCGGACGGTATAGCCGTCGATGCGCATTGAGTTTGGTAGATAGCTCACAAGTTCCGCCTGCGTAACGTTGTTGAAACGCCATTCGAGGGTAATTGGTGTAGCGGCTGCAGAAGGGTGAAATTCCGCCCGACGGCGTATGCCGCGGAGTACCCCTTCATGAATATCTCGAGTGACGGTGGCGGGAGCTGTCATAACACCAGAATTGAAGCCTAAAGCTTTCTTAGTCACGACGGTCTCTATGGGGCCGATATTCGTTCTCGCATCGGCTACTGCTTGATCGTCGCCCGACAAGAAGACGACAGGCACGTGGAGTTCAGCCGCTACAGCGGCGTTGAAACTGCCCTCGGACACGGCTTTGCCGTTGAGGCGAAGGCCCATGCTACCTGTGAAGGTGTGAGCGAGTATCGCATTGGAGGCGCCCTCAGGCGCGTGATAGCCGATGAAGACGACTGCCCCCGTATCAGACGTAAGCCCCTGCATCATTCCAAGCGGTCGCGGCCATCCGCGGATGAGACGGCAACGGGGATCCAGAGCCTCGGGGTCGAGATTAGCGAAATCACCGTGCGCGTCGGCAACAGTGACCTCTGTCGCTCCGGCATCAAACGCGGCAGTGACGGCGGCATTGACCTCAGAGGTCATGAGGCGGCGCATCTGCGCGTAGTCGCGTGTTCCCGGCTGGGAGTCAATCTTCCAGCTGGTGGCGTCGGCAGCACCTTCCATGTCGGCGGAAATAAGCACCTTGAGTGGTGTTTGCTGCGCGTCAGCGGGCAAAGAACAAAAAACAAGGAGAATGCTGGTCAGTATTAGTCGTGAATGCATGATGAGAATCAGAATTGGACCGGAATTCCCGATTTGCGCCTCTGGCTTGTGCATCCTACGCCTCTCCTTGCGTGGACACAATTCAAATGCCTGCTTAACAAAATTAAGGCGAAGGAAGGGTAAGACGGGCTAAAGCTTCTCCAGCAAAAGTTAGCCGGCGGTGCCGTCTTTCTCTGGGTAGAGAAGTTCGGTGAAGCGCGGATCTTCCTGGAGGAAGGCGAAATCCTCGTCGTTGCGGGCGTGATAGCGATTCTCGGCACGCAACTGAATGGCGACTTTCAGATTGGCCATGGCGGAATCGGCTTCGCCGGTGAGGCAATCGAGCGCGGCCAAAGCGTAATGAATGTGGTCGGCTTTGGGGGCGGCTTTGCGGGCTTTGATGAGGCTTTCGCGGGCGTCGTCCCAGCGGCCGATGTTCATCATGGCAACGCCGCGCTGGTAATGTTCCTCGGCGGTGCGCGGATTCAATTCGGCGGAGGGTTTCATGCGCTGCTCAGCGATCTTGACGTGCATGCGGGCGCGGTCGGCGAGCTCTTTGCTGGGGCCTTCCAAAACTTTTTCGAGTTCCTGTTTGGCGCGGGCAAATTTCTGCTGGTGGAATAGCGAGAGCGCTTCATCGTAGAGTTTCAGTTGCGCCTGGACCAGCGGATCGACAAGCTCGACGCCACCGCGCTGGTGCGGGTGAGGGGTCACTAAAGGCTTCTTTTTGTGTGACTTGGACTGGCTTCGCCCCGCGCTCTTGGAATGACTGGAGGACCGTGAAGTGGGCTTATGCGCCTTGGCCATGAAGCGCATGCTAACAGAGGAGTTATCGCGCGTCAACGTGGGTCAAAAACAGGCGCGGAAGGGAGGCGAGTTACCTCCCGGTGGCAAAGGATGAAAATAGAGCGTGGAGATTCGAGGAATATCGCGGAAACTGTGTGTGACAGTACGGAGGCGGTGACAGACGGGGCGAGATGCTGGCCTGCCTGCGCCGCGTATGCTATAAGTTTGTGGCCTAGTTCGGGTTGACGACAACGTGCCTTTCATCAATTTTCCTGCGCGCGAAATAAACTGCAAGCTCGTGTACTACGGTCCAGGTCTGGGCGGAAAAACCGCCAACCTGCAGTGGATCTACGACCACACGGGGCAGAATCAGAAGGGCAAAATGGTGTCTCTGGCGACGGAGACGGACCGCACGCTGTTCTTTGACTTTCTACCGTTGGATTTGGGGACGGTGCGCGGGTTCAAAACGCGCTTTCATTTATATACAGTGCCTGGGCAGGTGTTCTATGAGGCCAGCCGCAAACTGATTTTGAAGGGCGCGGATGGCGTGGTGTTTGTGGCGGATTCGCAGGAAGAGCGGCTGGACGCGAATTTCGAAACGATGGAAAACCTGCAGGAACATCTGAAAGAGCACAACCTGAATTTTGCGACGATTCCATACGTGCTGCAGTTGAATAAGCGCGATTTGCCGAATGCCATGTCCGTGCCGGAGCTGACGAAGCAGCTGCAGAAAAAGGGCGAGCCGGTTTTGGAGGGCGTGGCGATTCAGGGTGTAGGCGTGTTTGAGACGCTGAAGGAATTGGCGAAGCTGGTGCTGGCGGAATTGAAAAAGGGCGGGTAGGCTTTCATCAGAAGAGTCGAAACGTAACTTCAATTGGTACTTGGACTGGTACTGGCTTTCCGTCGAGTGTGGCAGGATGAAATTTCCACTTGCGGACCGCATCCAGTGACGCTTGATTCAAGCCATAGGGTAACCCCTTCACGATCTTCAGATTCTCGGCACCGCCTGCTTCGGAAACTGTAGCCATCAAGACGATCGCCCCTTGAATCTTCGTTGTGCGCGCAAAGTCCGTGTATTCGGGTGTGGGCGCATAATAACCAATGGGGATCGTCACCCCGTTCCGTCCAGCGCGTAAAGCGCCTTGATCTTCAGCAGCCTGCGAAGCTGGTGCTTCTCTGAATGGTTCCGCCGGTTTCCTGAATTGTTCGTCAGTTCCTGTGATGGTCATCTGAACTTTTTCTTGCGGACCCTTGCGGCCTTCCCGGTGGTCTCGGGGGTTTCCGGTCAGAAAATGAGCGTCCAGCAGTTGGACCGTAAGGGTCAGCTTGTCCCCGTTGCCGCCCAAATGCCCGACAAGGACTGCATTCGCAGATTGCTTTATGGCTAGCCACCTCTCCGCATTCTCTTCGGCCAGGAACGTGGAAGGAATTCGCTCCGTTTCGAGAAACTCGTAGAGGCGCTTGCGATTCACGATGCGGATATCCATTACGCCCGCCGCCAGCTGTTCGGAGACGGCGTCGGCAAACTGCATGCCCAGGATGGAAGTGGAGCCGGAAGAATCCGTGAAATTGGCGACCAAAATGGTGCAAGCGCTCTTCTTGCAGCCGGCTTTATCAGCGTGATCGAGAACGCGTGCAGCAAGGTCGCGAAGCTGATTCTGCTGCTCGAAGGAGAGCGAGAGCGGCATTTGCGGCGCCTGCGCCGGCGGAGCGTTGGAATTGGCCGGAGAAAGCGTAGCGAGAAACCCGGCGAATAAGGAAACGAGAGCGATCCGCGAGATGCGAGAATCCAAGAGGAGCATGGCTCTTCCTCCACAAGAAATAACATTACACGCGATAGAACAAAGGATAGCCGATAGCTGGCATCCAAAACGCGCTCAGGCAAAATTCGCGAGGGCGGCGGATTCGGATTCGAAGGTGGGGATGGCTTCGACGAGGCGGGTGACGGTGAGGGCATCGCGGACGCGGCCGTGGCCGACGACCAGGCGCAGGACGCCGCCTTCGCGAGCCAGTTTGATGGAAATGCGCACGAGGGTGGAGATTCCGGAGCTGTCGATCTGCGGGATGCCGTTGAGGACCACGATGACCTTGTGCGCGCCGCCTTGAATCACGGAATTGAGGGCGTCGTGGAGCTGCTCGCTGGGCTCGCCGATGGTCAGGCGGCCGTGGACTTCGAGGATCGACACTCCGGCGGATTCGCGGACGTTGATCTCCATGGGTGGGCGCTCGGTCATGGGGGACGATCTATCGATCGAGATTGTTTTCCTCGGCCCATCCGGGCCGGACGGCATTATACGCTGGCCCGGGGGATGGGCAAACAAGGTACTCCCAGGAAGCCGCAACTCCAAGGTCTTATTTGGGCGGGCGAGCAGGTGCATCAGAAAAACAAATTGAGGGAATGAAAATTTCAAACTGTGTTACTGGGTGGACGTGCGTATAATCCGGGGCATCCAAGGGGCGGGTCGCGGCAGTCGAATCCAGCGTTAGCGGAGCGGACAACCTTATGAAGTGTATGGGGCGGAAGTGTAGTTTCCATCTTGTCCTGTTGCTTGCAGTCCTGGTGCTCACCGCCGTCCCGCTTTCCTCGCAGCAAACGCCCTCCTCAGCAACTCTTCCAACGACCGCCGCCTCCCCCGCAACACCCGAAATCTCCAAAGCGGTGAACGAGAGATTGGCGCAACTGGATAAGGACGTGAAGGCCGCGCAGTCCGCCGGGGACAACGCGTGGATGCTGACGAGCGCGGCGCTGGTACTGATGATGACGGGGCCGGGGCTGGCGCTGTTTTACGGCGGGCTGGTGCGGCGGAAGAATACCCTGGCGATCATGATGCAGAGTTTCGCGCTGATGGGGATTAT
>Ga0210409_10005034_pt1 | contig 13975 bp, 7 predicted proteins | sample IncBWH17MmetaG_FD_161649 | JGI IMG/M metagenome (GOLD analysis project Ga0210409, IMG submission 161649) | Forest soil microbial communities from Barre Woods Harvard Forest LTER site, Petersham, Massachusetts, United States - Inc-BW-H-17-M | ecosystem: Environmental > Terrestrial > Soil >... | reverse complement strand
ATCTTTCGCCGTAGTTGTTCGGAGTGTATTCCTTGCCGTCGAATTCAAATGTGGTCGGCTCATCGTCAACCGTTGTGGCAGGCGTGATGACGGGCTGCACACCATCAACGGCATTGTCGAACGCCGCGGCATAGACGAAGGGCTTGAATACCGAACCGGGCTGGCGATGCGCAAGCGCGTGATTGAGCTGGCTCTGCCCGTAATCGCGACCGCCGATGACCGCCTTAATCTCTCCCGTCCGCGGGTCCAGCGCGACCAGGGCGACTTGTGCCTGAGGGATCGGCTCGGTGCTTCCCTTCTTGGCAAGTTCCTTACGCCACTTGTCGTATTTCTTGGCCAGCAGCAGGTCCACATTCTTCATTCCCGCGTCGACGGCAGCGGCCGCGGCGCGCTGCAAAGCAGGATCGAGGGTGGTATAGACGCGGAAATTCTCGCTCAGCAGCTCGTTCTCGGAATACTTGTCGAGCAGGTGGTCTTTCACCATGTCGACGAAATAGGGGGCTTCACTCCCCGAGATTGAGGTGCGGATAATCTTCAGCGGCGCCTGCTTGGCATCTTTCAGATCTTCTTCGTTGATGTATTTATTGTCGAGCAATTGTGTCAGCACCCGATCGCGGGCCTGCACTCCGCGCTCCGGATGACGGTCGGCGGATGAATAGTAATTCGGCGCGCGGATGATTCCGGCAAGATAGGCGCACTCCGGGAGCGATAGCTGCCGCAAATCTTTTCCGAAATAAGCGACGCTGGCTTCGGAGAATCCGCGAATGCCAAAGCTCCCGCGGTTGCCCAAATAGACTTCGTTGGCGTAGAGCTCGAAGATTTGTTGCTTGTTGAAGCGTTGCTCGAGTTCGATGGAAATCATGGCTTCGGACAACTTGCGGCGCCAATTCCGATCGGTCGAGAGGAAGAAGGTCCGGGCCACCTGCATGGTAATGGTGCTCGCGCCCTGGTAGTGCTGGCTGGTATGCCGCAAGTCGGCCCAGGCCGCCCCAACGATGCGGATGAAGTCAAACCCGCCGTGTTCGAAAAAACGCTTGTCCTCGGCGGAAAGAATGGAGTCCACCAGCAAGACCGGCAGATCTTCGTAACGCACGGGCCGCCGCTTTTCACGCGCGCTATCAAAGAGATTGGTTATGAGTTCCGGTTCAATCTCCGCAGTATCCAGATCCGGGCCGCCGGAAAGCGGTTTAATGGAACGAATGCTCTTCCCGCGAAATTGAACCGCGAGGGCATTGTTGCCCGCAAAGTAAGACAGCTTCGAAGGCCGGACATCAACGGTGTTTGCCTGGACGGTGAACTGGCCGATGGCGTTGTCATCCTGCAACGGGCGGTATCCTACGCGGGTCAGATAAGCGGTCAGATCTTCCGGACCCCACGCTTGGCCTGCCGAAATGTGTTCCGGTGCGGAAAAAATCTGGGTAGTGTTCTGCAGGACGTTGCCGGACAAACGCGCGTCGATCATGCGCGAGTACTTCATGTAGTAGTAAGTGAAGACTCCGCCGGCAACCAGAAAAACGGCGAATACCGTGCCCAGAATAGTCAGGCCGATGGTCGAAGTGAAAAATCCCTTTTGGACGCGGATACGCAAGTCTTAACTCCCGAGGGCTGGACTTCTATTGTCTCGCAAGACCGCCCTCTGGGAAAGACGGTGTTCCTCGAAGCCGGGTTGCCAAAGGAAAATCGCATTCGAGCATCCGCGGCAAGGAGTCCTCAGAAAAGGGCCTTGTTCTCACTGGACGGAGCGAAATGGAGATCCGTGTGGTAGAAAAACAGGTCCACAGGAACGGTGTATTCCATCGAAATCTTCACGATGGCATTGCTTGCCGACACGGTGATGGATTCGCGTTTGGCCGGAATATCCAATTCCTGGACGACCTTGAAAACATTCTCGCGAATCTGCTCTTCGCTGTAACGATTCACGACCGCGAAGCGCGCCTGCTCCTGCATCTTGTCGGATAGCTGGTACTCCGAGAGATAAATCGGTACAAGCTTGACCGCGGAATAGATAACGAAGAGCAGGATCGCCAGGTAAATGACCGCTTTGACCTTGCCTTCCCCTCGCTCGGAACGGCGGTGAGCCGATGCATGACGATCTCGGATGCCCTCAAGCTCCACTAGGTTCATCTCCCCGGGTCAGTTCGTGTCGCTAGATGCCGCAGTTGCGAACAACGACGCTTAATTGGTCGGCGTCTCAAAACTAGCATCCGCGCGCGTGTGTGTCGAGAAGTTGGCGTAGGGCGTGTTACCGGAAAGAAACGGGCCTAGTAGGCCCGGGCGAAGATGGCGCGCGCCGCGGCAGGCTGGGCGCAGTAGACACAATTTCCGCCCCCACCTTCCTGGTCCAGCGGGATGCAGCGCATGGTAGCGCGGGTCTCTTCCTTGATTTTGGCTTCGCAATCGGCGCTCCCGCACCAGAAGGAAAAGGCAAAACCATTTTCCACGGCTCTCTTAAGCTCGTCATAGGTCTTGGCGTCATGCGTGTTGCTCTTGCGGAAAGCCAATGCCTTGTCGTGCAGCGATTGCTGGATCTCCACCAGCAACCGTTCGATGGTGGCTGGCAAATCGGCGAGCGAAGCACTGATCTTTCCTTCCCTGCCAGGGCGGTCTCGGCGGGCCAGGACAGCGGCTTGTTTGGCGACGTCCTTGGGTCCGAGTTCCACACGCAGGGGCACTCCGCGCATCTCCCAGTCGTTGAATTTCCAGCCGGGGCTTTGCCCTTCGCGCTCGTCGAGAGTGACGCGAATGCTGGCCTTGATCAGTTCCGCCTTCAGTTTGCGCGCGGTGTCGAGAACGGAAGCCTTTTCTTCGTCGGTCTTGAAGATAGGGACGATGACGACCTGATAGGGAGCAAGCTTCGGAGGTAGGATCAGGCCCTGATCATCGCCATGGACCATGATGATGGCGCCGATGATGCGCGTGGAGAGCCCCCAAGAAGTCGTCCAGCAATGCTGCTGCTGACCGTTCTGGTCGAGATACTTGACCTCGAAGGCTTGCGCGAAATTCTGCCCCAAAAAGTGTGACGTGCCGGATTGCAGCGCTTTGCCGTCTCCCATCATGGCTTCGATCGAGTACGTGACGTCCGCGCCGGCAAATTTCTCGGCTTCAGACTTCTTGCCGGGGATCACTGGAATTGCCGCATCGTTTACGGCAAAGTCCGCGTAAGTATTCAGCATTTGGAGTGTTTCCGCTTCGGCCTCTTCACGCGTCGCATGTGCGGTGTGGCCTTCCTGCCAGTAGAATTCGAGCGTTCTCAGGAAGAGCTTGGTGCGCAATTCCCAGCGCACCACGCTGTTCCACTGGTTCATTAAAACCGGCAGGTCGCGATACGACTGGATCCATTTGGACCACATGTGGCCGATGATTGTCTCCGAGGTGGGCCGGAGGACGAGAGGTTCGGCGAGTTCTTCCCCGCCGCCAATGGTGACAACGGCAAGCTCGGGCGAAAAGCCTTCAACGTGATGCTTTTCCTTGTCAATGAAGCTGCGAGGAATGAGCAGAGGGAACGCCACGTTCTGATGGCCGGTGGCTTTGAAACGGCGGTCAAGGGCCTGTTGGATGTTTTCCCACAGCGCCCAGCCGTAGGGCCGCACGATCATGCATCCGCGAACCGGCGCGTAATCGGCAAGTTGCGCTTTCAGGACGAGCTGGTTGTACCACTCGGAAAAATCTTGTGCGCGGGTAGGAAGCTTTTCTTCGGCCATGCTGCGGTTTGTCCGTTCCTCTCAGATGCGATAACTCAAGCTGGGTAAACTCAAAAGCGTATCGGACGCCTGCAAGCGTGTCAACGCATGGTCTGGGAAGGAAGGACTGTTCTCCGTATTGCAGGTCGGGCCACGCAGCATTACAATTCCATTCGCCTTGCCATGGCGCTGTATCGCGCCTGAATCCGGCCGCAATCTCTCAAACGGAGAAAGATCCGATGAAACGTATCACGGTTGGTTCCCTTCTCATTCTCTTTGCCGCTTTCCTCGCTTCGGCGCAGGATTGGGCCAAGACCGCGCTCGAAAAATCACCACGCCATCGTGAATGGGTAACCGTCAAGCACGACGGCCGCTCGGTCGAGACATTTGTCGTCTATCCCGAATCCAAGGGCAAGACTCCTGTGGTTCTGATTATCCATGAAATCTTCGGCATGACGGACTGGGTAGAGGATTTGGCCGATCAGGTTGCTGCTGCCGGCTACATTGCAGTCGCTCCCGATCTTCTTTCCGGCATGGGTCCGAATGGCGGCCGCAGCAGCGACTTCGCCGAGGGCAAGACGATGGAAGCCGTGAGTCACCTGAATCCGGATCAGGTAACAGCCGATTTGAATGCCGCGGCGGACTATGCAATGAAGATCCCCGCCTCGAACGGCAAGCTCTTCGTCGGCGGCTTTTGCTGGGGTGGCAGCCAAACTTTCCGATTTGCTACCAACCGCGGCGATCTGGCAGCCGCTTTTGTCTTCTACGGCGGCCCCCCGGATAAAGACGCCATGGCGCGCATCAAAGCCCCGGTCTACGGCTTCTATGGCGGAAACGATGCACGCATCGGCGCGACCATCCCGGATGCCGTCGCGCAGATGAAGGCGGCCGGAAAATCCTACGACCCGGTCACGTACGATGGCGCAGGGCACGGCTTTATGCGCGGGGGCGAAGCACCGGACGCGAAAGAAGCCGACAAGAAAGCTCGGGCCGAAGCTTGGGTGCGCTGGAAGAGCTTGCTCGCCAAATGAGGACCCGCCGAATCATTCCACGATCGGGGAACGACGCAAAAAGTTACGCCTGCTTCTGCTCCAGTTCGGCCCAGCGCGCGTAGAGCGCATCCACGAATTTTTGAGCCTCGTCCAATTCGGTGCATGCGTTCTGAAGGTTCATCCGATCGCTGGTGACGGTGGGATCTTCAAGCGCGGCGCGCCTAGCTTGAAGGATTTGCTCCGCTTCGTGGATGCGATCTTCGATAGACGCAAATTCCCGCGCTTCGCTGTGCGAGAGTTTCTTTTTTGCAGCGGTACGCGGGGCTTCGTCCATTGCCGGGCGAGGAGATGGCTTTCCATCGGCTGATTTGGCTGCTGTCCGCGCCAACTGCGCGCGCTGCCAGGTTTCCCACTGCGAATAATCCGCGAAACGCTCCGCGCTTCCATATCCATCCAGCCCGACAACTACAGTCGAAACGCGATCCAGCATGAAGCGGTCGTGCGTCACAAGTACCAGTGCCCCAGGATATTCAAGCAAACTTTCTTCCAGAATTTCCAGCGTGGGGATATCCAGATCGTTGGTCGGTTCGTCCAGCAGCAGGACGTCCGCCGGTTGCAGCATCAGTTGAGCGATCAAGACACGCGCGCGCTCCCCACCGGAAAGCCGGCTGACACGCTGGTTCAAATTCGCTGCCGAAAACAGAAATCGCTCCGCCCAGGATGCCACGTGAATCACGCGTTCCTGATAAATCACCGCGTCACTGTCAGGAGCAAGCGCACGTCGTAAGGTAATGTCAGGATCGAGTTCGCGGTTCTGGTCGAAGTACACGATTCGCAAGCCCTCAGCTCGGCGAATCTTGCCGGATTCCGGCTTGGTATCTCCGCGCATCAACCGAAGAAGCGTCGTTTTGCCGCTGCCATTCGGACCGACCAATCCCACGCGCATCCCTGAAGTAACGCTGAAATGAATGTCCTTGAAGAGCGTGCGGCTGCCAACGCCAAAGGAAACTCCATCGAGAGTGATGAGTTGCTTGGTCTTCCGGTTCGTCGCAGAAAAATCAATCTCGGCGCTGGCAGTGCGAGTCCGGGCGTTCATCTCCGCAAGTTCGCCGATCATTTCGTGCGCTTTATCAACGCGCGCTTTTGCCTTTGTGGCGCGCGCTTTCGGGCCGCGGCGCAACCATTCGAGTTCTGTGTGCACGCGATTCTCCAGCGATTCCTGTCGTTTCTTCTGCGCGTGCAGGTGTTCTTCCTTGGCTTCGAGAAACGCGCTGTAATTCCCTCTCACGCGCAAAGCGCCATTCTCGTAAGCCCGGTTCAGCTCCACCATTTCATTCGCGACGTTTTCGAGGAAGTAGCGGTCGTGGCTGACCACGACGCAGGCGAACGGCGCATTACGGAGGACAGATTCGAGCCATTGAATTCCCGCGAGATCCAAATGATTGGTAGGCTCATCCAGGAGCAGAATGTCCGGCGACTGCACCAATGCTTCGGCGATCGCAAGCCGCTTGCGCCATCCGCCGGAGAGCGTCGTGGCCTGCACATCGAGATCCGCGAAGCCTGCACGCCCCAGCGTTTCGGCAAAACGTGAAGCTCGCTCTCCGTGGGGAACTGCAGAGCGCTCCAAAGCACTTTCGATGACCGAGCGAATCGTCACTCCCGTCGCAAACTCCGAAATCTGCGCGACGTAACTAAGCCGCGTTCCTTTGCGAACGGCCACATCCCCGCTGTCCGGCTTGACGCGGCCAATGAGCATGTCCAGCAGCGTCGACTTGCCCGAACCGTTCGGCCCAATCACACCAATGCGATCCCCTTGCGAGACGGTAAATGAAATGTTCTGGAAGAGCGGCGCCGCGCCGTATCTCTTCGACAGTCCTTGTGCGCTGACAATCGGAGGCAATTTTCTCGGCCTTCTCCCGCACTTAGTTTAACCTTGGGAGTCATGGCAGTGGAAATTCGACGGACAACAGATTCCATCTCAAGGGAGATTTATTCTTGATACAGAAGTTTGACGCTTTGGTTCTTGGCGCCGGCGCCGCGGGACTCTTCTGCGCCATCGAAGCTGGCAAACGCGGGCGGCATGTCGCCGTGCTGGAGCATGCCGAGCACATCGGCAAGAAAATCCTGATCTCCGGCGGGGGCCGCTGCAATTTCACCAACATTCATTGCCATCCGGAAAACTTCATCTCCGCGAACGAACACTTTGCCAAATCCGCACTGGCGCGCTACACACCCGCGGATTTCATAACGCTAGTCGAAAAATACCGCATTCCCTATCACGAAAAAACGCTCGGCCAACTCTTCTGCGATCGTTCCGCCCACGACATCGTCCATTTGCTGGAAACCGAATGCCAAGCCGCCGGAGTGCAGACCTTTTTGGGGACCCAAATCAAGGAGGTGTTGCGCACTACGGAATTCGTGGTACGAACCGAATCCGGGGAATTTTCTGCGCCCGCGTTGGTCGTTGCAACCGGCGGACTCTCGATCCCGAAGATGGGCGCTACTTCATTCGGTTACCAACAGGCGCGCCAATTCGGCTTGAAAATCGTTCCAACCAAGCCCGGGCTCGTACCTTTTGTCCTCGCGGACAGAGATCGTGGCCGCTATTGTGATTTAGCAGGCGTTTCCGCGGAAGTGATCGCCAAGGCCAACCATCACGCCTTCCGTGAAAAAATGCTGATTACCCATCGCGGTTTGAGCGGCCCTGCAATCCTGCAAATCTCTTCCTATTGGGAAAAGGGACAGTCCATCCAAATCGACCTCGCCCCGGAGCGCGAAGTTGCTTCGGCAATCCGCACGGCCAAGTTCCGGAATACCTCCGCAGCCCAGCGGGCCTTTCAGGGAATCCTGCCGAAGCGCTTCGCCGACCGCTGGCTGGAAAACCACCCGGCGTCTGCATGGAACAATGAAGCCCTGGCAAAATGGGAGCGGCAAATCCACGAGTGGCTGATCAAGCCTGCGGACACCGAGGGCTATGAGAAAGCAGAAGTGACCGCCGGCGGAGTGGATACCGCTGAATTGTCCAGCAAGACGATGGAATGCCTCAAGGTGAAAGGACTGTTTTTCATCGGCGAAGTTGTAGATGTCACCGGCCAGCTCGGCGGCTTCAATTTTCAGTGGGCGTGGGCTTCCGGCGCTGCCGCGGGACGCGCTCTATGAGGGAACCGAAGCACGGCGAGAGGCGCCTCGTGCCGGCGCCGCCGGGGGCTGAGCTGCCTTTGCTTCTTCGGATGCGACAAATTCTTCATAATTACCCTTGAAGTCTTCAACCTTGCCGCCGTGGAAATGCCAGATGCGCGTCGCAACTTCATCAATGACGTCGTGGTCGTGGGTCACGAGCAACACTGTCCCGTCATAGCGTTGCAGGGAAATGTTCAGCGCATTGATCGATTCCAGGTCCAGGTGGTTGGTCGGCTCGTCCAGAATCAGAAAATTCGGCTTCTGCAGCATTAGCCGGCAAAAAATCAGCCGCGCGGACTCGCCTCCGGAGAGCGCCCGAGTCGGCTTAAGGGCATCTTCGCCGCTAAACAGCATCTGTCCCATCAGTCCGCGCAGTTCTTGCTGCGATGCAGAAGGATCGAACTGCCAAAGCCAATCAATCGCCGTCATCCCTTTGGTAATGGATTCGCCATGATCCTGCGCGAAGTAGCCAACCGTGACTTCGTGCCCCCAACGCACTTCTCCGCCATCAATCGGAAACTGCTGGTCCTTGTCCTCGATGAATCCCGGCGCGTTGCGTACCAGCGACTTCAGCATGGTAGTTTTCCCGACGCCGTTGCGGCCCATCAGCGCGATTTTTTCGCCACGCACCACGCTCGCTGAGAATTTCGGAATCACCTTCAGGTCTTCGTACGATTTTTCGACGCTCCGGATTTCCAGCGGGTGCTTCCCCGAATTCCGCTTCATATCAAACTTGATGTACGGCCGCTGGATGTTGCTCCTCGCCAGTTCTGTTGTTTGCAGGCGCTCGACTTCTTTCTTGCGCGAAGTCGCCTGCGCGGACCGCGTGCCCGCGGAAAACCGCGCGATGAACTCCTGCAGCTGCGCGATTTTCTTTTCGCGATTGGCGTTGTCCGCCTCGATCCGGCCGCGAATCTGCGTCTTGGCCACCACCATGTCGTCGTATCCGCCCACGTACATGATGATCGTCTCGTAGTCGATATCCGCCGTGTAAGTACACACACTGTTCAAAAAATGCCGGTCGTGCGAAATGACGATCAGCACGCCTTCGTAGTCGCAAAGATATCTTTGCAGCCAGTGCACGGAATCAAGGTCCAGGTTGTTGGTCGGTTCGTCGAGCAACAGCGCCGTTGGATTTCCAAAGAGCGCCTGCGCGAGAAGCACGCGGACTTTCTGCCCGCCCTGTAGTTCGCCCATCTTGCGTTCATGCAGTTCGCCCTCAACACCGAGGCCATCGAGCAACACCGCCGCATCTGCTTCGGCGGTATAGCCGCCTTCTTCGCCCACGATGCCCTCGAGTTCTCCGAGGCGCATGCCGTCTGCATCGGTCAATTGCTCGTGCGGCTTGGCATATAGTGCGTCGCGCTCTTCCAGAGCCTTCCACAGTGCGGCATTCCCCATGATGACCGTGTCAATGACCCGGTATTGGTCAAACGCAAACTGGTCCTGCCGCAAAACACCCATCTTCTTTGGCCGGGTGACCGAGCCGCTGGTGGAGTCCAGCTCCCCAGTCAAAATCTTCATAAATGTGGACTTACCGGCCCCGTTCGGCCCGGTAATGGCGTAGCGTCGGCCAGCCATGAAGGTGCAGGTCACATTCTCGAACAGGACCCGCGGGCCGAACCGCATAGTGACGTTGTTGACCGAGAGCATAACCCTCTAAGTATAGCGTGAATTTCGCGTTCGCGCTTGCTCCCGATTCTCTTACTTGGTCGATGTAATTCGACGAAACCCTTCACCCGCGGCTGCCCGCCCCAATGGGACTCGTTACTCCGGAGCCTCGCCGAAAAGTACTACTAGTACCCAATTTGTGCGTTGACAGTTTCAGAATGGCAGATATATTTATACGTCCCGAGTCGTAAGTTTATCTGTCCCCGTCGAGACTCGCTACAAATAGATCAGAGGAGACCCAGCCATGTGTAAACGTATGCTCGCGCTTCTCGCGCTGACGATTTCGTTGTTTGCTACCCGGTGTTGGGCAGGTACATGCTCTCCAAGTGAGGAAGGGGTGTCTTGCACGAATACGTTCAGCCCCGATAACACTTCTGGCACCTTCGATTTTTCCGGTTCCGGCAACGGCGTTCTCGTCGTTCAATTCAACACCGTGCTGACGACGTTTTCGCTTACTGCTACCGTCAATCATACGATCGACCCGATTGACCCGAACGAGTTCCCCGCGGGCACCGTATGCGTCCCATACTCGTCTAACGGCGGTCGCTGCGATCAATACGATTTCACGGGGAGTTCTGGCGGCCCCAACGGTGTGCCCGTCAGGAATACCGATTATAGAGGGCTGATAACTCTCACGCTCAGCTACTTTTACACCGGTCCGGTCCACAATCCTGCTTTCGGTCATGCGCCCGGCGACAACGCCTCAGCGGTCTATACCGAGGACATCTTAACGAGCTATTCAAATTCTACGAGCTGTGGCGCATTCGGCTGTGACCCGACCATGGGCGGGACAACTCCGGGTCTATCGAGCGTTGCTGCCTTTGACGAACCGTTTACAGAAAGCGGCGACACATTCTGCAGCCTGGCGGTGGCTCCAACAAATAACGCGTCTCAACAGAAGCCCGAGGAGGAAGTTACGCTCATCATAACCAGCGGGGCGTGCAGCGGAGTCGGAATACGGGACAAGACGGCGCGCCTTTCGGTGTCCACCACCGATAGCAACGGAAACGTTACTTTCCTGGCGCTCAAAAACGTGGAAGGAAACAAATTCCACTGGGATAACAAGAACAAAGTGAACGAATTCGACATCAGCACCGACGGGCTCGTGAGCGGTCAGACTTATACTGTCACCGTTTTTTCGAGCAAAATCTCTCCGCAATCCACGACCTTCACCGCGCCTTAGACGCAGGGAAACCTGGGCGAGCCAGGCCGAGACGACCTGGCTCGCGCTGAAAAAACAAGAACCCTAAGGTTGCCCACCAGTAGTTATGGCGATCAGGTCCCGGCGCTTTGGGATGCTATCGCTCCCTGATTCTTTTCGAATGTCTTCGAGAATTCGCCTGGCCGCGGCATAGTGGGACGCCGCTTCGGCGCCCCCGCTTCCAGCAAGCTCAAAGATCCGGCCGAGCAGGTAGTGGCTGCGGGCCAGCAGCGTCTGCAGCCCGAGTTTTTCACTTGTCCGCAGACTCATTTCGAGTTCCTTTCTAGCCGCGGGATACTGGTGCGCGTTCAGAAGAGCTTCGGCCAGGGTGAGTTCGGCCTCCGTGGAGATATGTTTCAGCCCTGCCGCGTCCGCTTCTTGAACCAGAGCCTTCAGGGGAGCAATGGCCGCCTGGTTGCGCTTCTCTTCAACAAGGCACTTCGCCGCGTTGAGCTTGGACAGAAGCAGCACATCCTTCTCTGCGTTGCCCGTAGCCGCTGCCAGGGCCTGCGAGAACAGGTTGGCGGCAGACTTGATGTCTCCTCGATAGTAGAAAATGTCTCCCTGAAAGTTTAGAGTCTGCGCGACGAGCGTCTTGTTCTGCAGGTTCCGCGCTAAGGTCATGGCTTCGGCCAAATTCTGCTGTGCTTCGTCGTACCGTCCCACCTGACTGAGTGAGTTTCCATATCCGCTCAAAATCTCTGCCATCCAGAAACCACGGTCCTGCAATTCCCGGAATGTCTTGAGCGCCTCCTCCTTGGACTTGAGCGCTGCGCCGTACCGTCCCTGATACTCAAATATGGTGCCCATGCTGTACGACTGGATCGCGGCGCCGCTCTTGTCACCGGAGCCACGGAAGAGATCGAGGGCCTTGAGGTGGTAATCCAGGCTTTGCCCATAGTCCCCGGCTTTCAACGATGCTTCTCCGAGATTGTGCAGGGTTTCTCCGACCTGACTGGGGACGTTGGCCTTTTTGCGGAGCTCCAATGCTCGCTCATAATAGGTAAGCGCATCGCTGGACAGACCTTTGGCGAGATAGACATTCCCGATATTGTTCAGGCAGAGAGCCTGCTTGTTCTCGTCGCCCACATCCCGCTGGATTTGCAGGGATTCTTTGAAGGCCTTCAGCGCCTCTTCGTATCGGCTCCGTTCTGTATATAGCTCGCCAAGATTGATCAGCGTGACGCCGAGTCCCTTCTTGTCCCCGATTTCGCGCTGCAACGTCACCGCCCCCTGGTAACTCTTGTAGGCCTCCTCCGGCTTCCCAAGGCTGGACTGCACCCGGGCGATGTTACCCAGAGTGAGCGCGATTCCTGGCTTTTGGCCCAGATCCCGCTTGATAGCCAGGGACTCCCCATAATTTCGCAGCGCTTCTTCCGGCTTGTTGAGCTGTTCATAAGCGGCCCCAATCGCATTCAAGATCGTCGCTTTACCGTCGAGATTGTCGAGTTGCACGGCCAGGCTGAGCCCGCGGTTCAAGTAGTCCAGCGAGCCCTTTGGATTCTTGCTTCTAATCTCCACCCTTCCCGCGGCCAGCAAAGCATCTACGTGATTCGGATCGGTCGCCAATACCTTCGCCAGTTCCACTCGTGCTTTGTCGTATGCGCCCGTGGACTCGTAGAGTCCAGCGAGAAGAAAACGAACATCCATATCATCTGGGGAGGCCTTCTCCAGATTCTCGTAGGACTCGATGGCTTTGTGGTTATCGTTCGAGACCTGCGCATAATTAGCCTGAATCAGATATCGTTCCTGCGGCGGAAGCTTATCGCTCAAGTCCACGGCTTTTCGGGAAAATTGCTCAGCCTTATCGTCATTTCTCAGATTGCTGTACGTCAGTCCTAGTTTGGAATAGGCCAGCGCGAACTCGCGGTCCGCCTGAATGGAAGCTTCAAATCGCTTCGCTGCTTCCAGATGATTTCCCTGCCGCACTAGTTCCATCCCATCGTTGTAGTTCCGAAGCGCTGGCAATGAGTTGGAGGACGGATGAAATGACTTGGAGCGCAGTTCCTGGAGCACATCGGTAGGAAGCGAGAGATTTTGTTGGATGGATTGAGCGAGTTGAGCGACCGCCGGCAGCAGCCCTTTCTCGTTAGGCGCCTCTGCTTTGAGCGGGATGGTGTGCTGATGCTTGAGGTCCCGGAGCGTGGCGTCAATGCGGATCTGGTCTCCGACCTTGACGTATTGTCCCCACACCACTGTATCGGCGCTCGAAAACTCCGCCAGCCTCCGCACCGTGTCCTGGTCAAAGATAGCGTTGTCGGGAACGCGCAGGTCTCTTAAGACCTGATGGACCCGATCAGAGGAAATCATACGCAATGATGTAGATTGGCCCACATCCGTTCGCAACATCTCCGCAAGATTTGGCCCCAACCAGTCTATTGATAAATCGGTCGAAGCGTTGCGAAACGGCAAAACCACCAGTGACACGTCGGGCCCCTTCGCTGCTTTGCCCCCTGTTTTAGATGTGAGCTTGCCGCTCAGCGCCCATCCTCCGATGGCGACGGCAGCCGCTAGCGCGCCCGCGGAAACCCACTTCCAGGCAAGCGTGCGCTGCGGTCTCGCACCTTGCATCGTCACGGATGCCGAAACCGGGCGCTTCCCCAGCCATGCGTCAAGGTCCGCCAGTATTTCCTGTGCGCTCTGGTAACGCAAATTCAAGTCGCGCTCCAGGCACTTGCTCACGATGTCGCTCAATCCCTTCGGAATCGTGGCGTCGAGTTCTGCGGCCGGCACCGCGCGCTCCTGGTTGCGCCTCAGCAGGCTTGCCATCGCCGTGTCTGCTTTAAACGGCAGCTTGCACGTCAATAGCTCGTAGAAAATCAGTCCCACCGCAAACAGGTCGGACCGCCCATCGAGATGCTTGCCCATCCCTTGTTCCGGCGACATATATTCGATGGTTCCCAGCAGCGCGCCGGTTTGCGTCATGCCGTCCGACTCCAGCGAACGCGCCAAACCAAAGTCCATCACCAGGATGCGCCCCTGTTTGTCCTGCATGACGTTTTGCGGTTTCAAATCCCGGTGGATGACTCCTGCGCCGTGCGCGGCATCCAGCGCTAAGCACACCTGTCGAATGATCTCTACTGCCTCCTCCGGCGGCAGCTTGCCCCTATCGACCAGCATCTTGCGCAGGTCGCAACCCTCGACGAACTCCATGCTGATGAATTTCACGCCGTCCACTTCGGACAAATCGTGGATGCGAATCACGTTTCGGTGCGTCACCTGCCGTGCCGTCAGCAATTCCTGCTTGAAGC
>Ga0210409_10005032_pt1 | contig 13981 bp, 11 predicted proteins | sample IncBWH17MmetaG_FD_161649 | JGI IMG/M metagenome (GOLD analysis project Ga0210409, IMG submission 161649) | Forest soil microbial communities from Barre Woods Harvard Forest LTER site, Petersham, Massachusetts, United States - Inc-BW-H-17-M | ecosystem: Environmental > Terrestrial > Soil >... | reverse complement strand
ATCGGCGACACCGCGAAGAACGCGCCAAGGAAAGCGTTGCCTTGCATTCTCAGTTGCAGGTCCGCGCGATCCGTCGCGTTGCGGGCAATCACGAAGCCAGGCAGTGTATACACGCGAATGTTCTTGTCGATAATTTGCCGGCGCGCCCACATGGGCAAGCGCTCCCAGGCCTTCTCGCCTTCTTCTTCCGACTCCCAAATCAAGGCGCCGCCTTCGAGAATTCCATCAAGGGGATTGGTGTGCGTGAAAGCTTTGGGATCGCAGCAGAGAACAACGGTGACGTGGCGCAGATCGCAGTTCACTCGAATTCGTTCCGGTGCGGCGACCATGAAGTAGGAAGTCGGCGCGCCCTTTTTCTCCGACCCGTACTTCGGGTTAGCGCTGACGTGGATGATTTCCTTGGGGTTGCCCCACTCGTCCACCACTTTGTCGCGATCGTAAAGCAGGTCGTTCAAATCGCCGATGATCGCGCCAAGATTTTTTCCGGTGGTGATTGCGCCCCACCCGCCGATGGAATGGAATCGCACTGCCACTGCTTTTTCGGGCAAGAGCGATGGCGTCTCGTCCGATTTCACTTCGTAGGGATGGTCGACGCCCAGGACAAAAAAGGAGACTCCGTCCTCAACGCCTTTGCCGTCCTTGCGTGTCCGTGTTCCGGTCGCAAATTCGTAGGCGCCCAGAACGTGCTCCGGCCTGAAATCCCGCGAACCCAAACCGTAGATGCCTGCCAGGAGACGTGGCATTTGATCGGGCGTAACGGCGGGAAGGTTCGCTTCCGCGGCATGGCCCTGTGTTACCAGAGCCTTGCTCAAAGCCGTTCGGATTTCACGGCCCATAGGGTTGTCTCCCGACATGGGTTCGTCGGTGCGCTCGAGAACGATGACGTTGCGCTTGCCTATCAGCGCCTGGACGACGGCGGCTTCCGGGAAGGGCCGGAAAACGTTCAAGTGAATCGAGCCAACTTTGGCGTTGCGCCGTTCTCGCAAATAGTCAACGGCGGCCTCGATATTTTCGGCAGCCGAGCCGAGGGACACAAATACTGTGTCTGCGTCCTCGGTCTTATATTGAGTGATCAAGCCGTAGTAACGGCCGGTCATGTCTCCGAAAACTTTATAGGCATCCTCCAAGAAGCTGAGAATCGGCTCGGTGAAGTTGTTGCGGCGCGCCACGACGCCCTGCATGTAGTGCTCCTGATTTTGCACGGGACCGAGGAGCACGGGGTTGGTCAGGTCGATCATCTTCGGAACGCGACGGCGCTTCGGGCCAAACAGAATGCGCTGGCTCTCGGTCGGACAATCGATCATGTCATCCGGCGCGCCCAGATATTCGCGCATCAGTTCCGATTCGTGCTTGTAGAAGGTGCGCTCCAGGTGGGAGGTGAGGAAACCGTCCTGCACGTTCATTCCGGGAGTCAGGCTGAGTTCCGTCACGCGCCGCAGAATGAGCGCCTGGTCGGCCGCTTGCTGGGCGTCTTTGCCGAACAGAATGATCCAACCGGTATCGAGCGCGCCGTATACGTCGTCGTGTCCGCAGTGGACATTCAGGGCATGCTTGGTGAGGGCGCGGGCGCCTACTTCCAGGACCATCGTCGAGCACTTGCCCGGGGCGTGGTAATACTGCTCCACGCCGTAGACGACTCCCTGGCCCGACGTAAAGTTCACCACGCGCTGGCCGCAAACGGAATGAGCGATGGCTCCGCCCTGCGCTGCGTGTTCGCCTTCGGCTTCGACCGCGATGGTGTTGTGGCCGAAAACGTTCAACTTGCCTTCCGCGTAGGCCTGCTGATACAGCTCGCCGCCTTCGGTGGAGGGAGTGATCGGATAGAAGATTCCGGCGTCGGTGATGCGAGTTTCCGTATGGTAGGAAACGAGTTGATTTCCGTTGGCTGTTACGCGGATACCGGGGTAACGGGGCTTCTCACGCACGGGGCCTCCATGCTGGAGGTCATGCTGAGCATACCTTGCAGAGAACGTAAGGCACTCAGCAAAGGCCTCGAGCTCGAATCAAAAGTTCTTATGAGAAGCAAATTAGCACTACAGTGAAAACTGCGCAAGCACTTGATTTGACTAGCATTCAGTCCCGTACCATCCTGACGGGGCAGAGGACGATTATTGCACGCCCGCTCTTGGTTTTGGCCGGGCTGATCACCCCGAGTGTCACCTCGCGGCCAGTGTGACGCTCGTCACTGTTAACGATGCGCGGAACCGAAATCCCGGCGGCTGACCCAGTACCAATTTCCAGTGGTTATAAGGCATAATGCAAGCCAACGGTCCAAACTTCGAATTTGTTGAATTCAGGGTGGAACAGGGAGAGAGCATGAGGCCTCTAACAAGAATCCTGGCACTTCTTGGGTTTGGGTTTTACCTCGCGGCGGCCTGCCACGGGGCGACCGTCTCCGGAACTGTTAAGGGGCCGGGAGGCGCGCCGGTGCAGGGCGCGTTTGTCCAGGCGCAAAATACTAAAACAAAGATGAGTTTCTTTGTTCTGTCGGATCACGAAGGGCATTACCAGGTCGAAAAATTGCCGGCGGGCGAATACCGTGTGCAGGCCAGGGCGACGGGTTTGCGCGCCGATACCAAGAATGGCATCGCTGTCACCGCGGACCAAAGCGTGGCGCTCGATTTTGCACTCGAGACCGGCATGGTGCGCTGGAACGAGCTGTCCATCTACCAGGCGAAAAAGCTTTGGCCGGAAGAAAATGCCAAGCAGCAGATTTTTACGAAATGCTTCATCTGTCATGGGTTTCAAACCCGCATGGCGTCGGTGAGACGCGATGCCGACGGCTGGCAGGACCGCGTACAGTTCATGCGCGACGCCATGCATTTCAGCCTGGGCTACCGGGTTACGGACCAGGATGCCGCGGAGATAGCGACGTATCTGAATAAGCTGTATGGCCAGGATTCGGCATTTCCGAAATCTCCCACCGAACTGCCCGGGTACAAAGAATCCGTAAGGCCTTTCTCCAGCGAGGCAATGAACATCGCGTACGTTGAATATGACATGCCCGGCCCGAGCCGTATGCCGTTCAGCGCCGCTCCGGCAAAGGACGGATCGGTTTGGATTCCGAATTTCGGAATTGGAAATAAGATCACTCGGCTCAATCCCAAGACTGCTGAAATGCAGGATTTCCCTGTACCGAACGAAGGGACTGCAGCGGTCCACTCCGCCGTCGCCGCGCCGGACGGTTCCGTGTGGCTTACCGAGCAGGCTTCCGACAAGCTGGGCCGCTGGGATCCAGTAACGCAGAAGATTACCGAGTATCAGGACACGTATGCTGCCGGAATGGAGGGAAGAGAAGACGGCGGCTCGCGGCATACCGTTCGAATCGATTCCAAAGGCATGGTTTGGTCAAGCGGCTATCCTCTGACGCGCTTCGATCCCGAAACCAGGAAATTTAATGATTTCCCGGAAGCGGCGCACACTTACAGTCTGGACTTCGACAAGGATGAAAATGTCTGGTTTACAAATCCGGGCACAGGTCAGATCGGCAAAGTGGATGCCAAAACTCTGAAGGTGACGCAATGGACTCCGCCAACGCTCAATACCTACGAACGGAGAATCGCTGTCGACACTGACGGCACAGTCTGGTTCGGCGAATTTCAAAAGGGGAAGATCGGCCACTTCGATCCCAAGACGCAAACTTTCAAGGAATATGATTTGCCCGGAGGATTGGACACCTTTCCGTATGCGATGGGCATCGGGCTCGATCACAGCATCTGGTATTCCTCTTACTATCTGGATGTGATCGGCCGGCTCGATCCCAAAACCGGGAAGGTGATCGAATATCCCTTTCCCCATTCGGAAAACACGATCCGGGAATTCTTCCGCGATTCCGAGGGCCGAATGTGGTACGGCTCGCCCTCGAACAATAAGGTTGGCTATTTTTATTTGACGGGCGCGTCTGCGCCGGCAGGGAAGTAAGTGACAGGACACGCGGCTGTGCGTGGCGCCGGCGTCTCGCCGGCGATTTTTGCGATCTACACGCGGCGCAAACTTGCCGGCCCCTCTTGCATCGGGACAAGCGAAACGCCGGCGCTACATTTACTTTTTACCGCGTGGCTGTCAATTTCCGAATTGTTGTCATGAAATTCAGGATAAAATAGAAATTACTCGGGCCCTATGACCACTCAAAGAACCAACTCCAAACTGGGCAATGTGATTCGCGTCTCCAGCGGCAATTTTCTGGAGATGTACGACTTCATGGTGTACGCATATTATGCGTCGTACATCGCGCGCGAAATTTTTCCATCGAGTAACGCGTACGCGTCGCTGATGATGACGCTGGGAACGTTTGGCGCGGGCTATCTGATGCGGCCGCTTGGCGCCGTCGTTCTCGGCGCGTATGTGGACAAGCACGGCAGGCGCGCCGGGCTCATCCTCACGTTATCTTTGATGGCCGTCGGCACGATGGTGATTGCCCTTACGCCCGCGTACAGGACGATCGGGATTGTCGCTCCCATTGTGGTGGTGATTGGCCGGTTGTTGCAGGGGTTTTCCGCGGGTGTCGGGGTGGGCGGCGCGTCGGTATACCTCTCGGAAATGGCGACGCCGGGGCATCGCGGATTTTATTGCGCCTGGCAATCGGCGAGCCAGCAGATCGCTGTCGTTTTCGCGGCGCTTCTGGGAGTCGCGCTCAGTGTGGTTGTGCCGCCCGCGGGGATGGCTCAGTGGGGTTGGCGCGTACCATTTCTCATCGGCTGCCTGATCGTGCCGCTGCTGTTCTGGCTGCGCAAATCTTTGGACGAAACGGAAGCGTTTCTCGCGCAAAAGCATCGTCCCGGAATTTCGGAGGTTCTCTCCTCGCTCGCTTCCAACTGGAAAATTGTGGGCATCGGCGTATTGCTTTCCACCATGACGACGGTGAGTTTCTATCTGATCACCGCGTATACGCCCACCTACGGCCTCGAAGTGTTGCATCTGACGAGCCGCCAGAGCCTGATGGTTACTTTCTTCGTGGGCATGTCGAATTTTTTCTGGTTGCCTGCCGGCGGGGCCATCTCCGACATTTTCGGCAGGCGCCCGTTGCTGATTCTGATTACTGTCGCCGCGATTGTGACCGCATATCCCGCCATGCTGTGGCTCGTGAGCGACCCGTCGACCACGCGGTTGCTGATCGTGGAATTGTGGCTGTCCATGTTTTTCGGCGTGTACAACGGGGCGATGATTCCGCACCTCGCGGAAATCATGCCGCCGGAAATTCGCACCTCCGGATTTTCGCTGGCGTTTAGTTTGGCGACGGCGATTTTTGGCGGATTTACCCCGTTCGTTTGCACCTACTTGATTCACGAGACTGGAAACAGGGCCATGCCGGCGCTGTGGCTGTCGTTTGCGGCCGTGTGCGGGCTGGTCGCGGCGCTCGCCGGCGGCTGGCAGCGTGCCGAATTGGCAGAGCTTGAATCCAGCGTTTCCCCGCAATAAACCAACGCCGTCAAACACTTGCAAAATTCAATATTTCGGATGAGCATAACATGTAAAAGAGTACCCTTTTGGTAGATCAAGGCGGAACTCCGAGTTCGGAGCTAGGAGATTTCTGGTTATTATGTTACGCAAACGGAATGGCCATGCGTTTCCATCCTTGCAGGTTTGCAAGCATTGGCCTGACGTGCGCCTCTATTCCAGAGAAGTTCTGCTGAAGTTTGCTTCAGTTGCAGTGATCCTCTTTCTCGTTACGAGTGTGCTGGGGCAAGATGGGGAAAAACCAACCGAGCCTGGATCTCCTTCCGTTTTATACAAGTTGGATTTGTCCGGCCAACTCGTCCCGCTCGAATCTCAAGTCGTCCATGTAAGAAACAAGTACCATGCCTGGGGTTTTTCTGGCGGCACGATGGTCTATCAGGTGGAAGGCGAAAAATCTCGAGTGAGACTTAAGGTGGAGGGCAAACCCGAGTTCGTAGTGCGGCTTGACGGCAAGATTGATCCGCTGGAAACAGTTCAGTTTTACCACTTCGAACAGGTAAATGGTTCGCGAGTCGTGCCTATAGTGGATTTTGATCCCCTGGGCCGATTGTCCAATTATAAGTCCCCGCGCGCTACGGTCGACTTCAATGCCGTAAAATACGGGGCATCTTCCTTTAAATTGATTCCGGTTCCAGCGCTCGTGCCGGGAGAGTATTGCCTGGTGGTTAAGATTACGACTAAGCCGGAGAATAAAAGTCCTGCATATTGTTTTGGGATCGATGCGACCGGAAATTAGAATTCTATGCGCACATTTCTGGCAAGCCTGCTAGTTTCAAAGTTTGACGAAGGAACATCAATGAAACTCCTTCTTGCTGCGCTGGCGTTACCTTTGGCGATCAGTACGGTAATGTTGGCTCAAGAAGGAAAGGTAATTGAGCCACAATATTCTTCCGCTTTCTATTACCTGCGTCCCTCGGGGGAAGCCGTGGAGCTTGAGCGTCAAACTCCGAACACGATTCCTAAGGGCAGCAAGGTGCTGTTCGTGATTCCGGGCGGGAAATCGCCCGTGCGGCTCAGTGCGGCTGACGAGATGCAGTTTGTTGTACGTGTCGAGGAGGATTTCGACAGAGCAACGGCGACACTGCAGCTATTTCGCTTTGAAGGGCTGAATGGAGTGCGCCAACTCGAACTGAAAAAAGAAGATGTCACAAAGAACAAGGCTACCCTGAAGCTCAATGCTGAGAGATACGGCAATTCATCCTTGAAGGTAGTTCCATCTCAAAAATTGGCACCTGGAGAGTATTGTTTGAGCAGGTCAACGATCGCCCAGGGTTTCTGCTTCGGGGTGGACACTGCTGGAAACCAGTAAACGCCGGCGAGTCTCAATCCGCAAGCTCGCGAGATTCTGACGATTCCGGGAACTCCGTCACCCGAACTTAAATTGAATCTTCGTTGTTAATCACACGTACGCAATCCACCGGCCTGCGGCGACGATGCCAAACCATAGCAAAATGGAAATCAGCCCTGCCGCGCGGGCCCCTAGCGGCGCTACTGGATCGTTGTCCCACTGATCGACGCTCTGGTAGGTGATCGAGTGGAAGACCAGCACGTTGATCCCGGCGGTGAGGATCAGCAGCATCTTGATCTGGAAACCGGTATTCACGTACATCTTGGTGGCCTCGGAGGAGAACAGCAGGAGCCCCGTGGTGACTTGAGTAATGAAGCCCGCCCAGGCCCAGGGTAAAAATCGCCTCCCCAATTTGGAGACAGCCTCGTCGCGAAACGTCAATCCCATCAGGCGCAGATCCAGAATCGATGTCGCGCCCACCAGCATGATGATGCCGAATAAATGAACTGTTTCGATGATCGGAAACAGCCACAACGATTCCCGGATGGTCGTGCCCACTGTCGTTTGCTCCAGCCACTGACAAATTGCAAAAATAAAATGCATTTCCTCGGCCCTCACCGTTGATCGGATAGGTAGATTTCGCTAACGCAATACTCCAACCAGACAAAAGAATTTCCCTCCGGCATTTGGAGCGTGATATTCCCTGTGCCGAAAAGGGTTTTCTTAGGGCGCCTGCTGCATTTGCGTCGTTTCGCGGGCAATCGCTCAACTCACACATGCGGCGCCTTCCCCGGAATGGCCTTTCATTCTAGCGTGATTCGTAATGCAAGGCCATAAGCCGCGAGGCAACAGGTATCGCAGCCGCCGCCCGCATTCAGGGCGGGCAGCGGTTTGTTTCTTGACTCTGTAGCGATGGTGTCGTAGACGTAGATTGTGTAGCCCCCGCCAAAAATGGAGGACCATACCTTGAAAGCAATCACCAGAGTTCGATCCCACTTGCAGAGGTTCGGAGAAGGGAAGATTTCGACGCCTCGGCACATCGGGATTGCAGCGATTTTTGTTTTTCTGGCTTGTGCATGCATGGGCATTCTGCGCGCGGGGCAAGAGCCCGGCGGCGCCAAGCCCACCGGGGCTGCCTCTCACGGCGTTGACCTTGCGATTCTGGACAAGACCTGCAAGCCGTGCGAGGATTTCTACCATTACGCCAGCGGCGAGTGGCTGGCCAAGAATCCCGTGCCTGCCGCGTACCCCAGCTGGGGACGCTTCACCGAACTGGCCGAACGAAATCGTGAGCTGCTGCACCAGATCCTCGAAAAGGCGGCGGCAAATACGCAGGCGTCCGCGGGTTCCAACGAGCGGAAAATTGGGGATTTTTACGCGAGCTGCATGGACGAAAAGCAAATCAATGCCGCAGCCGTCATGCCGCTCGCTGCGGAATTTGCTCGAATTGATGCCTTACAAAGTGTACGGGGATTGCAGGAAGAAGTTGCGCGGCTGCAGGGCATGGGCGTCCGTGCGCTCTTTGAATTCGGGTCCACGCAAGATGCCAAGAATAGTTCCGCAGTGATTGGCGGCGCGGACCAGGGCGGTCTCGGTTTGCCGGATCGCGATTACTACACGAAGACGGACGACAAATCCAAGCAAATCCGCCAGCAATACGAGGAGCACGTCGCTAAAATGCTGGCGCTCGCCGGCGATGACGGCGCCAAAGCGGCCACCGAGGCGAAAGCTATCGTGGAACTCGAGACCAGGCTGGCTGACGCTTCCATGACTCGCGTCGAGCGGCGCGATCCGGAAAAGACTTACCACAAAATGGATCGCTCCGAACTGCGAACCCTGACGCCCAACTGGTCCTGGGAAGACTATTTTCAGGAAATCGGCTACACCAACATCGATTCCGTCGACGTCTCCGCTCCGAAATTTTTTCAGACCGTAAGCCAGACGCTTCAGGAAACGCCTATTCAAACGTGGAAATCGTATCTGCGCTGGCATCTGGTGAATTCGACAGCGCCGTACTTGTCTGATCCGTTTGTAGATGAGGATTTCAATTTCAAGGGCCGGGTTTTGCAGGGGACCACTGAATTGCTGCCGCGATGGAAACGCTGCGTCTCCGCCACGGACCGGCAACTCGGCGAGGCGCTCGGACAGATCTACGTGCAGAAATATTTTCCGCCTGAGGCCAAGGCCCGCGCGCTGGAAATGGTGAGTAACCTGATCCAAGCCCTGCACGACGATCTGCAGACGCTTCCGTGGATGGGGCCGGCCACAAAGAAGCAGGCGCTCGCGAAGCTCGCCGCGTTCACGCGCAAGATCGGCTATCCGGACAAGTGGCGCGATTACTCCGCCTATGCGGTGGATCGCGGCCCGTACGCGCTCAATCAGATGCGCGGCGCGCAATTTGAATTCAGGCGCGACCTGAACAAAATTGGAAAGCCTGTGGACCGCACCGAATGGGGCATGACTCCACCAACGGTGAACGCCTACTACGATCCGGAAATGAACGAGATTGTTTTTCCTGCAGGCATTTTGCAGCCGCCCTTTTTCGATATGAACGCCGATGACGCTTCCAATTACGGAGCGATGGGCGCCGTGATCGGACATGAGATGACGCACGGATTCGACGACGAAGGCAGGAAGTTTGACGCGCAGGGCAACTTGCGCGAATGGTGGACGCCCGAGGACGAAAAGAATTTCAACGAGCGCGCCGCGTGCGTCGAAAAGCAGTTCGACAGCTACGTTGTGCAGGACGGCATTCATGAGAACGGCAAGCTGGTGCTGGGCGAGAGCATCGCGGATCTTGGCGGGCTCAACCTCGCATACCGCGCGCTCCAGAAGGCGGAGAAGGGCAAGAAGCCGGAGCTAATCGGCGGTTTAACCGCGGACCAGCGATTTTTTCTTTCATTCGGGCAAATCTGGTCGTCCAACGACCGGCCCGAATTCGAGCGCCTGATGGTGAACACAAACCCGCATCCGCTGGCGCGCTTCCGCGCTATTGCACCGCCATCCAACATGCCCGAATTCGCCCGCGCGTTTGGTTGCAAAGAGGGCGACGCGATGGCCAGGCCTTCGGCAATCCGCTGCCAGATTTGGTGATCATTCGAGGCTGGACTGTACTTGTTCACCCAGATTTTCAACCGGCGACTCACCCGCTGCATGCCCAGGCCATTTTGGATTGTGCCTTCGATCCGAAACAAAAAACGATCGAGCGGTGGAATTGGTGGAGTACTGATAGAATTTTGCAATGGAAACTGACGTACATCGCCCGGCGTGGAAGACCCTGTTGGCATTCGGGATTATCTATTTCGTGTGGGGAACCACGTTTCTCGCCATTCGAGTTGGCGTCAATGAAATTCCGCCGTTCCTTATGGCGGCGTTGCGTTTCTTAATTGCCGGGGGCGCCCTTTATGGTTGGATGATCGCGAAGGGCGAGCGCTCCCCGACCGCACGCCAGTGGATTGCTGCATCGACTATCTCGATCTTCATCTTCGTCTTCGACTACGGATTGCTGTTCTGGGCCGAGCAGCGAGTGCCTTCGGGCGTTGCCGCGGTTATGTTGGCTATGATCCCGGTATTTATGGCCCTTTCAGAAATTATTTTCCTGCGCACGCAGAGACTTACCGTCCGATTGGCCCTTGCGCTTTTGACTGGAATTGGTGGAGTTGCAGTGTTGATGAGCCACTCGCTAAACCTCAGTGGCGCTCCTATCGATAAGTTCGGCGCCCTGGCGCTGATCGTGGCGTCGATGAGCTGGTCATTCGGTTCGGTGCTGACGCGCAAGCTAATTCTGCCACCTTCGAAAGCCATGAGTTCGGGAGCGCAAATGCTCACCGGGGGGGTGCTGCTGGGGTTTGCGGCTGCTGCATTGGGCGAATTTCGTGGCTTCCACCCATCGGCCGTATCGCGCGGGGCGTGGCTCGCCTTACTTTACCTCATTGTCGCTGGCTCGATTATTGGGTTTACTGCTTACGTATGGCTGATTCATCATGAATCGCCGACAAAAGTCGCGACATATGCTTATGTAAACCCGGTTGTGGCCGTTCTCGTGGGATATTTCCTGGGCGGCGAAACGCTCGGCCTGCGAACGATTCTGGGGACACTGTTTGTTTTGACGAGCGTGGTGGTCATCACCAGCACAAGAGCTGAGAACTCATCCGCGCCACTCAAGGTGGGAGATCCTGTGAAGGCCGTGGAATCGTAATCTATTTTTTTGTTTTTTTGTCCGGGAAGGGAATGAATTTATAGCCGAGGCCTCGCACCGTCACGAGGTGCCGGGGTTCTGACGGCTCGTCCTCGATATATTTTCTCAGGCGCACGACGAAATTATCGATCGCGCGCGTGTCCGTATCCTCTTGCAGGTTCCACACATCCTTAAGGATTGCTTTTCGTGAAACGGGATGTCCGGCGTTTTGGATCAGGTAGCGGAGCAATTCCGATTCCATGAGCGTCAGTTGCACGTTTTCGTTTCCGGCCTGCAAGCGCAAATTTTGAAAGTCGACCACTTTATCCCCAAATCGAAATGTATCGGGCGAGACGCCATTACGCGCTGCGGGTTTGACCGGAGCTTGAGCCGCGCCGTGTTCCCAGGTTTTGCGGCGCAGCAGGCTTCCCACACGAGCGATGAGGATGGAGAGGTTAAAAGGCTTGGGCAGATAGTCGTCGGCCCCGGATTCGAATCCCTGCAGGACGTCTTCGGGGCGAGAGCGTGCGGTCAGCATCAGCAGGGGAATGTAATTCTTGGTTTCGCGCAAGGTGCGAGCCACAGTGAAGCCGTCTTTGCCCGGAAGCATTACGTCGAGTACCAATGCGTCGAATCCGTCCTTGCTTTTCGATAGGCGCTCAAGCGCTTCTTCGCCGTTGCCCACCACCTGGACGTGATATCCCTCCTGCTCCAGATTGAAACGGAGTCCCTCTGCCAGGTGGGCTTCATCTTCCACAACGAGAATCCGGCTCATACGGGATAAACCCTCGGAAGCCGCAGCGTGAACGTGCTTCCGCGCCCCGTGCCTTCGCTTTCGGCGAACGCGTCGCCGCCATGGCGCCGCGCGATCGAGCGCACGATGAACAGGCCGAGCCCGGTTCCTTTGACGCGGCCGCTGGCGGAGCTTGCCACGCGATAGAATCGCCTGAAAATGTGTTTCAGTTCCGGATGAGGAATTCCGATGCCTTTATCTCGCACACGCAGCAAGACCGTATCGATGTCCGGAGTAAGCAGGTCGACTTCGATCTCCTTTTTGTCGCCGGAATATTTCACGGCATTTTCAACGAGATTAAACACGGCCGTGCGCAATTCCTGCGGATTTCCACGCAAGTAGATCGTTTCTTCGTCCGAAGAGCCTGCAAATTCGAGGGCCTCAGGCGGCAAGTGGTGGCGCAGCCGCGTGAGCTCCACCGTCTCCACCACGATGGCCGAAAAATCGACTTTCTCCCAGTTCTTTTTGCTGTTGGCGTGGCGCGCTTCACCGGCCTTCAAAATCTGCTCGACCGTGCCCAGAAGCCGGTCCGTGTCTTCGAGCATGATGCGATAGAAATCCTGTTGCTGCGCATCGGTGAGCCGGCGGCTCTGCAGCGTTTCCAGGTACAGGCGGATCGAGGCAATCGGAGTTTTAAGTTCGTGCGTGACCGCGTTGAGAAAACTATCCTGTTGCTCGTTCTTGTGAATTTCGCGCACCAGAAAAACCGTGTAGACCACAATGCCCGCGATGATCAGCGTGAAAAAGATGACCCCCAGAACCAGGGGAACGACTTCCCGCCACTTGAGGACAATCCAGGTAACGTTCAGCGCCAGCGCCAGTCCAACCAGGCAGGCGCCCATGGTCACGAAAAATGCAATTTTCTTGGCACGTCGCGTAACGCGCATAGCAGGTTCCTATAGAACCATAGTAAACGAGACGCGTGCGAAAAAAAATGGAGGACTGCGAGAGCCGTCCGCGCAAAATGGAAAGCCAAGAATGGCGTTTATCGGGAAGAGGTTTTAACGTATGTTGTTTCCGTTTGATTTACCAGATTCAGATTTCATCCCGCGTTGTTATCCGGCAAAAGGAGAGATTTTCCTATGAAATTTGTCTGGGTGTTGATTGTGTCCATGTTCGCCGGTCTTGCTCTCCCAGCCCGCGTTCGGGCGCAGGACAAGAGGTTCGAGAGCGCAACACCAACGGCGCTCGAGAGGGAACTCTATGAGGTAGAGCTGAAGTGGATGAAGGCCGAGCATGACAAAATCATGGACGGCCCGAATAGTATGAATGAGATGTGGATGGACACATTCTTCGATGTCCTGCCGACCGGCGTGGTAGTCGACAAGCTTGAAATGATGGATCTGATGAACAAGGCCGATGCCCGGCCCGGTACCGGCGCTTTTCCTGACACCTTCAAGGTTCGAGCGATTTACGGAAACGTTGTGCTCGCAACCGACCACACTACGATCAAGGGTGTGGACTCGAACGGGAACATCGTTACCGTGAGAGAAATGCGGGTGCTGCGAATGTTCGTGAAGGACAAAGGGAAGTGGAGAGTGGCGGGGGCTGGCCTGGTTGTAATTCCTCCGAAGTAAGCGTTTTCGGAAAAGTAGCACAGGCACTCTTGCCTGTGCGGGTTTTGCGACCCTCGATCATGCGCGAATGAATTAGAGTGGAGAAAACCGCACAGGCAAGAGTGCCTGTGCTACTTAAGGCTGTTCCTCTTTGCTCAATCTCCTACCGCTTCTTGCGAAACAGCTTCCGGCTCTGGCGCCGCGAAGACAGCAGGCGATTCGGGGACGGCCGCAGGTTCGATTGCTTTCACGCGTCCTAATTTTGGCAAGGAGATATCCCAGGCGAGGCCCACCATGCGCAACGCGCTGATCCCGTACCAGTTCGGGTCGACTTCATACCAGGCCAGGCCGTGCCGTGCCACTTGCGGGAATGCGTGATGATTGTTGTGCCAGCCTTCGCCAAACGTGAGGATTGCGACCCAGAAACTGTTCGTGGAATCGTCGCCGGTCATGAAGCGCTGCGATCCCCACATGTGTGTGGCGGAGTTCACCAGCCAGGTGGAGTGGAGTCCAAACACGGTGCGGACAAACGTGCCCCACAGCAAATAAGGCAAGCCGCCAAAGACGAGAAGGAGGGCGCCCACAACAACTTGCGATACCCAGTGCCACTCGCTGATCCAGGAGTGAAATTTGTCTTTGCGAAGATCGGGAACATAGGGCAGGAGCGAATCAATCTTGTTGTGCATGGCCTTGCCGGTCAGAATCCATCC
>Ga0210409_10005029_pt1 | contig 13983 bp, 11 predicted proteins | sample IncBWH17MmetaG_FD_161649 | JGI IMG/M metagenome (GOLD analysis project Ga0210409, IMG submission 161649) | Forest soil microbial communities from Barre Woods Harvard Forest LTER site, Petersham, Massachusetts, United States - Inc-BW-H-17-M | ecosystem: Environmental > Terrestrial > Soil >... | reverse complement strand
GGGGTCTCCCCATGCGCGATCTGCCAGACGATTTCGCCCTTATCGAGATTGATCGCGCTGATTGTCCCGTACGGCGGCTTCAGCAGCGGCAATCCGTCCACGTTCAGCGCCACGTAGCCGCTGCCCGCTCGCTTCTTCGGTGGCATGGGCGAGTCCGCGCCCGCATTTTCGCCGGGCCCGCGCAGAACCTTCACTTCTTCCCCTGCCGTACCCGCAATGTAATTCATGTCGGATATTTCTTTCGGCGCGCGCACCATGCCAATCGGCTCCGCGCACGCGTTGCACGCAAACGCATACACCATGTGCGTTTCCGGATCGTAGGAACCCCCCGGCCAATTCGTGCCTCCCGACGCCGTCCCGACGGTCAACGCCCCCAGCGTTCCGTCCATCTTGCTTTCCGAAGGCGGTGTGTACACCGGGCCCAGGTGATACTTGGACGCGATGGCCTTTGCTCGCGCGTTGATCTCCGGCGTGAAGTCCGCCAAATCCTCCACCGAGACGCCGTTGCGGCTGTACGCCGGCGGCTTGGAGGGAATCGGCTGCGTCGGCGAGTACCATTCGCCCGGCACCGTGCCCACCTCCACCGGCTTTTCTTCAAAGGGCCAAACCGGCTTCCCGGTCACGCGATCGAAAACATACAGAAATCCTTGCTTTGTGGGCTGAGCGACCGCCTTCACCGGCTTCCCATCCACGGTGATGTCCGCCAGAATCGGCGCTGAAGAAATATCCATGTCCCACAGCGGGTGATGCACCAGTTGGTAGTGCCACTTCCGCTGCCCGGTTTTCAAATCCACACACACCAGCGTTTCGCCAAACAAATTGTTCCCCGGCCGGTGCCCGCCGTAGAAATCGTTGGTTGGTGATTCCACCGGCAAATACACCAACCCGAGTTGCTCGTCCACGGTAATCTGCGTCCAAACTCCCGTGTTTCCCGTATATTCCGCAGAACCATTCAGCCACGTGTCATATCCAAACTCGCCTTTTTTCGGAATGGTATGAAAAATCCACAGCCGCTTTCCCGTGCGCACATCAAATCCCCGCACATATCCCTTGTTGTTGCGCATGCTTTTCGGCGTCATGCCTTCGCGAAACGCCGCGCCGACAATTACCGTGTCCTTCGCCACCACCGGCGCCGACTGAATTCCGATTTCCCCGGTCGTTAAATCCGGGAAAATCTCCTGATCGTCATTCAACTTCAGATCCACCGCTCCCTTATCTCCAAATCCTGGCACGCGCATCCCCGTCTTCGCATCCAGGCAGATCAATTGATACCCCGGCGTCACATACAAAATCCGCTCCTCTTTTCCGTCCGACCAATACGCCAACCCGCGCCCGGAGAGTTGCCGCGGCGCCGCCCCTCCGCGCGCCCCCTCATGCTCGCCGTGAATCCATAGCAGCTCGCCCGTAACCGCGTCCACCGCGATGGCCGCGCGCCGTGATCCGGCCGTCGTATACACGACGCCATTCACCATCAACGGCGTGCCCTCCAGCTTGTACTCCGGCCGGTTCCCAAAATTGTCGGTCTTGATGCGCCAGGCAATCTCTAAATCGTTGAAGTTTGCGGCATTGATCTGATTCAGCGGCCGATACCGCGTCCCCGCCAAGTCCGCAGCGTAGCTGGGCCACTCCGTATCCTTAGCCTTCCACTGCGCGGCAGTCCTTGCCGGCAGACCAAGGCCCGCAACCGCACACCCAACCAGCAACAGACCTTTCAGCCTGACCGCTCTAACCGTAAACATCTTCGGTCCCTCCCCTGAGTTCCCCAACGGTGGCACAGCCAATCTTGGCTGTGCGCTCCTTCATCTCGTCACCCACTTAGCAAACGTGTCATCCTGAGGCTACCCGACTTGTCCCGAGCGAAGTCGAGGGACGAGGGTAGCCGATCGCAGATTCCGGCTCCCGCCGGAAAGGACCTCAACCGATCGCCCACAAACAAAGTGCTGTGCGAGCGTCCACCCTCACCCCATCCTCTTAATCTCTTCCAGCGCCGCCTTGATCTTCGCCTTCTGCTCCTCGGTCACATCCGAGTTCGGCGGCCGCTGATAAAACTGCCGCGTACCCATCTGCAAGCTCAGCGCATATTTCATCGGTCCATACTCATCGACGCCGCCCGCGCGCAGTAGCTTCAACGCCGCATTCAGCTTCGCGATTGGCTCGTCGATGTCCTTCCCCGCCCGATTTGCCGCAAACACCGCCGCAATCTGCGCCGTAAAATTGTTGCCCTCCGCCAGAATCGCGCCCATCCCGTGCTCCAGCGCGTACTTCAAATTCACGTCCGTCCCCGTCCGCATATTCAGTTTCGGAAACTCCGCCACGAAGCGGTGATACACCTCTGGATCGCTCACCGAATCCTTGATTCCTGCCAGATTCGGATAGTGCTCCAGGCTGTGCAGCAGCTCATGGGAGATCGGCACGCCGCTCGCAAACGGGATGTGATACAGGTTGATGGGAATTTTCACCTGCTCGAAGAGCATCGAGTAATACTTCGTCAGCGGTTCTGTTTGCACGCGCTTGTAATAAAAGGGCGGAACAATCAGCAATCCGTCCGCCCCGTTTTCCTCCGCATGTTTTGAAAGCTCGATCGTCTCCGGAAAATTCGACGTGCCCGGCCCCACAATAATGTTCAGGCCATTGCGGTTCTTGAGCGCCGTCTCCGCAACCTTCTTCCGCTCCGCAAAAGAAAACGAAGGAAACTCCCCCGTCGTTCCCAGCACCACCACGCCGTCGGCGCCCTGCGCCTTCAAATACGCCAGCAAATCCTTGTACAGTTCCGGATCGAAATTCAGGTTCTTGTCGCACGGCGTAGACACCGCCACCCAAAACAGCACCTTCTCGCCCGAAGCCGCCGCATCCGCGCTCCCGCGTTCGACGTCGTCCCTGCTCCCCGCAAACGTCCCACCCGCTATCGCCTCTCCGCCAAATGCCGCGCGCCCCACCACACCCAAAGCCGCCGCCGCTCCCACCGACCCCAGGAATCTCCGCCGTGTCTGCATCGTCCCCTCCCCAATTCGCCGGAAGTCTAAGCCACTCACCTACAATTCACAATCCTTCGCCGCCTACCCGACTCCCACCTAAACGCGCCCTCACCCAAGCAAAAATTCCTCGTTCCAGTACCTTCGGGTAGTTGACGCGCTGTCACACCCAATCCTAAGTTCCCTTTTTCCAGGACGTACCGCGTGCCGCCTAACCTCAACTGGCTCTCGGAAATAATATCCACGCTGCGTCTGCGCTATAAGGCTCTTAATCTCGACTTGCATTACGAGGCCGCGTGGACAGACAGTTGGAGTCACCGTCGCTGCCGTCATCAACACCAGACGCTCTTAGAAGCAGCCAAGTGCGCCATGCCTAACGGTGCGGGATGGTATGTGTTCGCGGTTGACGCGCGCGGACCTAGACAATTAACCGACGCGGAAGATGCCATCGTGAACGAGTTCCGCTTCGGGCCGCAGGATTTGCGATAAGAAAGACGAAGAAGCACGATGATTCTCCCGTCCTCTGGCCCCGCCACTTCCGTCGATCCCCCCGAACCCCGTTTCTGGATAGCTTCCGAGCTGCCGACGATTCGCCCAGAACAGAATCGAGCAAACGGAACCGGCACTTGCTTCCGCTCACGGTGGTAGGCCGACGCGGCGCACTAAGTCGGCAAATCGCGGGTCCCCGTGCAAGGAGCGCAAGCCAGGGGCTACTTTGATGTTCGGCATTGTGAGAAGCCGGTCTTGGTAAGCTTTTTCCAACCACTGAAATGCTGCATCCGTATCGCCGAGTTCGGCGGACAGCACGGCAATAAGGTGATAGTTCGCTTTACCACTTCTTGCTCGCTGTTTTTCCCACTCCACCCTTTTCCGCCGGTAGCCGTTGATACCGGAGCTCATATAGGCCCGTTTGAAACCGGCAACAGCCGATGGGTCAATGCCGTCGAGAGTATCTGTTTCCAGATGTTCGACAATGGCCTCGTCATATCTCCCCAACTGGTCATAGGCGCGGGCCAGTACCAAATGTGCCTGAGGAAAATATGGATCTAAAGCAATCGCCTTGCGCTCCTGCTCTGCCGCCTCGCCCTCGCGGCCAGACCATTGCAAAACTACACCCAAGGAGCTGTACATGGGGGCGGAAAACGGGTCCAGTTCAATAGCCCGCTTCATAGCCGCGATCGCTTCCTCATGCCGGCCCAAAACCCCCAAGTACATTGCGTAGTGTGAGTAGGAGGAAGGAGCATTGAGGTTCAATTCGATTCCCCGTTTGAATTCCTTCTCCGCTTCCGCCCAATTCCAGTCGTAGCGGAAGAGCACGTTTGCCATGGCGATATGGGCCTCCGCCGAACTCTCGTCTAATTGCAATGCCTTGGCTGCCAGCTCCTTTGCCTTCTCCATGGCCTCTCGGTTAGTAGGTCTCTGACCCGTGAACCCACCCAAGGTGTAATAGTCCGCCAACCCAGCATAAGCGGGGGCATACTGAGGATCTCTTGCGATGGCCTCTTCAAAGTAGTGGCTAGCGGCATCGGAGCCTGCCTTCGTCCATCGATCGTAGAAATGGTAGCGACCCCTAAGGTAAGCCTCGTACGCCTCGGGATTCACGGACAGGCTTTTGGCCAAACGCCCTTCAGCCTCAGGTTTCAGCTTGAACCGGATTTCTGCGGCGACCGCTCGGGCAACCTCATCCTGGAGACGGAGTACGTCCTCCACGTTGCCTTCATAAGTCTCTGCCCATAAGTGCTGGTCGGTGGCTGCGCGGATCAACTGCGCGGTGATCCGCACTCGGTTTCCTGAGCGCAATACCGTGCCCTCAATAATGCCGTCCACGTTCAGCTCTCGGGCCAGTTCCGGCAGTGGTTTATTTGTCCCCTTATAGCGCATCACGGAACTCCGCGAGATCACCTTCACCGTTGGGAGCTTCGCGAGGCTAGTAATGAGCTCGTCTGTCATTCCGTCGGCGAAATAGTCTTGCGCCGGGTCGCGAGAGAGGTTTTCTAACGGGAGCACCGCCAAAGATCGAATGTTGTTCTCTGCGCCGTGCCCTCCCCGATACCTGACCAGGGAAAAGAAAACTACCAGTGAGAATCCGAGAAGCACTGGCAACAGCACTCGCCGCCACGTAATTCGTCCCGCCCTGGCGCTCCCAGCCGGGGAGCTGGCTACTTGGCCTGGAGATTCGCCATCCCGTGATGTTTTTGGAGCGTCCACCGGTGCAATGAACCGGTAACCACGGCGGGGAAGAGTCTCAATAAATCGCGGTTTATCGGGTGAATCACCCAGGGCCTCGCGCACCTTATTGATTGCGATGTTTACGCCGTGATCGAAATCCACAAATGTATCGTTTGGCCAAAGCCTCTTTCGCAACTCTTCCCGCGAGACCAGCTCGCCCGGGCGTTCGATCAGCAGCGCTAGCACCTGACACGGCTGCTCCTGCAGTTTGATCCGCTTGCCCTCTTTGTAAATTTCGGCGGTGTGCAGATCCATCTCGAACTGCCCAAAGCGCAACAAGCGCGGCAAGTCGGCGGGGTTTGACAACGAGGTATCCCTTTGGCCCAGAGGATAACACACGCCTCAGCAGACGGGAATGCCAAGGAGATGCGCCCAATCCCGTTGAAGGTACACGACTTTCCGGTAGACACACAATTGACTCGCTGTAGATGCGCGGTGAATGGACCCACCAGCAGACCTAATCAAAACTAAGCGCCATCACGCGAATGGACGAGGATGTCGTGAGCAGCCAAGCAGTGCTAATGAGAATGCTCGCAATTTTGGGAATTGTGAGTCTTGCAGTCCTCGCTGGATGCGGAGGCGGCACGACTCAGTCACTCAACAATCCGCCCCCTTCACCCGGCGGATCTGATCCGCCACCCAACGCGACGAATCCCGTCCCGGCGATAACTTCTCTCAGTCCAAGCTGCGCCCCCGAAGGAGAACAAGTCCTCAATCCGAACGTAAACGGCCAGTTGCTGGTGAATGGCCAAAATTTTGTGGCCAGCTCAGTCGTGCGCTGGAACGGCAACGACCGGCCGACCACTTTTTTTAGCAGCAGCCAGCTCAGTGCTCTGATTTCGGTGAGTGACATTTCCGCGGCCGGCACAGCCGCGGTCACAGTTTTCAATCCTGCGCCTGGCGGCAGTTCCAACTTCTCGACGTTCACGATAACCCCAGGGGGAGTATCTCCGCAGTCCATTGCCGTAGACTCCCTCGGAAAGTTCGCTTATGTGGCGAATCAGGGCTGCGGTGACTCCACTTTTGGCAACGTTTCCATGTACACGATTAACGCCACTACAGGGATCTTAACGTCCATAGGACCACCCGTGGCTTCCAACGATGAAGGCGGCCGGTCCGTCGCTGTAGATTCTTCTAGCAAATTCGCCTACGTGGCGAACTGGGGGGAAGGCGATACTGCTGGCAGCATCTCTACATACACGATCGACACCACGACCGGGTCTTTGACCTCCCTGGCAACAATAAGCGGCGTGTGTCCAGGATTCTGCGCTCCATGGTGGGTGACCACACATCCGTCCGGTAAGTTCGTCTATGTGGCGGATGAGGGCAGTTTCGCTCCGACCGGCGTCACGATGTTCACCGTCGACACCACCAGCAGCGGAGCTCTAACGTCTCTCGGGACGGTCACATCAGGAGGGCGCTCCGTCTCTGTGACTGTCCATCCATCCGGCAAGTTCGCTTATGTGGCGGCTGGAGACGTGTCCATGTACACCTTGGACACCGGCACCGGGGCCTTGACGTCTATCGGGATGATCGCCGCGGGAACAAACCCTGTGTCCGTCGCTGTGGATCTTGCGGGCAAGTTCGCTTATGTCGCTAATTCCGGATCGAACGACGTCTCGATGTACACCATCAACGCCACCACCGGGGCCTTAACGTCTACAGGAACGATAGCCGCCGGGACAAAACCTTCCTCTGTGGCCGTGGATTCTTCAGGCAAGTTTGCCTATGTGACGAATTCCGGATCGAACGACGTCTCGATGTACAGCCTCAACGCCGCGGGCGGCTTAACGTCCTTAGGAACAATAGCTGCGGGATTGTCTCCTAGCTCGATCGCGATCCATCCTTCGGGCAAGTTCGCCTACGTCACGAATTCCAGCTCGAACAATGTCTATATCTACAGAATCGATTCGGCCGCAGGTACCTTGACGCTCATAGGGACGATTGGCACATGAAGCGTCCCAGCTCTGTGGCTGGCCCCGCAACTCCCGTCGATCCCCCGAACCCTGTTTCTGGATAGCTTCCGAGTTGCCGACTACTCGAGCAGAATCCGGTTTTTCGATTCCCAGAACGCCATTTCCTTCTGGAAACTGAGATCGTCCTGATTATCGACGTGGCTTGAGATGCGAACACTCACTGATAACGAGCGGGCCCATCATGTCGCGAAGCTAGCCGCAAGGAGCCGGTGGCCTGTGCCTGCACGGAGTTGGCTAGTTCTTGCCAGACTGCTCGCGTCGCAAATTGCGGCGCAGTTGCTCTTTGGCGTGGAAGATCATCATTCGGACCGCAGGGATCTGCCTTTTCAGTGCGCGCGCGATCTCGGAGTAACTCATTTGTTTGTAGTAGCGCAGCACGAGCGGCACCTTGTATTTTTCGGGCAAGCGAATCAACTGTTCCCTCACTTCGAGCCCTTCTTCCCGGCGCAAAACTTGAGAGAGTGGCGAAGGAGTCGAATAGTCGGGGACTGTGCTAAGGTCGGCTCCGTCCACGCGCGAATCTTTCTCGCGTTTTCTTCTTCGCAGCTTATCAATGCAATGTCGGCCTGCCACCTGCGACACCCAAGGGCGGAAGGGCACGGCCTCATTTCTCGTCTCCAGGACCCTGTGCAGCTTCAAAAAGACCTCTGCCGCCGCGTCCTCGGCGTCTTCCGGCCGTCGAAAGAAACGTCGGCAGACCCGCAAAACATGGCGATAGTGAGCGGTGTAGATTGTGCTTAATAATTCGGGGCAGGTTTGTAGGGGCTGGTTCAGCGCCGCGGAGGGCGCTGTCTCTTCCATGAATATCATAGTCGATCTCGTCGCCATCGCTCGTCCTTTGCCCTGAATTTGGGCACACCACTACTTTCGGGCCCGCACGATACAACTCGGGGAGCTCGGGTGTCCTTCAGTTCACCTATTTGGAACGATTCCCTCTCCGTTCAGCTTTCTTCGGTCGCACGACTGAAGTCGGCCCACGGTGATGCGTCGAAAAATCCTTGCTGCGCGAAGGGGACGGCTCGATCATGGTGCCCTCGCGTCGGCGAATGACCAGGAGGGTCAAGTCATCCTCCGGTGAGCACGCGTCCGCGAAGTCGAGTACCGCCCCAAGCGTAGAGAAGAGAACTTGGTTCGCGCTCGCGCCGCTGACCGCATTCACCGCCGCCGATAGCCGTCCCATCTCAAACTCCTCGTCTTCGGAATTCCGGCACTCCGTCACGCCGTCGGAGTAAGCGAGCAACATATCGCCGGGATTCAGTCGCACGCTCCCAGAGTCGTACGCCGCCTTTTGCACGGCACCCAGCATCGGTCCGCCTTTTTCCAGTCGTTCCACAGTCTTGTTGTGTCTCAGCAGCAGCGGAGCTGGCAGGCCAGCGTTACAGTACACAAGTTCATTCTCCTCCGGATCGAGTCGGGCAAAGAACAGGGCCGCGATCGGCGGCTCATCCTGATCCTGGCACAGTTCGAAGTTGACCTCGGCAACCGCAGCGGCTGGGTCCGAATGCCTTCGCGCACAGCGTCTGATCAAACTCATCAGATGGGCCTGCCAAATTCCCGCGGACAATCCTTTGCCGGCAATGTCGCCTACGGTCAATCCAAGGGCGGAGTCGAGTTCCATCACTTTGAAAAAGTCTCCCGAGAGATGCCGCACAGGGAAAATTTCGCCGGCGATCTCAAAGTCGCCCCAGACGAGTTCACGCGGGGCGCAGAGCTTCCGTTGAATCTGGGCCGCCTCATAGATAGCCTGCTGTAGCTTTGCTTGTTCACGTCGCACTGCATCCAGTTCCTGCTTCACCGACTGAATGCCCGCCGTAGCGCCTTTTTCCGCGGCGAAGCCTTGGCTCGCGTTCCCTTCGCGTTTCTTTTCTCGCTCTAGGCGGTTCCCGAGCGCGCTCTGCCTGATGTCCAGCATTCCTTCGGTTGATGTCATCATGTTCATCTCATCCTACGAATTTGTAGCCCACTCCGTGCACCGTCAGAAAGAAACGGGGCTGCTCCGGAACCGGTTCAAGTTTCTGGCGAATCCTAACAATGTGAGCATCCACAGTCCGAGTCGTGGGAAAGTTCTCGTAACCCCAGACCTCGTCGAGCAGCCGGTCGCGGCTGAGGGTCTCCCCGGAATGACACAGAAAATGCTTCAGCAGCTCAAATTCCTTGCTCGAAAACTCCACCGGCTTCCCACCACGCAGGACCTGGTAGCTACGGAAGTTCACCTCGACATCCGCGAAGGTATAGCGGTCCTGCTCTTGCGGGAGCGTCTTTGCCCGCCGCAGAACGGCCTTCACTCGAGCGAGCAGTTCCCGGATCGAGAAGGGCTTGGTGACGTAGTCATCGGCGCCGAGTTCGAGGCCCACAACCTTATCCACTTCCTGGCCGCGCGCCGTGAGCATGATGATGGGAATCGAAGGTCGCTTCGCCTTGAGCTGCTTGCACACATCCAGCCCGCTCATGCGCGGCATCATCACGTCGAGGACTATCAGGTCTGGGGAATCCTTCAGGGCCCGCTCCAGTCCTTCTACGCCGTCGAGTGCCGTTATCACTTGAAATCCCTCGTACTCGAAATTATCGCGGAGCCCCGCAACCATGTTCGGCTCATCCTCGACAATCAGAATTTTCGTTGTTCCCATGACCTCTCTCCTGGGCTCCACTCGAAGCATGGCACCACTCCACACTCCGTGGCCCTTCACGCTGCTGCCTCCGCAGTCCGTAATGCAGGATCCAACGGCAACGCGATCGTGAATTTGCTCCCTTTCTCGGGTGTGCTTTCCACTAGCACGTCCCCGCCGTGCGCCCGCGCGATGTGCCGCACCAGCGAGAGGCCCAATCCCGACCCCTTGATGTTGTGCACCAGTGGATCCCCACAACGATAAAACTTCTCGAAAATTTTCTCCTGCTCGTTCGCTGCGATGCCGATTCCGTGGTCCCGGACTTCCAGATTCACGCGGCTGTCCGCGCGGTACAAACTCACACCGATGTACTTCTGGTCCTTGGAGTACTTCAATGCATTGTTCACCAGGTTGAGCAGCGAGCGCGCGATCGCTTCGCGGTCCACGATCACCGGCGGAATATCGCACGAGATGTTCTCCTCGAACGCGAAACCGTTTTGTTCGATCTGGAAGCGGTAGGAATCCAGCGTAGACCGCACCAGATCGGCCAGGTTCGTTTCCTTGAACTCGTATTCCTTGCGTCCCGCTTCGATTCGGGAGAAGTCCAGGATGTTGTTGATGAGCGCCGTCAGCCGTTCGCTCTCCTCTCGAATGATGCGGAAATACTCCTGATATTTTTCCTTTGCCGTGAGCCGCCCAAGCTCCAAAGTCTCGGCATACAGCCGGATCAAAGCCAACGGCGTGCGCAATTCGTGCGAGACGTTGGCCACGAAATCGGACTTCAGTCTCGCCAGATTCATCTCTCTCGAAACGTTGCGGTATGTAAGCCAAATCCCAGCGACCATCATCAGGCAGAGCGCGGCCAACACCGTGTAATGAAATCTGAGGAACTTCGCCCCGATATCCGCGACCGTCGTGCCCTGATACTTGATCGCCATGGTTAAGTCCGGGAAAACATACTGAAAATTGCGCTCTGCCTCCGGCTTGCCATTATCCCAGTTGCCGGAAGTCACCCAGGGGCTGGGATCCTTCGACGGATGGATCATCATCACCGGCGGATTCTCTTCGGACTTTAATACGTCGCTCTTGCCGGTCAATACATCTTTCATCATTACAGGCAAAAAGGTTGTGCGTAGATAGTTTTCGTCAAAAGCGACCACGCCCAGCGTCACACGATCCTTGGGTACGCCCGGAAGGATAAAATAAGCAACATTCCAGTACGCGCGCTGATTCTCTCGCTGCGTCCACCCGCCGTAGAATGCCACTGGCTGCTCCCCCTTCTCCTCCATCCCCCGGAGATGTTTCGTCATATCGGCTGCCTCAAAAGGCAGCCAGGTCGCCAGCAAGTTAATATCCTCCTGCGCGCGTCCGCAAAAGACAGGATCATTGTCGTGGCCTGGCTGCGTGCGGGTCACCAGTAGATTGTTCTTTTTGTCGTACAAAGCCGCATACGAAAACTCGGGATGTTCCGACAATATGCGCCCAAGGATGGCCTTGGTTTTGGGGCCATCGTCAAAGTTTGGGAATTCTTTGCGTGCTGGCGCGACCAGGTCTTTCGCCCGTTCCCAGCTTTTCATTTCCGCGATCTTGAGCACGTGGGAAAAGTCGCGCTGGATGGCTGCTTCTAGAGCCTCCGAGCGTTGAATATGCTTCAGGTTATAGATGCTGAATCCCATCAACGCCGCCGCAGGCAGCACGATGGCCAACTCCAGCGTCAGCAGGGTTCGCGTGCGGTCCGTCAATCGCCACTTCTTAGACATGCTCAGCCTCGCCAGATTCTTCACATCCCATACTAGAGCAAGACTATAAAGGCGTCTCCGGACGAGAGTTGTCAAGCCACCGCAAATGATTGTAAAAAGTTGTAAAGCGGCCGCTGCAGTACAGCCGTTTTGACACTCCTTTCCCCGCGGGAACGCGAGGCGGAGTCTCCGGCAGCGGCCATTTCCCAGATCGCAACCAACACAAAATGCAATCTGCTCGACAGTCGATTTCTGCTGTGCTGCGCGAGTGTGTGCTCAGATTCGCCGACTGCCATAATCACCTCACAGTCTCTCCACTTCCCATCCGCTTCCAACCGGCGTTGACTCCATTCCTCCCGAGTGACGAGCCACTCGGAAGTAATCCACATGCCTGATTGCCGCGCTAACCGGAGAGGTGAAATTTGCGGGTTGCCGCATGCCTCGGTTCCTTAGGCTCGGGTTTGAACTTTCTCTCGAGTCTTGAAAATCTCGGCCACCTGCACGTCTCAGCCCTAATCTGCGGCAAATGACTGGCGGACGCCGCTCACCTTGACATTCTACTGGAACGTGAATATCCTCACCTAGTATGTCTACTACAGAACAACGCGAGCGCATCGAACTGCTGCAGGGAACCCTGGACCTGCTGATCCTACGCACCCTGCTGTTGGGTCCCATGCACGGACACGCCATCGCCAAGGCCATCGAATTCCAGTCGGACGAGGTGTTGCAAGTCGAACAGGGGTCGCTCTATCCAGGACTGCACCGGCTCATCAAGCGGCGATGGATTTCGGTTCAAGAGGGCATCTCCGAGAATAATCGCCGTGCGAAGTTCTACCGCTTGACCGCCAAGGGCCGGCGGCAGCTGACGGTCGAGACCAGCAAATGGGACAAGTTGGCGGGAGCGATCGCGCGGATTCTCCGGCCAGCGGAGCGGGAGGGCGAATCATGAGGCGTCGCAAGCGCATGTTGGAAGATCTCGAGCAGGACATTCGCGACCACATCGAGCGGGAGACGCAGGACAATATCGAGCGCGGCATGCCGCCCGAAGAGGCGCACTACGCGGCGGTGCGCAAGTTCGGCAACGTAACGCGAATAAAGGAAGGAACGCGCGAGGTGTGGAGTTTCGTCTGGCTCGAACAGTTGCTCCAGGATATTCGCTTCGGGCTGCGCATGCTGAGCAAATCTCCCGGCTTCGCCGCGGTGGCCATTCTTACGCTGGCACTGGGCATTGGCGCAAACACAGCCATTTTCAGCTTGATCGACGCGGTAATGCTGCGGTCTCTGCCCGTCGAGAATCCTTCGCAGCTGGTCGTGCTCAAGTGGAGCGCGCGCAACGCGCCGAACATTCACGGCTATATGTCTTCGGGCGACTGCCCGACCGATTTAAGCTTCGCCGCTCGCAATCCGTCAGGGTGCTCGTTCTCCGAGCCGATGTTTCGCGAAATAGCGCAAGCGAATATCTTTTCGGCGGCCACGGCCTTCGCCAACTCGGGCAGGTTGACCTTGACAGGGAATGGTACTGCAACGGTTATCAACGGCCAGCTCGTATCCGGCGACTTCTTTCGCACCATGGGCCTCAAGGCTGCCGCGGGCCGGCTGTTCGAGGCAGGCGACGACGCGCCTTCAGCAGCGCCCGTCGCCGTGTTGAACTATGGCTATTGGCAGAGCGCCTTCGGCGGCTCGCGCGACGTAGTCGGCCATACGATTGAACTGAACAGCGTGCCATTCACGGTCATCGGCGTAGCTGAACAGCGTTTCACCGGAATCACGCCAGGCAGCGACTATGACGTTTGGCTACCGCTCTCTGCCGCACAAGGCATTACAGATCCCTTGCGTTGGGAAAATCGGTCCGGCGACGTGAGCAATTGGTGGCTCACCATTGTCGGTCGACTGAAACCCGAAACGCAGCTCGGGCAGTCGCAAGCGGCGGTGAGCGGCCTCTTCCAAAATGAAATGATTCACGGGGCGGTGCCGCTATTCCATGATGACGAGGCGGGAGGGAGGCCAGCGCCGCGGACCGGAGGACCCGCTGGTGGCGGCCCCGGAACTCGGCAAAAAATGGTTACCGTCGGAGGTCCAGCACCTCCGGGCGGCGGCGATCCAGCGGGCATGCCGCCGCCGCAATCCGGAAGCAACAAACCAGTTATCCACTCTGCGCCGCAAACAGCGCCCGCTGGAGGCATGCCAGGATCCGAAATGGCCATCGGACCGAGGACGTTGTCGAAGGCCGCCGATAATCCGCAAGTAACGCTGTTGCCGGCGCAAACCGGTCTGATCGGCGCCCGAAGCCAATATTCGAATCCCCTCTACGTCCTAATGCTTGCCGTCGGAGTCATTCTGCTGATTGCGTGCGCCAATGTCGCCGGCTTGATGCTCGCGCGGGCCGCAGCGCGACAAAAGGAAATGGCCGTGCGACTGGCGCTAGGCGCGGGCCGCGCGCGGGTTGTTCGCCAGCTTTTGA
>Ga0210409_10005028_pt1 | contig 13990 bp, 11 predicted proteins | sample IncBWH17MmetaG_FD_161649 | JGI IMG/M metagenome (GOLD analysis project Ga0210409, IMG submission 161649) | Forest soil microbial communities from Barre Woods Harvard Forest LTER site, Petersham, Massachusetts, United States - Inc-BW-H-17-M | ecosystem: Environmental > Terrestrial > Soil >... | reverse complement strand
GTCGCTGACGTAATCGCGAAGGATGCGCTCGACCAGGTTGAGATCGCGGTGAAGGAGCGCGGGAGCCTTGCGGTCGTCGTGCTTCTGCTTGATCTCGCTCCAGGTGCGGCCGAGGAATTCGATGTCGGTACGGATTTCGTCATCGGTAGCGCCACCCGCGGCGGTGCGAACGATGAAGCCACCGGGATAGCTGCCACGCGCTTCGCCGACGAGACGGCGCAAACGCGAGCGATTTTCCGCGCTGGCAATTTTGCGGGAAACGCCGATGTGATCGATGGTGGGCATGTACACCAGGAAGCGGCCCGGCAGAGCGACGTGACTGGTGATGCGCGCGCCCTTCTTGCCGAGAGGTTCCTTGGCGATCTGGACGACTACATCCTGCCCAGCCTTGAGCATTTCGGAAATGAGTTGCGGACGGCGCTGTGGGGCGTGTCCACCTTGATGACCACGGTGCGGTCCGCCTGGGCGGCGTTCGAAACGCCCGCGGCCACGGTCTCCGCCGCGGTCTGGACCTCTGTCTGGACCTCGGTCCCTGCCGCGATCAGTACGCCCTTCGGGACGGCCCGCACTTCGGCCACGATCGCCGCCGCGGTCTCCACCACGATCGCGATCACGCCCGCCACGTTGTGGGCGTTGGAAGCGCGAACGCGGATTACTGCCGATACGCGCGGAATCCCTGCGAATAAATTCCTCGCGAGGAGCGTTGGGATCACGCGGCTTGCGGGTTTCCCCGGGCAGCAGGATCACATCGTCTTCAACAATCGCCGCTTCGGAGCTATCGCCTTCCCGGGCGCCTTCCGAGGAGCCGGCAGCGAGCTGCTGGGACTCGTAATGCTCGATGGCTTCGTCGTGGGCTAGATCGGCGCGTGCCGCGTCACTTAGACCGGGAAGATTCTCTTCGTGGGACTGCGCGGATTCGTGTTCGGAATGGTGCTCTGGACCATGCTCGGAATGATGTTCGGCGTCGTGGCCATCTTCGTGGTGAGCAGCCAGCTCGTCATCCGATCGTGAAATTTCGGCGCGATCGCCGGAGCCCTGAATATTGTCGCGAATATCGCCGTGAGCCTCGACTTCGTCGAGTTCGTCGGCCTCTTCTTCCGCTTGTGCGTCGGCTTCGGCTTGCGCTTCCGCTTCGGCTTCTTCCTCATCTTCTTCTTCGTCGTCGAACTCCGCTCCACCTACGAGCGCATCGGCTGCGGCCTTGGCTTGCGTTTCTTCATGCTTGGCTTCGACCAACTGCGCCGAAAGAGAGGAAATTTCTTCGTCGCTGAGGCCAGAGGTGTTGTTGCGCTGAAGCTCCGCTGCCAAATGTTCTTGGTGGACTTCCTGAGCAGAACCAACTTCGCCGGTCGCGGAAATTGTGCCGGTTTCCTCGGCAGTATCTTCCGCTCCGGACCCTTCTGCTTCCGATTCCTTATCGGCGAGGAGCCAGTGCGGCAGGCTTCCCGAAAACCGGCGGGGCACACCGGAGCCGGCGGGCTGACCGGCGGCGGGACGCGAAGGCGCTTGCTCAAAATTGGGCTGGCGTTCCTCGGGCTCGACTTCGGTTACAGGAGCGACCGGGGGCGGCACCGGCCGCGCGCGATACTTTGCGAGAGACTCGCCGGGTAGAACAATATCGTCGTCCTGCACGGGCGCCACGGGCGCGCTGGAAATCCGGTCGTTGGGGCGGCGATTTTCAAAACCACCACGGGAATCGCGATCACCCTGGGCTGGAGCGTATTTCGAGGGGGGCAGATTGCGTCCGCCCTGTTGTGGCGGTCTTCCTGCGCCACGATCACGATCACCACCACCAGCGCTGCCACTACCACCGCGACGCCGGCCAAAACGGCCACGACGTCCGCCACGGCCACGGTCTCCACCGCGATCGCCGCCTCTGTCGTTACCTCTATCGTTACCCCGGTCACCTCCGCGATCGCCACGGCTCGGGCCGCGATCGTTGCCGACGCGCGGCGGGTAGTTGCGCGTGGGGTTGTAGCTGGGCGCAAAATTCTGCGGCGCGGAAGCGTTGGAGTCCGGCTGGCGCTCGTCCAGATCATTGATCTCGGGATCGCCGCCACGGCGCTCGCCGGGCAGCGTCACGATTTCTTCCCGCGGCTGTGCGCTCTCGCCGTAGGGAGCTTCGCCAGCGAGGCGTGGCTCGCCGGTTTCCGCGTGTTCGTGAGTTTCGTGTTCGCCGTGCCCTGCGTCGTGGGTATGCGCCACCGACAGCGATTCACCGGGCAGCAGATCTATCGGCTGTCCGACAGTGGCGATGGCCGGGACCGCGGCGGGATGAGTTTCGCCATGACCGTGACCGTGATCGTAGTCTTCGAGATTTTCGAAAACATCGCTCACGTACAGGAAGGCGTCGCCATCCAGGCCGATGTCCACGAAAGCGGACTGCATGCCTGGGAGGACGCGAGTAACTTTTCCTTTGTAGATGCTGCCGACGAGGGCGAATTCTTTTTCGCGCTCAATGTAGATTTCGACTAGCTGGCCTTCTTCCAAAATCGCGACTCTACGTTCGTGAGAGCTCGCGGATATAACCAATTCTTTCGACATGAAAACTCCTTGGGATGCACCGCCGCGGGACCCTCCAAATGGGAGGTCGTGGGCAGGGCGCCGTTCCGGTATAGACCGGAGCACGCTGGCGACAACGATAATGTTGCGGCATTGCGTTCGAAGCCGGAGGGGTTGGCCGAGACAAAGCCAGTTTGTTGCTGGGACCTCATGCTATCGAGGCTTGGCCGTTGCCGGGAAGCTCCCGGGGGAACGGCGGACGATGCTTTCCTCACTCTTGAAATTCCTTATTGCTTGCGGGCCGGGCTGACGCCCAGACCGCCTTCCTGCGCAGCCTTCCTGAAGTAAGAGCCTGCGCTCGGCACTGGCTTTGGCCTAATTGACGAAGCGGCGAAGCCGGACATTCATCACCAAACCAATCGCCAGGAAAACAAACAGCGTGGCCGAACCACCGTAGCTCATCAAGGGCAGTGGAATACCAGTAACGGGCATCGCCCCGATGATCATGGCCACATTCACTAACACGTGAAACCCTAGCGCCGCGGTCACGCCCATGACCAGAAACATTCCCGCGCGATCTTTCGCGCGCTGAGCATTCTGAACCAGCCGCAACAACAACGCCATGTACAGCCCGAGAGCAAGCAGCACGCCTTTGAATCCCTGTTCTTCCGCCCAAGCCGACATAATGAAATCGGAATATTTGACCGGAATGTACCCAAGTTGATTCTGCGTACCCTTGCCGAAACCTTTTCCCCAGAAACCGCCGGAACCCACGGCAATCTTGGATTGCAACACCTGATAGCCGGAACCTTTGGCGTCTTCTTCGGGATGCAAGAACGAGGTGACTCTCTCTTTTTGGTAGGGCTTCAGAAAATGCCAGCCCACCGGCAACATCAAGACACCTATTAACACAATAACCGCAGCGTGCTTCCACTGCAAACCCGCCAGGAAGGCTCCCACAACCAACATCGGCATCAGGACAAGCGCGGTGCCCAGATCAGGCTGCTTGAGAATCAATACTAGCGGAAATCCTACCAACAATCCTGCTTTAATTAAATCCTGCAAGGAAAGCTCGTCGGTACGTACCTCTGCAAAGAAGCGCGCCAACGATATGATTATAATCAATTTGACGAGTTCTGACACCTGAAGAAATTCCCCGAGGATGGGAATCCAGCGTTTTGCGCCAAAGCGCGTGTGGCCAACCAGCAAGACAGCGAACAAGGCAATGAGCCCGATGATGTAGAGAATGGGCGCCTGATCCATGATGACGTGGTAATCGAGGCGTGAGAGAACGAACATCAGAACTACGCCAATGATGAGCCAGCGAACCTGGCGCATGTGCATGCCAGCGAGAGCGCTGCCCTGCGTGGCGGAGTAGATTTCGATTACGCCGAGAGTACAGATCGCGGCGACGATGGCGATCAACCACCAGTCGTAGTCTCGAGTTCCTTGTGCGTCGGTCATACGTCTCCGCTTGGCTTCTTACGAATTGCTCGCGAACAGACTACTTCTCATATATTCACGCCTGCATCCTCAGAGGCTAAAGCCCGTTGAAAGCCAATCGCTGAATGTCGGAGCTCAAGCTAAGACCCCCGGTGCCAAGCACTTTTTCTACGAACTGCGAAACCGCGTGCACCCGTAGATCGAATCGTGTGAGTGTGGAGATCATGGCGTGGCTTTCACCGGCTGGGTTGGTAGCGCGTTGGCAATGGCGACTTGGGGCTTCAGCGCGACCTTGGGATTGCTGGCGCTGGCTTGTTCGGATTTTGCGCCGTCCAGATCGTAGTGCTGGTATTCGACGGTGTACTGGCCGTTGGTTTTTTTGGCTTTCTTGTCGTAGTAGGCCTTGATGATATCGCGCGCAACAGGGCCGGCGATCACGCCGCCGTGTTCGCCCTCTTCGATTAGTACGCTGACGACGATTTCTGGATTGCGGCGCGGCGCGTAGCCCACGAACCAGGCATTGTCCTTGAATTTCTTTTGGCCCTTGCCGAAGCGGCCTTTCGCTTCACCGCCGATGACTTGTGCGCTTCCGGACTTTCCGCAAAATTCGATGCCTTCCAACTTTGAAGCAGCTGCGGTGCCGCCTTCGTTCACGACGCCATACATTCCCTGAGTAACTTTTTCGACGGTGTCTTCCGCGAGATCGACATGGATCTGGCGGGGACCGGAAACTTTCGGCGCGCCGGCATCGCCGGGACCACTTCCCGCTGCGGGAACTTCCGTGGACATGACTTGCGCGTCTTTCAAGAAGTGCGGGCGCTTGAAATCGCCGCCGGATGCAACGCCACCGATCATGTACGCGAGTTGAAGGGGGGTTGCGGTGACGGCACCCTGACCAATGGAAACGGAAATTGTTTCGCCGGGATACCACTTACGATGATAGACGCGCTGAACCCACTCCTCGGACGGAACCAGGCCGGTTTCTTCGGATGGCAGATCGATGCCGGTTTTCGAACCGAGTCCCAACATTTTCGCGTATTTCGAGATGCGATCGATTCCCAGGCGCTGGCCTACGTTGTAAAAGAAAACGTCACAGGAATGAATGATGGCTTTGTGCAGATCCACGACACCGTGGCCGCCTTTGCCGAAAACGTGGCACTTGAACATGCGGCCGTAGAAGTATGCGTATCCTGGGCAAAACGCGGTAAAGCTTTCCGAAGGTGTTTTCTCCTGCAACATCGCGGTAGCCAGGACGATTTTGAAAACCGAGCCCGGCGCGAGTTGTGCCTGTGTGACGCGATTCAGCAGCGGCCGATCCGCGTCGGTATTCAGGCGCAGCCACTCGGCCTTCGAAACGCGTATAGCGAAATCGTTGGGATCCGGCGCAGGGCGGCTGACGAACGCGAGGACTTCACCGGAGCGCGGATCCAGCGCCACGATTGCGCCCTTCTTTCCTGCGAGCCCCTGTTCGGCGACTTGCTGTAAATCGTAATCGATGGAAAGCTGAATCTGTTTGCCAGGAATGGCTTCCTGCTGCGAGAGGCGGCTGACTTCCTTACCGACGCTGTTGACCACAACGCGGCGCATGCCGTCCGTGCCAACCAGGAGATCGTTGTACTGACGCTCCAGGCCCGACTTGCCAGCCACGTCCCCGGGACGCAATTTTCCGTCGCTGGCTTCGATCTGTTGCTCGCTGACCTCACCCACGTAGCCGCTGGCGTGAGACATGAAACCGCCAGGCAGGTAGCGACGACGATGGACCATCAGCATTTCCAGCAACGGAACATCCGCGCGATGCGACTCGATGAACGCCACGTCCGCGGGCGTGGCTTCCGGCTTGATGACGATAGGCTGAAATTTCGGGAGATTTGCGGTGCTCTTCAGTTGGTCTTGCAGATCGTCGACAGAAAGGCCAAGGCCTTCGGCAATCACGGGAAGGCTTTTTTCGACGGTGGGCATATCGTCGCGCAGTAGCAAGACGCTGAATGAGGGATAGTTGTCGACCAGAACGCGGCCATCACGATCCAACATGCGGCCCCGCGGCGCGATGACCGGAATGGAACGAACCCGGTTGCGCTCGGCCATCACTCCATATTTGTCGGAATCGATAACTTGAAGTTTCCAGAAGCCCAGAAGCAGAAGCGTGATCATACCCACGATCACGTAGGAGGCGGCAGCCAGCCGTTCTTGAGGCAACCGATTATCGTTGCGAAACCAGTACGACACGAAGACCCTGCGCGCGAGCTATTCTCCTGAACAGGTCTCTCAATTCAAATCTCTGGGACCGGGAGGGTTGATCGATACCTGCTCGCGCAAATTCAAAGATTGTTTCTGCAGCGAAAACGTTGGAATCTTTCGGTCAGCGAGGCCGGGTTTGAGCCGGCAAGCACTCGACGGAATTCCCAAATCGCCGCCAAGCCTCCCAAATCCGTCCAATTCGGGAAGCCTTGCCAAACGTAGCACTTGGAGTGAGGTGCTGCAACCCGTTCCGAGGAACAGGTAGCCGGTTTGTCAATGGTTGGTTGAGGCGAGTGGGAAAGCAATGAAAGAGCCGCTCCGAGGCAGAGAAAGACTAGTGCTTGCTGGATAGTAAATCGATTAAGTACTGAGAAACATGTGGGTATTTTCTTTTTGCTTATTAGACCCCCGGTCGTATACTGGGGGAGGTCAGGTAGTTTGTGGAGGGTCCCCGTGACCGGCCTACTGTCTCGAAAACTCTTTATGCGCCTAACGCTCCCGGTACTGGGACTGGGTCTGGTATTAGCCATTTCGTTTGGTGTGCTGCGCGGGCGTAGTGCGTCGGCGGCGGTGCTCGATCGCTCCGCACTGCAAGTGGTCAATGTGGAATCCGGATCCATGATTTGCAAAGTGGAAGGGCTGGGCACGCTGGTGCCCGAGGACGTGCGCTGGCTTGCAGCGGGCACAAGCGGCCATGTGGATGAGATTTTCTTGCGGCCGGGCGCACACGTAAAGCCCAATACGGTCATTCTGCAGATGAGTAATCCCGACTTGAATCGCCAGCTTACCGATGCGGAATTGGCGATGCGAAAATCGGAAGCGGAACTTGCTAACCTGCGCGTGCAATTGCAAGCGCAACTGCTGAACGAAAAAGCCGTGGAAGCGGATTTGCAAGCGGCGGCGACCGAATCGAAGCTGCAATCGGATCGGGACGAATCGCTGCTGGAAAATCAGTTGGGCACCGCAATGAATGCAAAAATCTCCAAAGCGCACGCGGATGCGCTGGTAACGCGTTTGCAAATCGAGAAAGAAAAGCTGGGCATCGGGGAAGAAGCACGTCAGGCGCAGTTGACCGCCAAACAGGCGGAGGTCGCGCAAATGCAAGCACTGTATGACCTGCGAAATCAGCAGATGCAGGCACTGCAGGTACGCGCCGGAATGAACGGCATTCTGGAAGAAGTTTCCATAGGTCCCGGCCAGCAAGTGGCGACGGGAACAAATCTTGCGCGGGTGACGAATTCCGCGAAGCTGATGGCGCGCGTGCACATCTCCGAAGCACAATTCAGCCGCATTGACGTAGGCCAGCCCGCGATGATCACCATCCAGAATCAGGAATATCCCGCGCGGGTGATGCACATTGATCCTAACGTGCAAAACGGAACCATTTCGGTGGACTTGAAATTTGTTGGTGCGCAGCCTCGGGATGCGCGCTCCGATCTTTCCGTGATCGGGTCTGTGAACATCGAGAAAATTCCGCTGACCACGTTCGTGCGCTGGCCGCTGCAAACACACGCCGACGAACCGCTTTCGCTATACAAGATTTCCGACGACGGCAAGAAAGCCGATCTTGTGCGCGTACACCTGGGCCGTTCGTCGAATGACCGGGTGCAAATCGCGGACGGCTTGAAGCCCGGAGATCGCATCATCGTGTCGGATATGTCCGCATGGCGGCGCTACAACCAAGTGGAATTGAAATAGCCGAGGTAGAACTTCGTTATATCGCGCTGAACTTTCTATGCCGCTAATCTCTCCTTCGCGTTCCTAGATAGCGCAACATCTGCAAGCTCCTTGGCTTGGCAATGCGTCAATCGTTTACAATTCTGGTCTCCTCATGACCGCACAACTCAAGAAGCCCCTGCGTCTCGCACTCGTCGGTATGTCCGGGGCTGGGAAAACATACTGGACCAGGAATCTGGCCGCTTGCGGATATCCCACCGTCTCTTGCGACGATTTGATTGAAACGAGATTGAAAGGCGCGTTGCAACGGGAGGGATTCAGCGGCATCAACGGCATGGCGGCGTGGATGGGTTGGCCGGACCAGCCGACGTATGCGGAGCGCGAATCGCAGTATCTTTCCGATGAAACGGCCACGCTGGACGGGATTCTTTCGGAAGTGGAAAAGGACCGCGAGCGCGAACTGGTGCTGGATACCACCGGCAGCGTGGTGTACACCGGCAATCACCTGCTGTATCGCTTGCGGCGATTGATGACCGTTGTTTACCTGGTGGCTTCGGCGGAAGAGCAGCAATTGCTGGTAGAGAGATATTTGAGCGACCCGAAGCCGGTGCTGTGGCGCGGGGCGTTTCATCCGCGGCCCGGCGAAAAGCCGAAAGATACGGTGGCGCGATGTTATCCGGCGCTTTTGGGCGCGCGGCAGCAAAGCTACCAGACGCTGGCACATTGTTCGCTGGGAGTGGCGGCGTTGCGTGAACTGGCGAAGACCGCGGAGCTGCAGAAAAGAAATCCCGGGGAATTGTTTTTGGAGCAGATCCGCGAACAGTTGACGCGAACGATGTAGGCGAGGCCACTAGAAAAATCCGCATGAGAAATCGGATACCTGAGATGTCAAATTAGATGAGATACCGGAGCACTAGAGGCAAAGCGCCACTGACGTCGCTGCGCGGCGCGGTACTGCGCGGATTGGCGCCGGACGGCGGGCTATACATGCCGGCGGAGATTGCGCGGCGCACCGCAGAGGAATTGGAAGAGTTCCGGCGGCTGCCCTTCACCGAAGTTTGTTTCCGAGTGGTGCGGCCCTTCGCGACTCCGGACGTTCCGGAGGAAGTACTTTGGCAGATCGTCGCGGAGGCCATCAATTTTCCGGTGAAGCTAGTTTCGCTGACGCCCGCGCTGCATATACTGGAGCTTTTTCACGGACCAACGTTGGCGTTCAAGGATTTTGGCGCGCGGTTCATGGCGCGACTGATGGGCTATTTTGTTCGTGGAGAAACGCGGCAGCTTACCGTACTGGTAGCCACATCCGGCGATACCGGCAGCGCCGTGGCGCATGGATTTTTGCGAGTGCCGGGGATTCGCGTGGTAATTCTCTATCCTTCGAAGCGCATCAGCGAGGCACAGGAAAAGCAATTCACGACGCTGGGCGAAAACATCACTGCACTGGAAGTTTCCGGAACGTTTGACGATTGCCAGCGGCTGGTGAAGCAGGCTTTTGCGGACGAGGGGCTGAATCAGAAGTCGTTTCTGACTTCGGCGAATTCCATCAACATCGCGCGGCTTTTGCCGCAGATGTTCTATCACGTGGCGGCGTACCGGCAGCTTCCAGTAGCTTCAGTGCCGCTGGTGGTGTCCGTGCCGAGCGGAAATTTTGGAAATTTGACCGCGGGGCTTTTCGCGAAACGCATCGGGTTGCCGGTTTCGCGATTCATAGCGGCCACCAACGCGAATGACGCGATCCCGCACTATCTGCGCACGGGGAAATACGAACCGAACCAGGCGGTAGCGACGTATTCCAATGCGATGGATGTGGGTAATCCCAACAATTTTCCGCGGCTTCTGGATTTGTGCAGGAACCGCTTGGAAAATGTGCAGCGCGAGATCTGGGGCCACAGCGCGAACGATGAAGACACGCTGAAGGAAATGCATTTGGTGTGGGACCGCTACCGCTACATTTCGGACCCACACACGGCCGTGGGAATATCCGCTTGGGACGCGTATCGCAAGGAGCATGCGGATCCATCGCAGGGTCTGGTGCTGGCGACCGCGCATCCGGCGAAGTTCGCGGAAGTGGTGCAGAAGGCGATCGGGATCGCGCCTCCGCTGCCGTCGCGCTTGGCAGAGTATCTCGAGCGGACGAAGCTATCGCTGCCGATGAGCAACCAGTACGAAGATTTTAAGCAATTCCTGCTGAGCCACTAAACGAAAATATTGGGACTGGCTTACAAAGCCTTTCGGAGATTCTGCAAGCCTTGCAGATAGTCCTCTTTCTCGATGCGGCTTTCCACACCGAAGTCAGCAAGAACGGTCATCATTTGCCCAAGAGGGAGGCCCGCAAGCTCAGCGGCACGCCCGAGCGAAGCCTCACCGCTGCGATATTTTTCGATGGCTAGAAGGATTCTTCCACGGGTGACCAGGTCGCGCACGGTTTTGGACAAATCGGAGCGCTCCTGCCGCGTGAGTTCGCTTAGAAATTCATAGTTGTCGCGGTCCATGCGGATGCTCATAGTCTTGGTCACGGGCATGCCTCCAACTGACTTCTTATATCCGCGAGAATCGAATCCTTGTACCGACCATATCTGGCAAGCAAATCCAGCCTCGCTAGCGCATCGCTGAATCCGATCAGCTTTCTCTCACGGCAGAGAATCAAGATACCCGCAGCGGTGGTGAACAAGACTCCGAGCAACTTGCAGGCATTTATACCGTTCTTGTCATCCATGCCGACGAGCGACGCGCCGAGTTGCAATGTGAGAGCGATCGCTTCCGCTTCTCCCCTGCCGAGACTGAAATCGTTTTGTAAGCCAGCTACCAATTTCTGATCCGTAACCTCGACAACTCGAATCCGGGATTCGTCCACCGCTTTCTGAATAACCAAGCTGTCCATGGTTCTCTTGGAACCGCAACATTCTCGTTGAACCTCCAAAGGAATGGCCGCCTGCACCAATCCAGACTCTAGTAGCGGTTCGTGCAACTCAAGCTTGGTGATCAAAATAAGGGTCGAGGCGTCGAAAACAATCATATTACAAAATATTACAGACGTAGTTTAACACAGGTTCCGGACGCCGTCTGCTTTTAAATCAAACAGATCGAGCCATACCCGGAAAGAATGGTTAAGAGTTGCGGCGAAGGCGGTCGAAGAGGAGGAAGAGAAATACGCCGACGACGGCGTTTACGGCGGCGGCAATGAGCAGGGCCCAGTTGACCCAAGGCTCCGGCTGGGCCAGGAGCAGGCGGCGCGTGAGAACGATCACCGCTTGATGAACGACGAAGAAGGCCATGATCAAGGAAAAGCGCGCAGCGGGATGTTCCGTGTCCAACCTGGAGCCGATGGAAGAGGCTAGGTAGCCGATCACGGTTTTTGCGATGCCGTAGAGACCTAGCGGCACGGTCGGGCCGCTGAGGCTGTCCTGCAACAAACCGATGACCATGCCAAGCAATAACCCGGTGGATGGATTCCGGCGGCTCAATCCAAAATAAATGGTAACGAGCAACGGAAGATCCAGGATTTCCATGCGCGGAATGTAAACGGGAACGGCGGCCTGAAAGATGAGCGCCAGGATGGTGATGCCGAGAATCGCGCCCGGATAAAATTTGTGAACTTCGATGTGTGATTCGCCGCCGCGCAATTCGTAGGTGTCGTTCATGGCTTCACCGTAGGCGCGGACGGAGTTGCGGCCGAAGAATTGGCGGGAGCGCTGACGGCAGGCGCGTTTTGCGAAGCGGCGTCGTTGGCAAATGCGAGCGGCTCCTGGCTCAACAACACGATGACTTCCTCCAGGCGATCCAGGCGCGCCGCAGGTTTAACGCGAATCTGCTTGAAGGGATTGCCGGCTTTCACTTCCGACACGGTGCCGACGGGAATATCTCGGGGGAAAATTTTGTCCATTCCGCTGGTGACCACGTGCTCTCCGACGTTTATGGAATCGTCGTTCGGAACATACTTCATGACTAGAGACGGTTCGCCATCTCCACCGACGACGTGCTGCATGCGCGAGCCAAGAATCATCGCACCCGCGCCCCCTTCTTTATCGGTCAGGAGCAACACCTGCGCAGTATCACGAAAAGTTTCGATGACCTTACCTACCGCGCCGTCCGGAGTAATTACCGCGAAATTGCGGCGAATGCCGTCACGTTCACCGCGATCGATTTCGATGGTGCGGCTCGCGGTGCCGGCGCTGGCGCCGATTACTCGGGAGATGAGCATGGGAACTTTTTCCTGGGACTTACGAAACTTCAACAATTCCGCGAGCCGATCCGCTTCGGCGGCTTTGCCTTGCAACCCCGCCAGAGCGAGCTTGAGGGAGTCGTTTTCGGCGCGCAGGGCTTCGTTATCGCGCTGCGTACCCTGCAACGCGAAATAGTGATTCCAGATGCCGCGGATTTTGCCCAGGCCCCAATTGCCGCCGCGCTCGACAGGCGAAACCGCGCCCACGGCCCAAACGCGTATGAGCCTGCCGTGGGAATCGCGCTTAATTTGCACCGCGAGCAGCAGCACCTGCACGAGGATCACGCCTGCGAGAAGCGCCAGTGATTTGTGTCGAGAAGGAATCGCAACCATATCGTCGTCCGTGATTCGTGATCCGTGACTCGTCTAGAGGAGGCAGGCGTTCCCCAGACTTGCCGTCAAACTGGTCCTTCGAAAACCGCGAAGGTCCATCAAATCGCCGCGCAGCGCCAGCCGAATGCGATACACGAAAGATTTTTCAATCGATGCAGACTTGCCGCAGTAAACGGAAATCGCTGAGCATCTTGCCGGTGCCGAGCACCACCGACGCGAGTGGATCGTCGGCGATCGAAACCGGGAGGCCGGTTTCTTCACGGATGCGTTTATCGAGATTCTTCAGCAACGCGCCGCCGCCGGTGAGAACGATGCCGCGATCGCTGATGTCCGCGGAAAGTTCAGGGGGAGTGCGTTCCAGCGCCACGCGCACAGCATTCAAAATTGTCGCTACGCATTCGCTCAGCGCTTCACGGATTTCGCTGTCGTCGATGGTGACGGTGCGGGGAACGCCCTCGATGAGGTTGCGGCCCTTGACTTCCATGGTCAGCGGCTTTTCGAGCGGATAGGCCGAGCCAATTTCCATTTTGATCTGTTCGGCGGTGCGTTCACCGACGAGCAGGTTGTATTTGCGCTTCAGATATTGCATCACGGCTTCGTCCATCTCGTTGCCGGCCACGCGGACGGACCGCGAATAGACGATGCCGCTCATGGAAATGACGGCGATATCGGTGGTACCGCCGCCGATGTCCACAACCATGTTTCCGGAAGGCTCTTCAATGGGAAGCCCGGCGCCGATCGCGGCAGCCATGGCCTGTTCGACGAGATAGACTTCGCTGGCGCGCGCGCGATAGGCGGAATCTTGCACGGCGCGCTTTTCCACCGGAGTGATTTCGCTGGGAACGCCGATGACGATACGTGGGTGTACCAGCACGCGGCGGTTGTGCGCTTTTTGAATGAAGTACGTCAGCATCTTTTCGGTGACTTTGAAATCGGCGATGACACCGTCTTTCATGGGCTTGATGGCGACCACGTTTCCGGGAGTGCGGCCGAGCATGTCCTTGGCTTCACGGCCGACCGCCACGACTTCGCCACTAGCCTTGTTGATGGCCACGATGGATGGCTCGTTGACGACAATGCCCTTGCCGTGCGAAAAGACCAGGGTGTTCGCTGTGCCCAGATCAATTGCCAGGTCGGACGAGAACAGACTGAAAACCGACCGGAGGTTATAACCGTTCTTATTCATTACCGCATTCCCCCTGCGGAGAAGATCCTGCCGAGTAGGACCTCAGCGCGTGAACTGCTGCCCGTGCAACTTACCATTGTCGCCGGATTCATCGGTTCACGCAAAATCGCCAACCTCATTCCCGCAAATTTATTTCGGCGTTTCATTTGGGGACGACAATCGAGACCGGGACCTTGGCGGTTCCACCACGCCGGTTTGAACCGATAACCACGATAGTGTGCTGGCCGGGCTCAAGCGGTTCGGTGAAATGGCGGAAACTGCCGTCTGCCGAGAGATTCGCGACAGGTTGGCCGTTCACGAGAAGAGCCGCGCCCGGCTCGGTCTTGCCAATAATTTCCGCCACGCGACCATGAATTTGTGTGCTCTCGATTTCGAGCATCATTTCCTGG
>Ga0210409_10005027_pt1 | contig 13991 bp, 12 predicted proteins | sample IncBWH17MmetaG_FD_161649 | JGI IMG/M metagenome (GOLD analysis project Ga0210409, IMG submission 161649) | Forest soil microbial communities from Barre Woods Harvard Forest LTER site, Petersham, Massachusetts, United States - Inc-BW-H-17-M | ecosystem: Environmental > Terrestrial > Soil >... | reverse complement strand
TCTTCCCGCGAAATCAGTTCCTGCAGAGTTTCGGTCTTGGCGGATGCCAGAAGTGAGGCCGCCAGGAGAACCGCAACAATTCTGATCCGCAGACGCATAGCGTTTATTTTTTCGGCTCAATCGCAATCAGCCGATGACGAGCTTGCCACTCCTGGTCAGGATACGCTCCGTTCGCGACTTCAAGAAACCGATGATAGTTCTGCGCAGCCATTTTATAGTCGCGCAAGTGATCATAAGCGCTGGCGCGAAGAAAATAACTGACGGGAATCTCGGGTAGAAACTTCGCGCGCGCGTCCGCTGCCTTGATCGCGAGTTCGTAATTCTTGTTTTCAACCGCCGCTACCGCTAAGTCGCCGTAGGCCTCGCCGAAGTCGGGTTTGAGCTTGACGGCAATCAGAAATTCCTGTTGCGCGTCCGCGTACTTTAGCTGTTTCAAAAGGGCTACGCCGAGGGAATGATGTAGTTGGGCGCTGTCTGAGTGTGCAGCCACCATGGCGCGATACAGGGCTTCCGCCTGATCATATTTCTTGCTCTGGAGGTAAAGATCCCCGAGATCGTTCTGCACAGCAGAGTTCCCGGGATCCAGCTTCAATGCGGCTTGCAGTTCGGCGATGGCGTCGTCATTCTTTCCGCTAATAAGCAGGATGCGTCCGAGTTGCATCCGGGCAGTCGCATCCTCTGGATGCATCGCAATGAGCTTGCGCAAGATTGGGTCGGCATCCGCAAACCGCTGTCCCCGCATGTAGATATTGGCCATGCCCGTCAGGGCATCACTGGAATTGGGATCGATGGCCAGCACCTGCTTATATTGTTGCTCCGCATCAGCAAAGCGATTTTCCTTGTCCAGCAACAACCCAGCCGAAAGATATGGCTCAGTATTCTTGGGATCGAGGACAGCAGCCTGCTTATAGGCTTCGACGGCGTCGTCGGGTTTGCTGTTTTCAAGCACATGAGCCAAAGATAACCAGGCCCGCGCATGGCCTTCGTCCACATTGGCCGTCGGCTTCAGAGTGGTTGCAGCGCGAAGGAATTGCTCGGCATCCGGTTGGCCGGTCTTGGCCAGCATGAGCCCGAGATTGAGATTGGACTCAAAGACGTCTGGCTTGGCAGCCACAGATTTACGATAGGCAGCAATGGACTGCTGAGTGTTTCCCAGCCGGTTGTACACAAATCCCAAGTCAAACCAGGCTTGAAAGTTGTTTGGATCCGCTGCTACCACTTTCTTGAGAAACGGTTCAGCCGCCGCGTCGTCGCCCTTTTCGATTGCGCTTTCGGCCTGGGTAAGCTCAGGGGGGAACGACGAATCCTGTTCGGCCACCTTGTGGTGGCGTATGGTCTGGCCGGTACTCTGAGCAAGAAGGGTTCCGTCGAGGAAGAACGCCAGAACGAGCAACGCAGTCCAGATTGGCTTATTTGCCCCCATTCCGCGACGATTCATTCCCCGATGACCCATTTCCGTTCAATATACCTGCCAGAAATTTTCCTGTGTACGACTTTGGCAAATTGGCAATCGCCTCGGGCGGACCCGAACCGACAATATACCCGCCACGCTCGCCGCCTTCGGGACCGAGATCAATCACCCAATCCGCGGTCTTGATGACCTCGAGGTTATGCTCGATCACCAGAATTGAACCGCCTGCATCGATTAGACGGCGGAAGGCCGAGAGTAGTTTGCTGATGTCGTCAAAATGCAGTCCGGTGGTCGGCTCATCAAAAATATACAGGACGTGCGGCCTACGGCGAGGACGGTCGTCCGAGGTTCTCGGACGGCTGGCTTCTCGCGCGGCAGGCTGCAGGTGCGCGGCCAACTTCATCCGCTGCGCCTCACCGCCCGACAGCGTCGTGGCTGACTGTCCCAAGCGCAGATAGCCGAGACCTACTTCCTCCAGGACACGGAGTTTCTCTACAATTTTGGGTACGCCAGCGAAGAACTGCAGCGCTTCCTTCACCGTGAGATTCAAAGCTTCGTGGATGTTCTTGCCACGATAACGAACCTCCAGCACTTGCGGTTTGTAGCGGGCTCCCTTGCACTCCTCGCAGATGAGCTCCACATCGGCCAGAAATTGCATTTCCACCGTAACGGTCCCGTCGCCTTGGCAGGTCTCGCAGCGTCCACCGGGAATGTTGAAGGAGAAATGTCCGGCGGTGAATCCGCGCTTCTTGGCCTCGGGCAGGGATGCAAACAGATCGCGGATGCCATCGAAGGCCTTGATATAAGTTACCGGGTTCGACCGCGGCGTGCGTCCGATCGGAGACTGATCAACCAATACGACCTCGTCGATGAACTCGGCGCCTTCCATGCGATCCCAGGAGTGCGCAGCGCTGGTGCCACCGTTGGGCTGCTTCTTCGCTTCTGACAATGCCCGATAGAGCACATCGTGCAGCAGCGTGGATTTCCCCGAACCGGAAACTCCGGTAATCGCCACCAGCATCCGCAGCGGGATCTCCAGATTGATACCTTTCAAGTTGTGGGCGCGCGCGCCGAAGACCTTAATTTGTTGCGGACCGGGCCTGCGACGAACGCTTGGTATCTGGATCTGCAGCTCTTCCGAGAGGTAGCGTCCGGTAAGCGAACCCGGCATCTTTTGGATCTGCTCGTAAGTTCCGGCCGCGATCACTCTGCCGCCGTTTTCTCCGGCGCCCGGTCCGAGGTCGAGAATCGTGTCGGAAGCTTGCATGACATCGCGATCGTGTTCGACCACCAGAATCGTGTTGCCCAGGTCACGCAGGTTGTGCAGGATTTTGATCAGGCGGTGCGTGTCCCGGCTGTGCAATCCGATCGATGGTTCGTCGAGCACATATAGCGTTCCTACCAGCCGCGAGCCCAGCGATGTCGCCAGTTGAATGCGCTGCGCTTCGCCGCCCGATAGCGTGGACGCAAGCCGGTCGAGGGTCAGATACTCGAGTCCCACTTCATTCAGAAAGCGCAGGCGTTCGCGAATCTCTTGCAGCAACCTCTCGGCGATGCCCGCTTCCTGGTCCGTCAGTTCCACCGCTTCAAAGAACTTCGACGCGTCTTCGATCGTCATGCAGCATACGTCGCGGATATTCTTGCCATTGATCTTCACCTGCCGCGCCTCCACACGCAGGCGGGCTCCGTTGCAGGTGGAGCAGACGGAATATCCGCGGTAGCGGCTCAGGAACACGCGGACGTGAAGCTTGTACTTCTTTCGCTCCAAATAATTGAAGAAACCGCGCACTCCAAGGAATCGCCCCTCGCCCGCAATAATCAATTCCCGATGCTCGCGATCCAGTTCGCTCCAGGACACATCCATGGGGATGCCGGTTTCGCGGGCGAAGCGCTTGAGGTCGGCAAGCAGCGAGCGGTACTTGGGCTTGGTCCAAGGCTCGATCACGCCTTGATTCAGGGTCAGCGATTTGTCGGGAATTACGAGATCCAGATCGAAGTCGATGGTGTTTCCGAATCCCTGGCACCGTGGGCAGGCGCCGTATGGATTGTTGAAGGAGAACAATCGCGGCTCCGGCTCCTCGTAGCGAATATTGCAGACCTTGCATTCAAAGCGCTGGGAGAAGCGCAGCTGTTCAGAAGCCTGTGCTTCGTGAGGAGCGGTCTCGAAGATGACTTCGCCCGACTCTCGATAACTGATCTCAACTGCATCCACGATTCGGGCCCGGGACTCCGACGATACCGTCAGCCGATCCACCAATACAAAAACGGGCTCCGCAAAATTAATATTGAGCAACGACTCAGGGGTGGAAAACTCAAAGATTTGTCCATCCTGATAGAGGCGGTTGAACCCGCGGGTGCGTAGATCAAGCAGACGAGTCTTAAGGTGATCCGAGAGGAGTTTCTTCGCATCAGGTTTCGGCTTCTTCTTGCCCTTGCGCTTAGTCGCGGTAGGGGGAGCGTTCGGCAGGCTCGGCGCTTGAGGCGCATTGCTCTGCAGCGGGAAAAGTACGTTGAGCCGTGTCCCTGCGCCCAGGCTCAGAACCGCGCCTGCTACTTCGTCGACCGTGTCTTTCTTAACCTGGTTGCCACATTGCAGGCAGAAAGTCCGGCCGATCCGGGCGAAGAGCAGGCGTAGATAGTCATAGATCTCGGTTGCGGTGCCAACCGTGGAGCGAGGATTTCGTGTAGTGTTTTTCTGTCGTATCGCTACGGCCGGGGCGATTCCGTCGATGATGTCCGCGTCCGGTTTCTCAATCCGCTCCAGAAACTGGCGGGCGTACGCGGAAAGCGATTCAACATACCGGCGCTGGCCCTCGGCATAGATCGTGTCGAAGGCCAGCGACGACTTGCCCGATCCCGAAACCCCAGTGACTACCGTCAGGGAGTTATGCGGGATCTCAAAATCTATGTTTTTGAGGTTGTGAACCCGGGCGCCCCGAACAACGATGGTTTCAGTGGACATCACTTATGGGTATCTGCAAAGTGCCGAACCCACCCATAAGCCTCGAATTTCCACGCCGCTGGGTCTCCTAGGAAGGCTCGGGAGGGGTACGGAACCCTCTATTATAAAGCAGGGTTCGGCGTGACGCAGGAAAGCAACAAATTTTGCGATGATTTTCGCGCGGCAAACGGAGTAATATCGTAGGCTTTCGGCTGTGGTCGCAGATTCGCCCGGAGGCACAGCTACATCGAGCCATGGTATCGTCCCTAACCACTACCCTCGCACGCGTGACCTCACGTAGTTGGTCGGGGCCGAGTCTTGTCGGCCTGCAATCGGCGCTGCTCTTCGTCTTGCAGTTTTCCGATCAGCCTTCCAGCAAGAAAGATAATGTCTATAACATCCTGTGGGTGTTGGTTTTTGGGTTCGCAACCCTGAATATTCTTGGTCTGGTCGCGAGGCGCTTCGAGCCGCGGCGCAGCAATCTGAATTTCGGGGAGATGCTGGCGATCACGGTAACCGTCGTTTCGGTGGTTCTCCTGGGTTGGGAAATGCTCTCGCTGTTCCACATCTTTCCCATCAAGATCCAACCCCATTGAGTTTCTAGATCAAGAAGCTCGCATTTGCGCTATGATTTCCTGTATGGCAGAGAACTCCCCGGCTTTCGATATAACCTGCCCCTGTTGCAGCGCGGTGCTGAAGGTGGATCCGACGGCTAAAGGGGTTATCGCCCATACCGCCGCCGTCAAGCCCAAGATGTTCAACGATTTCGAAGCAGCTGCCAAGGCCATGAAAGAACAGGACAGCCGCCGCGAGTCTATCTTCCGTCAATCGGTGGAAGCGCAAAAGCACGCCGGAGATCTTCTGGAAAAGAAATTCCAGGAAGCGGTCAAAAAGGCCAAGGAATCTCCCGACACCGGCAAACCCATCCGCGATTTTGATCTCGACTAACAATCTTCGGGGAATCGAACGTCTCGAGTTCGTGCAAGTGCCCCGTCGATTGTAAAGTTTTCATGAATTTTCACTGGATGGAATTTTTGTGTGCGCGCTGCAGCACAATCGAGCGTAAGATTACGCTCGATGTCCGATCTTCCCCTGCTGCTCGGCCATCGCGGCGCCCGTTCGTCTACCCCGGTTCCAGAGAACACCCTTGCGTCTTTTGATCTCGCCCTCGAGCACGGCTGTCATGGTTTTGAATTCGACGTGCGCCTGACCGGCTGCGAGCGCGCCGTAGTTTGTCATGACCCGAAGGTTGGCGGTGTCACCGTCGCTCAGGCATCTGCAGATCAGCTTGTTGATCTGCCTGTTCTGGACGATGTCCTGCAGCGTTACAGTCAGCGGGCTTTCCTCGATATTGAACTCAAAGTTGCAGGCCTGGAGTCGAAGTTGTTGAACTTGTTGCGCGAGCATAGGATGGAAGAAGGTTACGTCGTCTCTTCCTTCCTGCCCGAAGTGGTCATGGAACTAAAGACCCGCAGCGCGAAAGTTCAAGCTGGGATCATTTGCGATAAGCCTGGACAACTTGCGTGCTGGCGCGAACCGAACGCCGAGTATGTTATTCCTCATCACTCGTTGGTCACACTTAACTTGGTGAAGGACGTGCACGGTGCAGGCAAGAAATTGCTCACCTGGACGGTGAATGATCGAAAGACAATGCTGCGCCTCGCCGATTGGAAGGTTGACGGTATCATTTCCGACGATACGAAATTGTTGGCGCAGACCTTCCCGTCATAGCTTGACGCGCGCCAAGCGTTTATGAAAACGCGAACCTAGGCTTTGATTTCTCGGGTGACCTCTGCCTGAGGGGCCTTGTGCAAGAAAGCATCGCGTTCTCTCTCGAACTGTTCCAACTCTACGGCTGTGCGCTCCTCACCCCATCCCATAACTGCGCCAATGCGCGTTGCGGCATGCCGGCTGCAAGACTGTGACCAGCATGCGCCAAGAGCCACCGGTACACGCCGTAGCAGCACATCCGCGAGCGTAGAGGCGCATTCGTTGCTGAATGCGTCCCACGCCTCCGCCACAATGTGGCTGGTATGCGGGCACAACGGAGTGCGCATTTCCGCACCGGCGTGAGCCTTACAGGCGACGGTCAAGGCTCGCTTTCCGTACCATTCCACAATGCTCCGTGCGGCGTCAGCACTGATTCCGCCTGCCTCCGCGACTTCAACTACCCAATGCTCCAGAGTTGGGTCAAATCCGTCTCCGGACGCCATAGCGAGCGTGGGAGGGGTGACTTTCACACCGATCTTCCCCGCGCATTCGCGCGCCAGGCTGCCTGCCGTGGTTAGCTTGCCCCCAATTACGGAAATCATCTGCGCGGCACCGTCTGCGCTGTGATCGTGGAGATAGTGTTTGCGGCTCACCGCCGATGGACTTTTTTTCGGCGAGAAGGGAAGGGGTCGGACTCCAGCGAACGCATAGTGCACGTCGTCGTGCGAAAGTCGCACCTGCGGAAACAAGTGGAAGAAGGAGCGCAGCAGGTAGTCAATTTCGTCCGCGGACGGTTGCACCTGGCCGGGATCGTTCCGGTCCGCAACTTCGGTGGTTCCGACCAGCACCTGTTCGTTCCACGGGATCACAAAGATCGGACGACCATCCACCGCTTCGGTGTAAACCGCAGCTTGCGGCGCGCCAGCAAATTTCGACAACACGATGTGCGATCCGCGAACCCCACCAACCATCGGGTGCTGCGTCTGAATGTTTGAACTTTGACAGATGCCATCCGCCCACGGTCCCGTCGCGTTGATGATCCAGGTGGCGTCAACGGTTTCTTCTTTTCCGGTAAGCTGATCTCTCAGCAATATACCGGTTGCGCGTCCGTTGCGAATTCTTACCGCCAACACCTCGGCGTGATTGCGCGCCACAGCGCCGGCTTCGATCGCCTCCACCAGCCATTCCGCAACCAGGCGTTCGGGGAACTCACACTGCGCGTCGTCAAAACTGAAAACAGAGACGTGTTTTCCTGCGTCCAGCAAACGCTCAAGTTTGTCCTGCTCGGTGCGGCTTCCATCCACTCCACGGGCGGCGTGTCCCATTCTCCGATAGAGCCATAATCCGGTGCGGACTGCGAGAGCGCTGCGGCGGCTCTCTTCACCTAACGTCAGCAGGAACTGCAGGGGATGCACCAAATAGGGATAGTGTTGAAGCAACCACTCCCGCTCCCGCAAAGACTCCCGTACCTGCCCTATGTCGCCGTACTCGAGGTAACGCAAGCCTCCATGAATGATGCGGGTCGAACGGCTGGTCGTGCCCGCGGCGAAATCGTGTTGCTCCACCAGAAGCGTGCGCCGCCCAGCGCCAGCACATTCACGAGCGATGGCCACCCCGTTGATTCCTCCGCCAATCACAATCACATGGAAACGCTCGTTCTCGAGAGATGGTCGCGAGTTCATGCGGGGGTTTAGATGCGTACCCATAGGCCGGGCTGGGAGGATAGTCGGATATCGGTTTCTAGTCTCCCCCCATGCATCCCAAATAGAAAGATAACGTTAGTTTCGGTTTGCGGGGAATGACTCCTTCAGCTCCTTGTGTCAGCTCCTTGTGTCCCCGGACGAGGGCGCCGGGGCTACGTGATTGATGATCTTCGTGATATCCGTCATTGCTCCGGCACACGCGCCTCATTTACAGTGATGGTCCCATGCCAACTACTGGAGAGCGCTTCGAACGGGCGGTTTCCATCATGGCCCGCCTGCGGGGTCCCGGCGGATGCCCATGGGACCGCGAGCAGACCTTCGACTCCATCAAGCCCTACACACTCGAAGAGACCTATGAAGTGCTCGAAGCGATTGATAATCGCGATTGGGACGAATTGCCTGGTGAGCTTGGTGACCTTCTGCTGCAGGTTCTGTTTTACGCGCAAATGGCGAAGGAGCAGAACACGTTTTCGATTGACGAAGTGATCGATCGGCTTTCCGCCAAGCTGGTCGATCGCCATCCCCATGTTTTTGGAGACGTGAAGGCGGAGACCTCTTCCGACGTGGTGCGCAACTGGGAAGCGCTCAAAGCTGAAGAAAAGAAAAAGCGCCTCGAGGCTGGCGGCGGAAAGTCAGCGAAGAATGACAAAAAGCCAGAGTCGGCTCTCGCCGGAGTCTCAGCCGCGATGCCGGCGTTGCTGGAGGCTCACAAGCTCAGTTCGCGTGCATCGCACGTGGGCTTCGATTGGCCGAACATTCAAGGACTGTTCGAAAAGCTCCAAGAAGAAACCGAAGAGCTGCAGGAGCAACTCAAGGACTTCCCCGCACCCGGCCCCCAGCCTCAGGGACGGGGCGTTGCCGGAGCTGGTCGCCCGCAGATCGGCGAAGGGCTGCGCCAGCGGCTGGAAGGCGAGGTGGGCGATCTTTTCTTCGTGTTGGTAAACATTGCCCGCTACCTTTCGCTTGATCCCGAGTCGGCACTGAAGAAAACCAACCACAAATTTAAGCGTCGTTTTCAGTGGATGGAGGATCAGTTGCGAACTTCGGGGCGCAGTCCCCAGCAAGCGTCCATGGAAGAACTCGAATCCTTATGGCAACAGGCCAAGCAACAGGAGCAGGATGCCAGGTGAGTGCAGATTCGATCGATATTCGCAAATGCCATCAGCTTGACGAAATGCGAGCCTGCGTTCGACTGCAACAGGAGGTCTGGAAGTTTTCCGATGCCGACCTGGTGCCGCTGCGCATGTTTGTCGTGGCAGAGAAAATCGGAGGGCAGGTGATGGCCGCATTCGCGGGCAACGAAATAGTGGGATTTGCCCTCTCAATACCGGGCGTACGGGGCGGGCAGTCCTACCTGCACTCGCATATGCTGGCGGTGCGGAAGGAGCATCAGAATGCCGGCCTAGGCCGCCGCATCAAACTTTTCCAGCGTGACGACGCGCTCGCCAGAGGTTTTGAACTGATCGAGTGGACTTTCGATCCGCTGGAAATCAAGAACGCGTATCTCAATATCGAGAAGCTGGGTGCCATTGCGCGCCGTTACAGTGTGAACCAGTACGGCATTACGTCTTCGCCGTTGCAGGGCGGACTGCCCACGGACCGGTTGGTGGCCGAATGGTGGCTGAAGTCGAAACGGGTCGAAACCTTGCTGTCATCAGGAAAGAAGCCACACATCGAAAGCCTGACCACGATTTCCGTTCCAGCTCAGATTTACGATTGGAAAGCCTCCGCCACAACTCGATGTCAGGCAAAAGAAGTGCAAGACCACAATCGAGAACAATTCGTAAAAGCATTCGCCGATAAATTGACAGTGCTAGGCTATGAGCGCGACCAGCAGGGAAGCGGCAAGTTTCTGCTCGGTCGCTGGGAGGAGAAGTGGATGTACCCCGCAACCTGAGCCCGGGAAGTTTTTCTCCGTGTGCGCGGATCGCTGTAGTGAGTATCTTTAGACGCTATGAAAATTGAAGCTATCACCCTTCGTGAAATTCACATGCCGCTTGTCCACTTTTTCGAGACAAGCTTTAAGCGCACTTTCAGCCGCAGAATCCTGCTGCTGACCGTCCACTGCGACGGTATCAATGCTTGGGGAGAATGCGTAGCCGGCGAAGATCCGTTCTACAGCAGCGAGTGGACGGAGAGCGCCTGGCCCACGATCAAAAGTTACCTCGCCCCGGCAGTGTTGGGCCAGACGCTTTCGACCGCACGAGAGGCCGTGCCTCTCATGGCGAGGGTGCGGGGCCATGACATGGCTAAGGCTGCCATCGAGAACGCGCTGTGGGACGCCGAGGCTCAAGAGAAGCAAATGCCTCTATGGAAGCTGCTCGACGGTACACTGCGGGAAGTTTCCTGTGGCGTTTCCATTGGCATTCAGGACTCGATTGAGCAACTGCTCGAGAAAATTCAAACCGAACTGGCCGCGGGATATCGGCGCATCAAGATAAAAGTGAAGCCCGGTTGGGATGTGAAAGTACTTGAGCGCGTCCGCTCGCGCTGGCCCGAGATTGTACTCAGTTGTGACGCGAACTCGGCTTACACTCTGGACGAACTCGAACACCTCCGCGAATTCGAGCAGTTCAATCTCCTGATGATCGAGCAGCCGTTGTGGCATGACGACATCTATTACCATTCTCGCCTGCAGGAACAGCTGCGTACGGCAATTTGTCTGGACGAGTCCATCCGCCACGCGCGCGATGCAGCCAAGGCTCTGGATCTAAGCGCATGCCGCATCATAAACATCAAGGTCGGACGTGTGGGGGGATTCACCGAAGCCAAGAAGGTTCACGATGTTTGCGCATCCCGAAACATCCCAGTGTGGTGCGGGGGCATGCTCGAGTCAGGAGTGGGGCGCGCTCACAATATCGCTCTTTCCACCCTGCACAACTTTCGCCTGCCGGGAGATGTTTCCGCCTCGAAACGATACTGGAAGGAAGACGTCATCGAACCTGAAGTCGAGGTCACGCCACAAGGTACAATTCGAATCCAGGACGTGCCTGGCACCGGCTATCGGGTGCGTGAGGATTTGATCGAAAAGCTCACGGTCCGCAAAGAAACAATCCGCGCGGGGAAGTAAAGACTTGTAATCTCACGCGACACATCGCAGCCGATCGGTGCTGCTACTTCTGTCGTTGTTGGTTCTCCGCTAGTTCTGCCTCCTGCTTCTTGAGCAGTTCCACCCCTTGGGCGAAGTTCAGATTCGAAGGCGCTGGCCGAAAATTGCTAAAGACTTCGTCCGATCTGATATTGAGGCTCTTGAACAGAAGCTCTTTGCCGGTAAAGCTCAGGCTCATGTGGGTGACTTCCCAGTCCCCCTGCGTTACTTCGGCCTGCTCCACCAGAAAGTGTCCGCCTCGGTCCAGGTGGCCCAGGATTCCCCAACCGAAACCCACCTCCTTGGTCAAGGTTCCATCGATCTTTGCGATGCGATGCTGGTCCGCGTCGATCAGCACGTAGCCCTGCATTCCGGTAAGCACCTGCTCTACGTGGCTAGGCGGAGTGTATTTGGGATTCGGGCGGAACTTGAGGCGGACCAACTGGTCGCCAGCTTTCCCGATTGTCTGGCTCCCAACCGTAGTCCCGTCGGGTTCGTAGAGGAATGCATCTGGTAGCGCCTTCATGATCCGATTTTCACGCTCCGCGTCTTCTTTCTCCGACTTCTGCTTCTTCTTGAGCGCCTCTTGATTGTTCGCCAACTCGGACAGGCGAGCTTCTTCGGTCTGCAGTTGCTCGGGCGTCAGGGGCTTATCGTTGGTGGCAATCAACATTCCCGCCATTCCTTCGCGAGTCTCGACAATCAGCTTGGTCTGTGCCCCGTGAGGAGTTTCCTTGCGATCCAAGAACATTGCTCTCGCGTTGCCATTGCCGGGCGCGATCTCCCGCTGAACCGTGCGGCGCACCAGCTCGACGGGTGATTCAGAGGGTTGGTCTGCAGAGAATGCAAGGACCACACTGACCATTGCCAGCAGAGGAATCGTGATCGCCAGCTTCGTGTTGAAGTAAATCCGCCTCATGCACGCCCAGTCTTAACTTAGACGTTAGTTGGCTTACAGCCGTTGTATATGTTTGCTCCCTGCGGGGCAAGTGGCAAAAGCGAAAGCCCTGTCATTTGACAGGGCCTTCACGAAAAGCTATCCGAGCATTGTGTGCCGATACGAGCTATTTTCCTGTGTAGGTGCGTGGCGAGCCGACTCCGGCACAAAGGTCCCAGCCCACTTTGCAGTTTGGATCCCCCTGCGTGATGTCGTAGAAATCGGCCTTGTACTCTTTCTTGATTGTGTACTCTTTGTAGATCACCGTGAGTTCGTCATGGGTCGACTTCATTTTGCCGCCAGCGGCATTCACGATCCCGGCAAAAGTCGGCGAGGACCAACTGGTACCGCCAACCGCACCCCACTGGCCCTCTAAGTAGATGGCCGCGCAACAAAAGTCAGAAGCAACATCGGGGTATCCACGCTTGCTTCCAACGATGTTCTTGATGACGTCCTGGTAGCTGGGTCTGGACTCATACGGGCTGATGTCGCCTCCACCGCCGCCGGTGGCGTACTGTTCGTTGATGAAGTTTCCGTTTGAATCACGGTTGAACACCGTGCCCCCAACCGACACCACATTCGGAGAGGCTGTGGGATACAAGGTCACTCCGATGCCAGAATCGCCACTCGAAGCAAAATAGACAACTCCAGGCTCAGTGAAAAGTTTGTCGTAGCGTAAATCGGTGGAGGCCTCGGGGTCGCCCCAACTCATGCTGATCACGCCACCACCATTCTTGGCCACCAACTTACTCGCCACCGTCACCGCATACCAGTAGGGATCGGTGTTGCAAGTGCCCGACATGCACAGCTTAGATTCCACCAGGAAGAGCTTGGCTTTGGGCGCCATGGCATGGGCCCACTCGATATCCAGTGCTTCTTCCAGTAACCACTCGCTATAAACCGGCGGCTGGTGGCCGTCGGCATAGACGACCGTGAAGTCGGCGTCAGGTATGCCAAATTGCTTCGAGAACGCATGCAGATCCTGCTTGGCAGTCGGGTAGTGTCCGGCATCGATAATTGCGATGGCTCCCCAGCCGCCGGTTGGAACCTTTGTGCTGGTTGCAACTGGACAGCCCTTGGGCCCCTTTACCAATTCGTATACGCAGGCCAAAGAACCCGGCGTCTCCGTTCCCGGAGGAGGCCCACCAGTGGTATTCGGGACTTCTGGAATGGCGAGAAAGTAGTTTGTGTGTATGCGGCCAGGGTGCGGAATGCTGGACTCGGGAACGACAATGGTAAATCCATTGATTTTTGCTTCGTCAGCTGCGTGAACCGGACCGGGCAAGAGACATGCGCCAAGCGATAGCGCAGCCCCAGTAATCAGGGAAACTACGATGGAACGTTTCATGTACTCACTCTTTCTTTTAAACCGGGGGCTTCGGTTTTTGAATTTGCAGACCGACCGGAATTGTACACTGGCTTTGGCCGCCAGATAAGGGGAATCGCGGGATCTTCAACCGAAATGCGGCATGAACTCTGCAACTTTTTTCACTGGATCTCGTGCCTTGTCCCCCAGAATCGACCAAATAGTTTAGAATCCGTTATTCCCGCTTTAACCTGCGGCCGTGCGTTCAAAAGGAGAGACCCTAAGTATGGACATGCCAAAGACCGGAGAGTTCGCACACATCGGTAAATCTGTAGTCATCAAAGGAGAGCTTTCCGGCAGTGAGGATTTGTACATCGACGGAACGGTTGAAGGCACGATTCAACTGCACGGGAACAATCTGGTCATTGGACCGAATGGCCTCGTGCACGCCGATGTCAACACAAAAGTTGTGGTGATCCAGGGCAAGCTGGAAGGTAACATACGAGCCAGCGAGCGGGTGGAGTTGCGGAAGTCCGCCGTCGTCGTAGGAGATATTGTCACCCAGCGAATTGCGATGGAGGACGGTGCTTACGTCAAGGGTAAGATAGAAATCCAGAGGGAAGCCACCAAGCCGAGCCCACCGCCCTCACCTAAGCCCGAGCTGCAGGTCGAAGTGAAGAGCGCAGCGGCGGGGAGTACTCCAGTAACTAAGCAATAGAATTTTTCGCCGGTTCGACCGCGCTGGCCGCGATATATTTAGATTGCGGAACTCTGTTGAACCGGACGCCGGGAATTTGCCATGGCATCCGTTACGCACAGCTTCATGAAACTTTTTCGTGGTCCATCCACCGTCCCCGGTCAGGGGGTCAGACCTGTGTCTACGACGCAGCGGCTA
>Ga0210409_10005025_pt1 | contig 13993 bp, 8 predicted proteins | sample IncBWH17MmetaG_FD_161649 | JGI IMG/M metagenome (GOLD analysis project Ga0210409, IMG submission 161649) | Forest soil microbial communities from Barre Woods Harvard Forest LTER site, Petersham, Massachusetts, United States - Inc-BW-H-17-M | ecosystem: Environmental > Terrestrial > Soil >... | reverse complement strand
CAAGAATCCTGTTTGTCGGGTTTTCAAGCGAAGCCAACTTTTTGTTTCGATAGAAACCGCCAAAAGATCGCCACTGGGAGACGATTCTGCGGCTTCAATTCTAGTGGGACGACCGAGGATCTTAGAAGTATTAGTGATCACTGTCGGCCAAAGATCCGATCTATCTGCGTTTCTCCGAATGCCATTCAGAAGAGTGAGTAGTGATTCGAGACGAGGATCTGTGCTCGCGGTCATGAATTCGAAGTGTGCGGTTATGCCCGTGAGTTGGCATGTTCGTAGATCATCAGGATGACACTGGCGGCCACTCCAAATGCACGATTTGGCCTCCAGCGGACCGCAGAATTTCCCGGTTGCCGATCGCACCGCCTCTTCTTCAAGAAGGCGCGCTCCCGAGATGCTGCTTGAAACGAAGAATCTCTTGAGGGCCCTCTTTCCCGTCGCCGCGGACTTTTCGAGTTCTGAAGGCAGTACCCTTTTCCCAGTCACCTCGCATTCTGCTAGGAACCCCGGCATCACGACCTTGCCCGTCACTTCGCACGTTTCGGCTTCACACTTCAAGAGGGGCCGGTTCGTCTCGGCGCAGAAAACAAATTCTTGGCGATGGCCAGCCTTACCGGAAACGGTGGATCGTAATTGTTCGTCCACGCGGTATTTTTTTCCAGAAATATCGCTAATAGCGGCCTCATTCTCCAAAACTTCCGCTCCAGTAAATTCACATCTTGCAAAATACTGCGGTTCCGCACGTTTCCCGCTAAACGCGGATGCCTTGAGAATAGAACTGATGACAAACTGCCCCGTCACCGACGACTGTTCTACTTCGTCTCTGAGCGCGCGCTTCCCGGTTGAGGCGCACACCACCGTATTCTCAGGTAATGCCATTCTGCGGCTTGTTTCCGATTTCACGAGAAGGTGCCGCAACACCTCCACACCGCTAATTTCGCATCGCTCCAAGCAATCGCTTGGTGCGATTCTCCCGGTTTTAGCGCATTGACCAAGCTCGGGCGCATCCACGAATCTGTTTGCAAAAGGAATGATTGTAATCATGCTGTTATATTCGGGGCCGGATCCAAGGTCGTATGACGCTCGTACCTTCAATAGTCGGTGGATAGTCCCTTCGAGGCCCACCAGCAATGCTTCCAATCGGGGTGTGAAGTCATCTTCGATTTTCTTCCTTTTGCGGGGATCACTGCCGGCTGCCTCGAGTTCCTGCGTTCGCCTGTTGCAGTAAAAACGGCAAAACTCGACAATGCCCTCGTCCGATGTTGCTTTTTCAACGAGATATGATGAATCCACGCCCACAGAGTTTGGGTCTTGCAAAGGGTCAGAGATAGGACCAATCCCGTTCATACCACTCTTGTCAGAATGATTACGGGGTGAAAGCGGAACCTCGACGAGTCGTTCGTAGCTGTCGTGAGCCACCGTGGTGCGGACTCGTACCAAGCCCGTTCCCATGAAACATCGTTGCACCTCTTGAATGGGTGACGCACAAAAGTTCCCATCGAAACTCTTGACCCATTCCCTCGCTATCATCTCTGCCTTTGTGGCCGGGTGATCATCAACGTCCGCCATGCAATGCAGACCCGTCGCAGCGATCCTACTCGCCAAGCGACCAAATGCGGCTGTCCCGGGTCTATACAAAACAGCGCTCATAGAATTCGCGGAAGCGTCATCAAAACATATCCGATCCAGCTTGCCATCGCGTTCACCGACATATACTCCCGACGATTCGGGAACCATATGAGTTCCTAAGCTCGCCAATGCCGCAAGGACAAAAGCATTGGATTCCATCGATTTGATTGCGTTCGGCAAGCGAGAGAACGGAACCTCCCCGCGAGTGGCTCCTTCCATTCCCCCTAGCATGACGTCAATATTCTTTTCCTGGTTCTCCAACTCTGCTTTTGCATCCACAATACTTTTCTCCGCCATGCGCGTTGCCGCGTCCACATTCTTACCAGCCAGCGATGCGACGACCAATTGCCGTATTTGTTCCTCAAAACTACGGGAGCCATCTTCGTCCTGATCATTCATTCCTGATGCTTCTAACAGCGCTTCAACGTCACCTATCGCGTGGGATGCCATTTGAAGTTTTTCCATAAGCCTGCCCACTATGTATTCCTCAAATGTGCCGCGGAGGATAATGTTGAAAATGCAGACGCTCGCGTGCTCAGACGCCAATCGCTGAATGCGGCCGATCCGCTGCTCAACAATCATCGGATTCCAAGGCAGATCATAGTTCACGAGCACGTTCGCTGCCTGAAGGTTGACGCCTTCAGATCCTGCCTCTGTGGAAACAATGACGTGGATCTCCGGTACGCCTTTCTTGAATTGTGCGATTGTTTTCTGATTTCGTTCGCCGGAATCGCCGTTGATTAGGCCACACGATACTCCGCGTTCCCCGAGGAACGCTTCGATTGTGGTCTGTGTCTCTCGTCGAGTCGTAAACACGACCACTCGCCACCGTTCGGATTGCTCCGCTTTCAGTTTATCAATCAGGGCTCCGAGGCCCCGCAGCTTAGCAGTCAGGCGTATCCGCCTCACTACTTCGTCGACGTCCGCTGCAAGGGATTCGGGAATCGTCTTCCTTAGCGCCATTCCTTTCAGTTGGGCGTTGAGGGCATGCGGGCTGCTGATGAGAGCCTGAAGAATGGAAATCTGCGCGAGACGATTGAGTTTCTGAATTGGCTCTGCAATCAGATTAATGAGTTCAGTTTCCTCGGGGGTCGGATCAACTCTATGGAGTTGCACAACTCGTTCCGGAAAGTGCAATTTGGCATCGGCGCGCCGGACGCGCGACATGTATCCGTACACGATGGACCGGAACGTATCCCGCATCTGTGGATTCAGCTGACGAGCCTGCGTCCGGTTGTCGGCGATGAAGGTCCGGGCAAACATGCCCTCGCTTCCGAAAGGGTTTTCGTGGCCGCGCGCCGCGGTCAATAAATCCACCAAGGAGTAGATGTCCCACAACCTGTTTTGGATCGGCGTCGCGGTGAGCATCAGGACATACTTAAACAGTCGATCCGCCAACGCCTGGCGAAAGCGTTGCGCCACCTGTGGCGCATGGTCAACGCCGTAGAGATTGCGGAGCTTATGGGCTTCATCGAGAACCAGCATGTCGAAGCCTGCATGGCCTATTGCATCCAAGTACAGTCTCGCCGAATGATAAGTCGTAATCACCGCGCCTCCCTCCTGCGGAGGTTTAGCGCTCACGAGGTCTTTCCCGATCGCAATTACGCCGGGGATACCGAATTTGCTTTCTAATTCTTCTTTCCATTGCGGCAGGAGCAATTTCGGGCACACGACGAGGATTTGTGAAACCCGACCACGTGACATGAGTTCGCTCGCAATGAGTCCAGCACTGATCGTCTTCCCCAGTCCCACGTCATCCGCCAGCAATGTCACTGGGAGGCGGCGACAAAATGCGATCAGATTCTTGACTTGGTGGTGATATGGCTCTAGATGATCACGCCACTTGTACTCAGACTTCAGGTCCTCCCGGTCCTCAATAAGGATCGGATCAACGAGATCCCATTCGAGAGCCGCGCGATAGAGCTTATAGGCGGCCGGATCAGCCGCATGCTGGAGACTCTTGGTTTGAAGTTGAGGAACGTGAGTGTCCATGAATTTGATTAGGCCGCGACTAAATCTTGCAATGCTCGCCAAATTGCGTACATCGCGTAAGAATCCATCGCGCAGTACTTCTTGAGCGCCTCGCGTAGCCGATTGCATTCCTCTTCGGTGAGCTTTCCCGAAATGATTGTGCTCCAAACGACTGACGCAGTGCCTCCCTCCTGGATCTCCAACGATGAATAACTTAGCTGGGGTGTGAGCACGGGAAGGACGTTCTTGATCGAGACCTTACCCCAGAGATTCTTGTGAACGTAATACTGCTTGGAGAAAATGTCCTTCAGATCGTAGATACGATCATTCAGGTTGGCGATAAAACCTTGGGCATCGGGAAGTCTGCGGGCCATGTCATTATTGATACCGGCCTCGAACCCTTTGCTCCATACTACGATGCTCCCAGTCGAATCGACATTCCCCTGTAGCGATTTGACGAACGATTCGGTGGGATCCTCCTTTACAGTGTGAAGGAACTCTTTATGGATCAACTCACCGTCCGAAGCTCTCACGATGTGAAGAGAGTATTGAAAAGGGATCTGGTCATAGGGCGAATATTGATCAAAGAGTGGTATCGCCGAGGGGCAAGTCTCATAATCGATAAAATGAAGTGGAAACGTGAGTTTTCCCAGCTCAGCAGCTATCGCCTCCTTCTTGACTATGGTTTGTCCCGAGCTATACGCGCGAACCTGCGCCTGTTGAATTTCGCTCAATTCGATATGCGTAGGTATGTTCTCCAACGAGAATGCGCCTGCGTCTACCATTTCCTTCAGCTTCTTTGGACTGTTACCGATACGCGAGATGTCATGAACGCTGTAACCAGGCACATGGGGATTCCAGTAGCTGAACGTGCTGCAATGTCGTGAGCGCCCTCTATAGATGCACGCACAAGGACCACCTGGCTCGACCTCACTCACAAGGTAAGCGCGCGCCGCTTCCATCTCTCGAGTAACGGTCTCTCCCAACTCATACACCGTTGTGGTCATATCGGACTGCGCGAAAAGGTTTGTGAGGTCGAGCTCTCCTGCTCGCACATAGTCAGAATTCAGATGAACTACAAAGACGCGCTCAATTTTCATTCCACATCGCCGCAAAAGCAGAGCCTGGAACGCAACGTCGTATTGATGCTCTTCCTTAGGTTTCTTCGAAGATTTTATTTCAAGAATGGTGTAGGTGTTGGATGTGTGGTCATATTCAAGGACATCAATCGCAGCGAGGAAGCCGTCCCGTTCGAAAAGCGGCTGAAAAAGAGTCGGACACTTTGCGCCAAGAAGATTCTTTGTTGTTTGTTGCGCTTCCTCTCCGCGACCAGCTATGAGGAACCCATCCGGGAAAAGACTGCGCGCTACTTCTTCAACTTCAATGCCGGTGTCAATAATAGATTTGTCAAATTCTGTCAGCTCCGACGCGTAATATATGTCAGGCTTGTGGACTTTAAGCCACGCGTTTTTGGGACACTCTCGCCAGAGCATGTAATCAGTTTTTGATATTCCAATCATTTTATTAGACGAACAGGCATAAGCTATTTAGCTAAAGAAATTCTGGGATTGTAACAGCAACGACTTCACTCCTTCCAACGGAAACTCATTCCCATCGCCTCCGAAGGGGTTGGGGAGGTAATTCACGGCCGTTCAAAAAGCAGTGCCAGCCGCAGAGCCAAAGAAGTTTCTTCCGCATTTCTCATTATTTGTTTCTCTTGCTGCTTTTTTCTTCCAGAAACGATAGCAGTTGAATGTCCCACTTGGGACACGCATCGTTTTCCTTGTATCTCGCGGAGGGGGAGAAGGTGTTCTCCAATCGGGTTCGGTACCGTCTTTTTCTCGCGAGTCATAGTCCTCCACCCTTTAGATCGCGTTCAATGTAATTAGATGACTGGGAGTCGGTCAGCCCCTGAACCCGGCCAGTCGTGCAGGTACTTGCCCGACTATTCGGCATATCACCCAAGCGGCTTGATTCGGATACGCTTCGATAACGGTCCCGACTCCTGACCCACCACTCGTATTAGTCGGGCCGGCGTTGATCCCTCAAATCCGAGTCCTCATCCCAGTTCATTCCTAATCAGTATTATTCGAGTTTATAGTTTCCTCGCATAACCGAATCCGTGTACATCGTCGCCGGGGGGACAATGCGCTTTCACGTGAGATTGTTTTGCCTGCTCGCGCTCCTTTCTGCTTTAACGTGGCCGATGTTTGCCCAACAAGCGCAGCAAGACCCCACGGCGGTGTCCATCGCCACGCGATCACTTAACGTGATGGGATCCGCATCCGTCTCCACTTCACAGTCCGATTCGAGCGCGACCGGTATATTGACCATGCACTTTGACACGCCAGTTCAGTTGAGCGTCACGCTGGAATCAAAGGGTCTAACGCGCACGCGGGCCGAACTGCAGCAGACCACAGGCACAAGTGTGCGCGTTGTCAACGGAGGACGAGGCGCAATCCAGAACCCAGATGGCTCTGTTCGCCAGCTAGCGCAGGTCAACCTGTTTGCCGAGCATGTGAGCTACATCCCCTCTCTCTCACTCCTTGCTGAGGTGCAGAATCCTGCGGCAAAGATCGAACTGGTCAGCCTCGCAGCAGCGAATGGAACGCCAGAGAATGTAATCGCGGTTGGCCTTGGAATTTCCACCGACCCGCGGCAGGCCCAAATCCAGCAAGGTATGTCGCGTACGGTGTTCTACGTCAATTCGGCCACCGGACTAGTGGACAGGGTCGAATACACCTCCTATTCGGAGGCGCCGAACGCTGGTATGCCGATGCAGATTCAGGAAGTTTTCAGCGACTATCGCAATGTGAACGGTGTCATCGTGCCGTTCCACCAAACAACATTCTGCGACGGGCGGCTGGAATCAGACCTCCAACTCAACGCAGTAAGCTTCAATTTGGGGCTACCGGATTCGGACTTTGTTGTTCCGGGAGGCCTTCAGTGACAATCGGAACTCTGAAGTTGCGTTCCCAGAGCGCTTTGGGCCTTGGGCTGCTCGCGCTCACCCTGGTTCCCGGACTTGCCAAAGCGCAGAACATCGCGGATGCGTCAAACATCGGCTTTCCGCCGAACGGCGTTTTTGACGGTTCGGATTTTGACAACGTACAAACTGTCAACGGGAACCTTCATGTCCACCTTCCTTTGTTCCAAGTCAAGGGACGCGGTCCCGCGTTTTATGTGAACCTTGACTACGACGGCGTCAGCTACTACATGACAGAGCGTTGCATTCCGAGTGGATATTGCTATGGGACGTGGCACATCAATCCGGGGGGTGGCTGGAAGGTGTCCACGCCACATTCTTATGCGGTGAAATATACGCTGGCTAACACTGGTCTGTGTAACAACCCAGGCAACGGCGTCACCGCAGCTACTGGCGTGACACTGGCGGAGCCAGACGGCACCAGGCATCATTTCCTTCCAGACCAAAGCCAGATGCCCCCGTTCTGTTTTTCGCCGATTCCAAATGGACTCATGTACGCCGATGACGGGTCAGGGTGGGCTTTGCGCGTCGACCCAAACACAGGGATTCCGGTCAATGGGGCATTGGGATTTGACGTCTTGAAAAAGGACGGTACGGAAATTTGGGGTAATGGGACTAACTTCACACTTACTGACTCGAATGGTAATCAAATCACCAGCACAATGAATACCTCGACTTGGACATTTACCGACACACTGGGCCGAACGATAACCGTCCCGATCGGCAACACATCCTCTGGGGTCTGTGCTGCGTCGCCGTGTGAAATAGACTACAAGGATTCCAATGGCACGCCGCAAAAGATTCAAATGAGCACGACGAATGTGGACTACAGCACGAACTTTTCGTGTTCCGGTGACGTAACATGTACGCAGTATCACGGGGCGGAGAACATGCCCAGTCTGATCACTCTTCCGAATGGCTTGCAATACACGTTCAGCTATGCCAATGCCGCTTTTCAATATGGCGAGCTAACAAGCGCTACTCTTCCCACGGGAGGACAGATCGGTTGGGCTTGGCAGCTGTCGCTTTTCAACAACACACAGGTCACCTCGCGAACAGTGACGGCCAACGGGAATAACTTCATCTGGAACTACTCCTACGGTGTCACAAGTCCCCGGACCACTACCGTTACGGACCCCGCTCTAAACGACACGCGTTACACTTGTTCGACATTCTCTTTCTGTCAAACGACGAAGGTCGAATCCTTTTCAGGCTCGGCGAGTGGTGGAACCCTGTTGAAAACAGTCGCCACCGATTACGACTCCACGCTCACCTTTCTCCCGATCCGCGACACGTCGACGTGGGCGCAGACGAACCAGGTAACGAAGATCGAGACGGATTATGATTCTTTCAACACGGGGCAAATGACGGTGACATGGCGGAATCCGACTAAAAAGCGGGAGTACGCCTTTGGGACCGGCTCTCCGGGAGCTTTGGTGCGGACGACGCAGTTCGATTATCTGCACCAGGCGAATTCAAGCTACCGGATTGCGAATATAGCCGACCGGCCTGCCGATAAGATTGTTTACGAAGCCAACGGCACGACTATCCACGCCAAAACGCTTTATTCCTATGACAATACGACGCTCTCTCCCACATCAGGAGTGGTGAGCCACGACTATGTGCATTTTCCGAGCACGAATACGTTGCGTGGCAATTCCACGCAGGTTCAGAACTGGCGAAACACGGATAATACTTTCCTCTCGACATACAACTATTACAACGACGTGGGAGACCTGATTCAGATCAAGGATCCCAAGAACAACATTACGTCGTTCGACTACACAGATTCCTGGTATCAAAACACCTGCGCTCCAGCGTCCGGAATCACACAAGCGTTTGTCACAAAGAAGACCAATGCCCTTACTCAATCCGCAACCGCAAAATACAATTCCTGTAGCTCTCTCACGGGTTCGACGACCGACCTGAATGGCGAGACGGCCACCTATGCCTACGACGCGATGGGCCGCCGAACGCAGACGAGTCTGATTGATGGTGGGCAGACTACTTTCTCTTACGGCGCGTCGCTCCCGATTACGAACGTGACAACCACAAAAATCACTCTCAGTCCCTCGGTCAATAGGACGACCACGACGGTCCTAGACGACCTCGGTCAGGTTAAACAAACCCAGCTGAACAGCGATCCCGATGGAGTCACCTGCGTGGATACAACGTACGATGCTTTCGGGCGCAAGGTGACGGTCACGAATCCGTACCGCTCCCAGACCTGCTCCGGTTCTTCGGTCTACACAAGTTATGCCTTCGACGCCCTTGGACGGCTGAACAAAGTGAAGCAGACCGACGGCTCCACGATCAATACGGCCTACGCGGACGTGTGCTCGACGGTGACGGATGAAGCGGGCAGGATTCGAAAATCCTGCGCCGACGCACAGGGACGCTTGACGCAAGCGTTCGAGCCAGACGGCTCGAACACCCTGGTCAATGAGACGGATTACCAGTATGACGTGGCCGACAACCTCATTTCTGTAAACCAAAAAGGAAATGACTCGAATTCTGGCCACTGGCGTACTAGGACGTTCGGCTATAACTCTCTCTCTCAACTCACAAGCTCCATAAACCCAGAGATTGCCCCCACCGGTGGTTTGCCATGTACCATCACTTACACTTATGATGGTGACGGAAACGTTGCAACGAAGACAGCGCCTGTTCCAAACCAGTTGAGTTGTTCCACAACTGTCACCACCAACTTCAGCTACGATAACGTCAATCGAGTTACGGGCAAGACATTCACAAACGGAGACCCCTCTGTAAGCTATGCATACGACGGGAATACCCTAACGGGGTGCTCGACAGGAGTGTCTAACTATGGGCTGGCAATCGGCAAGCGGACGGCAATGTGCGATGCGGCCGGCGTCGAAGCTTGGATCTATGCCGACGTTCAGAACCAGGGTTGGCAAATCACCGACCACCGGGTAACCAACAACGTGACGAAATCCGCGGCCTATCAAGACAACCTGGATGGCTCCCAGAGTACTCTCACTTATCCGAGCAGTCGCGTCATGACCTATACCCAGGGTGGGGCAGGACGACCGCTTTCGGTGGTGGACAGCGTGAACAACTACGCAACAAACGCACACTACGCACCGCACGGAGGCCTGGGGGCCCTCACGGACGGCAGTAATCTTTCGATGACCTATATTTACAACAACCGCCTGCAACCATGTTGGCTATACACGACGACAGAAACGGCGCTGCCCTGGAATACAACGGCGTGTACGGGCGCCGCCACACCGGGGACCATAATCGATTTGAAATATGATTTTGGTCTTGGTGCCGACAACGGGAATGTAAATGCAATTGCAAACAATCGAGATGGAACCCGCAGTCAAACATTCAGTTACGACACGCTGAACAGGATTTCGACCGCAAAGACTACTTCGACAACCGGCGCGCATTGCTGGGGAGAATCGTTCACGGTGGATATCTGGGCAAATTTATCTTCCATCACGCCCCTCTCGGGCTACACGGGATGCACCACGGAGAATTTGAGCCTTGTTCTCACTCCACAGAATCAGGTCGGCGGTGACACCTACGATGCTGCGGGAAATCTGACGGTAGTCCCAGGAACGGGTGGTGCGAGTTATACGTACAATGCGCAAGGGCAGATGACCGCGACGGCAGGCATCACGTATCTGTACGATGGCGATGGGAAGCGGGTCGAGAAGGCTACAACTGGACCGCCGCTCGAGCCTTTCAAGCTCTACTGGTATGGGATGGGCGACGACCCGCTCGATGAGACGGATGCAACAGGAAGCATCACCACCAGCAGTTTCAATGAGTACGTATTCTTTGCCGGGAAAAGGATTGGGCGTAGAGATTCTTCCAGCAACGTGTTCTATTATTTCGCAGACAATCTTGGAACATCGCGGGTGAACGTCCAAGCAGGTCAGACGACTCCGTGTTACGACGCCGATTTCTATCCGTTTGGCGTCGAGCGCGTCATCACCAACACTTGTCCGCAAGACTACAAATTTACCGGGAAAGAACGCGATGCCGAAAGTGGTTTGGACTACTTCGGCGCGCGGTATTACGCATCGAATATTGGGCGATTCTCGAGCGCTGATCTGAAGGGCCTCGGGCTTCGCCATCTTCTCAACCCGCAAAAGCTGAATAAATACTCCTACGTCTTGAATAATCCCCTCAGCCTCTTCGATCCGAATGGGATGGAGGAAATCACGATCACGTATCGTACCTTCATTCCCGCGCAGACGTTTACGTACATGAGAGAAAACTATTCCGGAGATGGTCGCGGATTTAGCACAGCACCCAACGCTCCTTCCAGGACGTCAATCACGGTAACGCTCGAAACGGACGCGTCCAAGCGTCCGGGGAATCCCATCATCAATATAACCAGTTCGGCAGGACCAACCCAGCGTCTCGACTCCAATGGAAATGTCACAAAAGAGAAGACTGCGACCGTTGGCCTTCCTACCGCAACAGGGACGAGAGATGCGAATGGCAATCCAGTCATCGAGATCACGCAAGATACGAAGAATCCTCTATCGCCAGTTTTCCAGTTCCTGACGCCAGGAATAAGCGCAGATCTGTCTGTTACTGTACCCCAAGATGCTTCCAACGCGCAGGTGACGGGAACGGCTTCGGTTTTCCCTGCCCAAGAGCTGAACGTTACGAGGGCAGACGGAAACACCACCCCCATTCTTCAATTTCAACCTGCCTCGGGCGCTACCGCGACGTCGCTCTTCAACCCAGACAGAACAGTAGATGTTCAGAAGCCGACCCCGCGATGTTCTACGGATGACCAAGGAAAGAAGGTATGCTCGCAATGAAACCTTTGATTGGTGTTCTCTACCTTCTGACAGGATTTGTCGGGCTGTACTGGTCAGTTCGGTTGACGCTCACAGGCCTTTATGCGGTACCGTTTTCTCCCTGGTACGTCGTGGTCTGTATCGGAGCTGTCATGCTGCTAGCCGCTGCCGTCCTATCATGGGTATCAATGAGTTTATGGAGCCAATGGGTCCCAGTCATCGGCAGTCTCCTTCTCGCTTCCTACTTCGTGCCCGCCACGGTCGGGATGCTAAGAAGCTATTTACGGTCAGAAGTGACAGGCGGCACTCAGCTTGGAATTAGGCTGGCAGCGGTGGGGTTGGTCCTCGCATCTCTGGTGTCTGCTATCGTCAGCAAAGTGGGCCACATTGGGAATCGTCCCCTGAGGTGAGTATCACTATGACGAGCTATGGTTGCGGCTACGACGTAGAGTCGAGCTCGCTGGGCCGCCCACAAGTTCACCAGCAAAGAACGCGACACTGAATCCGGCCTCGACGACTTCGGAGCTAGGTACAACTCCTCCAGCATGGGTAGGTTCATGAGTCCAGACCCCGACAATATAAGCGGCATCTTGCATATGAACCACGACCCTCAAAGCTGGAACGGCTAATCTTATGTTCGGAACAATCCTTTGAATCTGACCGACCCGACAGGAGCGGTCTTTTGCAGGAACGCCCCTGATGGACACGGGGGACTGTCTTGCTTTGCGACGTTACCGACGCCCAGTACGTGAATTCCAGCAAGGAACAGTAAGCTGCGTATGACAAGGCAGGATAAACGCACTTCGATTGCAGCTGCGATAAGGATGCTGATAAGGCTGTATGGACAGAACGCAAGGGAAATGTCTCAAATGACTATATCGGCGACGCGTTGGTCTTTGTCGCCACGTTCGCAGGACTGGAAGGGTTGTTCTATCCCCAACTCCACCCGGAGCAAAACGACGGGGTCGTCATCGGCAAGATGCCTGAACTTAACAAACCCGGAGCGCTGAAGCCTGGGGAGCGCCAGTTGGTCTTGCCGGATATGAGCAACCCGAAGGACACCTGGGCGCAAAATTCGAATAGACTGAGAGAAGCGATGGCCAAAGGCGAGCCCATTCGAGATGCATCCGTCGACGCGGCTGGTAATCCGGTGAAGAACAGTGGCTTTCTAAAAGCAGAGCGGAATCTGCTGGACAACCATGGTTGGAAGTACGATTCAGGTACGCGATCATGGAACCCTCCCCAGAAACCGTAGGAGGACGCATGCTGAACAGAGAGCCAGGTCCAGAACGGGCGGGGTTGGGGTTTAAAGACGCCGTGCTGTCGAGCTTCAAATTCCTCAGCGACCTCGGTCTACATCTGGTTGAAGAGAGACTGACGTTCGTCCGGTACGAGTCTTCCGATGTGTTCTTGAACGTCTATCACGGTCGGGCGTCCTTCGAGCTGGGGGTGGAGATCGGCAGGTTGAAGCATCCAGACGAAGAGAAATTAACCATCCATGACATCGTTGCGTGGGTGGGCGCAGAGAAATCTGAGGAGTTCGGGCAGCATGTGATGTTCCAAGTCAGCTCGCCCGAAGGGGTGCGGGAGTTCGTTCCAAAACTTTCTCGCCTGGTTGAGAAATATGGCACCCCCTTCCTCAAGGGCGATGCTACTGCTTACCGGGCAGCCCTTGAAGCAAGATCGCTAACGGCCGCCGACTATGTAAAACAAATGAATCTGAGGGACGTTCACCGGAAAGCCGAGGCCGCGTGGCACGCGAAGGATTACGGGCAGGTGGTCGAACTCTACGGGCGAGTGCGCACAGACCTGACCGAAGTCGAAGCCAAGAAGCTGGCCCATGCTGAGCAGCAGATGCTAGCTGCCGAAGGTGTCGGTTGCCGTTCTTCACGAAAGCGGCGCTGACCAACCAACAAGTGCCGGTCGAGCTTTCCTAGGGCAGAGCCCAGAGCGCTGGAATAGCCATGCCTTCGGCATGGGGATGGCCTGTGACACGTCACCCCAAGTTGCGTTACGGAATCTAGGGCACGGCTTCGGTTCTTTCACCATGGAGGGATGCTATCCTCAGACTCATCGACAAGGCAACAATTGTGAAGACTGTTCAAGCCGATTTGATGCGACATTATTTCGCTCATTGTTTTTTTCTTGCGGAGAATCAGACATTCAATGTCCCACTTGGGACTTCTAGAATCGGAAATCCCCCGCCAATGGCGTACATTGCTCGTCACTCTTCCCCCGCCAAAGACCGGATGCGATCAAGATCCAACCTGCCTTTAGCGCCCCAGCCTGTAACCCCTTCCGGAATTGCCGGTCGGAACCTCTCATAAAGACTGAATGCGTTCTTCGAAAGCTGCTCCGGTCGGAAGGCTTTTGCAAGGTCACGCATCGCCGCGCGTGCAATACCAAGCGACTCGCCAAACTTGCTCTCCAGGTATCACTCCACGCTCATCGCCTCGATGGGTTTGTTCTTGCTCACCGCTCGCACTCCCTCCGTTGTATTGATTGCTGGCACGGACCGCCCGCATATCTCTATCAAGAATTCTTCTCCTCGTTTTCGTGCGCGCACCTTTTTGACCTCTTGCGGCACAGGTTTGTATATTCCCAGTGCCGACCTCTGGAT
>Ga0210409_10005024_pt1 | contig 13994 bp, 8 predicted proteins | sample IncBWH17MmetaG_FD_161649 | JGI IMG/M metagenome (GOLD analysis project Ga0210409, IMG submission 161649) | Forest soil microbial communities from Barre Woods Harvard Forest LTER site, Petersham, Massachusetts, United States - Inc-BW-H-17-M | ecosystem: Environmental > Terrestrial > Soil >... | reverse complement strand
CCCGGCGGGGGCGGAAAACATGTTGTGCCGGATCGCGGCCGGAATGGACGGGACGGGGTTTGAAAATGAAATCGTTTCGCTGACCGGGATCCTGGACCTGGCCGGGAAGATGCATTCGATCGGCGTGCGCGTGCGCACCCTCGGCATGGAAAAGTCCATTCCGAATCCGCTGCTGGTGATGCGCCTGGCCCAGTGGATCCGCGAATCGAAGCCGGACGTGATTCACACCTGGATGTATCACGCGAACCTGATCGGCAGCCTTGCGGCGCGACTGGCGGGCAATGTGCCCGTGGTCTGGGCGATTCACCACAATGCCCATGATCCTCGCGTGGACAAGCGGCGGACCATGCTGGTGAATCGAGCCTGCGCTCTTTTATCGCGAAAGTTTGCCGCTCGCATTGTCTTTTGCTCCGAGGCGTCGCTTCGCACCCACAAGAAGCTCAGTTACGCCGCGGAAAAATTGCAAGTGATTCCCAACGGCTTCGATCTGGAGCAAGTGAAGCCCGACTCCACGGCCCGCGAATCACTGCGCGCGGAGCTGGGTATTCCGGCTGACGCAATTGTGGTCGGATTCGCAGCACGCTTTCATCCGCACAAGGATCACCGCAATTTCATGCAGGCCGCGGAACGTCTGTACAAGCTGATGCCGGATGTTCATTTCCTGCTTTTCGGGATGGGGATTACTTGGGAAAACGCGCAGTTGGCTGGATGGATTCAGTCAGCAGGGATTCGCGAACGCTGCCATCTGTTGGGATTGCGCCAGGATATCTCGCGCCTTTTTTCGGGAATGGATCTTGCCACCACGGCTTCGCGCAGTGAGGCCTTTCCAATCGTTGTGGGCGAGGCGATGGCCTGCGGCACGCCTTGCGTCGTAACTGACGTGGGAGACTCCGCATTGATCGTGGGAAACACAGGCAGCGTGGTTGCATCGGAAGATCCCCACGCGCTGGCTGAAGCGTGGCGGGCGCTGATTGAAGCCGGGCCAGCGGTACGGCGGCGCCTCGGGATCGCAGCACGGGAACGGGTGCAACGGCACTTCGCGCTGCCCGCGATCGTGGAAAGTTATCAGAAGATTTACGCCCAGGTCGGGGCTCGCCCACAGCAGGAATTGCATTCGGCGGGACTTTCGCAGTTTGCCCGGTAAACTCGCTGCTCCAGTGAAATCATGAAAACAAATTCAAATCGGCCGCGGCTGGTCCTTGCGGTGAATTCGTCGATCGCCGTCGGATTTCTGCAGGGTCAACCGGAATATTTTCAGAACTCGGGCTTTGACGTGACCGTCCTGTGCCCCGAAAAACGTTCTGGTGAGTGGGAAGTGGCGCGGCCCGATGGCGTTCGGGTCCTGGAAGTTCCCTTGGAGCGAGAAATTTCGCCGGTGCGGGACATTCGTTCCGCCTGGCATTTGTGGGGCATTCTTCGGGCGCTGCGTCCCACCGTCACCAACGTGGGGACTCCCAAGGCCGGACTTCTCGGCGGGTTTGCAGCGTGGCTGACGCGCGTTCCTTGCCGCTTCTACACGCTTCATGGACTGCGCTTTGAGACCACAACTGGTTTGAGACGCAAACTCCTGATTCTTGCCGAACGCCTGGCATGCCGTTTTGCGCATCGCGTCGTTTGCGTCAGCCATAGCGTGCGAGAGAGGGCCATCACTTGCGGCCTTGTGGATCGAGAGCGGGCGCTGATATTCGGGGCTGGAAGTTGCAACGGCGTGGATGTGGCGCGTTTTGCGCCGACCCCGCAACGATTGAGGCGCGCGGCAGAGTTGCGACATCAGTTAGGAATCCCCGCTAACGCACCGGTTGCTCTTTTTGTCGGACGGTTGACCTGCGACAAAGGCATCGCCGAACTGATGGAAGCGTTTTTGCAACTCGAGAATCGATTCCCGGAACTGCGCCTGCTGCTGGTGGGGAGCTTTGAGGATGGCGATCCTCTTCCCACGGACATTCGCAAACGCCTCGAATCCCATGAGCGCGTGATTTTGACCGGACCTGTAAACGACACCGCTCCCTATTACGCAATCGCGGACGTTCTCGTCCTACCGAGCCACCGCGAAGGGTTGCCAACAGTCGTTCTGGAAGGGCACGCGGCGGGCAAACCCGTAATCGGAGCGGCGGCTACCGGCATCGTCGACGTGCTGGTGGATGGCGAGACCGGCTTGCTTTTTCCAGTTGGAGATGTCTCCGCGCTTGCGGATGCGATTGCCAGGTTGATCGACGACAGAGCGTTGGCAAGGAAAATCGCAGACGCCGGCCAGGCGCAAGTGAAACGAAAATTTCGCCAGGAGTGGATCTGGGCGGCTTTGCGCCGGGAGTATCTCAAAGTTCTGCAAGGAGGAGAAACACCGCATTCCTCAGTCCTTCCCCAGCACGGGAATTAGACGCGGGAAAATTTGGCGTATGAATACAAACTTAAACGTTTTTTCGTGGAGAAGGGGTTATGAGCAGGGTATTTTTCAAATCGGGAAGGTGCCGCTGCTTCTAGCAGCAGTGTTGGTGGTCGTTGTGATAATCATAAAGGTAAATAGGTCATCCGCCGCGGCGTTTCCTGTTTGGGTGGCATCAGGTCTGGTCCGGGTAGGGAAAACGGAAGCGCCGGGAATGGTTTCTTCCATCGATGTATCCGGCGCGCGCGGTGAGATCGTGGACGCCCAGATCATCGTGCATGCGCCGGCCAGCGGCTTGACCAACGTGAATGTCAGCGTTTCGGACCTTACCGCTCCCGGCGGCGGGACGATTCCAGCGTCAAACATAGCGCTGTATCGCGAATACTATGTGACGGCCACCGGCACCGCAAATTACGGCGGCGGAAGCAATCCGCCGCTCGCTTCGGGAACTTATCCGGAGCCGCTCATTCCCTTCAATGATCCGGAAACCGGCGCGGCCTTGTGCAAAACTACGGCCGCGCTCAAAGCCTGCAACGCCAGCATCATCGCGGGGGAGAATCAGCCCTACTGGATCGATATTTCCATCCCGCATGGAACCGCAGCCAGTCCCTCGGGAAGCTACACCGGCAATATCTCCGTCACCTCCACTCAGGGCACGGTAACGATCCCGGTCGCGCTGACGGTGTGGAACTTCGAACTGCCCACACAGCCTTCGGAACTTTCTCTCTGGACGCTCTGGCCTCCGGCGGCGGGGAATACGATTACCAGCGTGGCTCGGGCGCTGATGCGCAACAAGGTGATGAGCTGGTTCGATGACGCCGCAAATGCATCGTCGGACAAATCGAGTGCCGGGCTGAACCGCTCCGGCATCGACGCCTACCAGCATTTCCAGGTCAAGTGCAACGGCTCGCAAAGCAACATTCCGTCCAGCAACGACATTGATGCCGCGGCCGCAAAGTTTCCGGAAACCCTGGCGCTGGATCTTTATGTCGGAGACGAGCTGAACGATTGTCCCGAGGGCTACGCGGCGCTGAAAACCATTGCTGCTCACGCGCATGCAGCACAGCACACAGTGAAGACCATACTGACCGTGAACACGCCCGATGCGAAGCTTTTCGATGATGGCCACGGGCGTAGCGTCATAGACCACTGGGTACTGCTCGATGCAGTGGAAAAGTGGCCCGCGTTGCCATTTGCAGGCGGAGGCGACCTCTGGAGCTATACGAGTTGCAACACCGGCTACGGCAACACTCCGGAATGGTTGGTGGACTATCCGCCGATCAATGAGCGCATCCAGGCGGGCTTTCTCAACTGGACGCAGGGCGCCACAGGGATTCTTTACTACCGCGCCGACGGGTGGACCGCCGGAAACTCCATCGGGAGCTGGAACAATCTGGATACGAATGCCTGCGGCGGAGGTCTCGGCAGGCCAGGCGATGGGATTTTCGTTTACCCCCCGGGTCCGATCGCGTCCAGTGAACCTGCACCGGGCATACGCTTGAAAGCCATCCGCGACGGCATCCAAGACTACGAATACGCGCAGCTGCTCAAAAATCAGGGGCAAGCTTCCTACGTGGACTTCGTTCTGAAGCCGATTGCGGCAAGCTGGACCAAGTGGAGCCACGACCCCGGCGACCTCGCGAATGTCCGGCAGAAATTTGGGCAACAACTTCATCAACTTGCGCACCCCTAGCAATTTTTTTCACAGAGTGAATTTCGGATTTTATCCAGACGTTTCCCTAAAGCAGCAAGGACCATTGCAGGATGTCGAAAACAAATCAAGAACAGGAGCAGAACAATGACCGGGTGTGACATTGCGATTATTGGCGCGGGGCCGTACGGAATTTCCGCGTCGGCTCACTTGCGTACTATCAAGGGCTTGGACGTGCACACGTTCGGTGAACCCATGGTTTTCTGGCAGCGCAATATGCCGAAGGGCATGTTGCTGCGCTCTGGTTGGGAGGCCAGCCACATCGCCGATCCAAACCAGTCGCTAACGCTGGATATCTTCCGGAAGGAAAGCCGTAATCACTTCTCAAGCCCGGTCCCGCTCGACCGGTTCGTGAGCTACGGACTGTGGCATCAGCAGCACTCCGTTCCGGACCTCGACCAGAGAAAGATTGTCTGCGTCGAACCCGGAACCCGCGGATTCCGGCTCATTCTCGCAGATGGCGAATCGGTGCTGGCCAACCGTGTGGTGATCGCCGCCGGTATTTCTTCGTTCACCTGGCGTCCGCCGGAATTCGACAGTCTTCCCTCTTCGCTGGCGACGCATACTTCGGAGCACATTGATTTCGAACGGTTCGCCGGGAAAGAAGTGCTGGTAGTCGGAGGCGGCCAAAGCGCGCTGGAATCCGCGGCGCTGCTGCACGAAGCCGGCGCCACGGTCGAGATCGTCGCGCGCGCTCGCCAGATTCGCTGGCTGGGCGGAGTTGTGTCGCGGACGATTCATCGCGGCTTCGGACCCACGATCTCTAAACTTCTCTATGCACCCACGGACGTAGGTCCCGCGGGCATCAGCCAGATCGTTGCGAGACCTGACCTGGTGCGGCGTTTCTCGCGGCCGATTCAGGACTGGCTCCGGAAGAGATCCATCCGGCCTGCCGGCGCGCGATGGCTGGTCGAGCGGCTCAAAGATGTGCCGATGCACCTTGGACGCACCGTTGTGTCCGCCACATCGAAGAGCGCGAGCGTCAGAGTACGCCTCGATGACGGAAGCGAGAGAGACTTCGACCACGTTTTCCTGGGAACCGGATATCGCGTGGACGTTTCTAAATACGATTTCCTGGCTCCCAAACTTGCGGGTTCTATTAGCCGCCACCAGGGATACCCGCGACTCACCGATGGATTCGAAACATCCTTCCCGGGATTGCACATTCTGGGAGCGCCAGCCGTGTGGAGCTTCGGCCCGCTGATGCAATTCGTCGTCGGCACGCATTATTCTTCACGCGCGCTGATGCAATTCGTCGCCCGCAAGGCGGCCGGCAATCGAGCGCGAGTCGGCGAACCGCTGGTAGCCGGGCTGGAACTATCGCGCCCGCATGATTAACGCACCTTCGATAACAGTCGTCCGGCGCATTGTGCTTCGAAGGAAAGTCCACGCATGAATAAAACGACAGGCGCATTGGTTCTCGGCGGAAACCTCAACGGTCTTTCGATCGCGAGGAGTCTCGGCCGCCATGACGTGCCGGTTTGGGTGGTGTCCCCACCCAACATCCGGCTGGCCAGCTTTTCCCGTTATACGCGCCGGACTTTACCGTGGCCAAACGGAGACGATGAATCGCAGGTGGAATACCTGTTGGATGTTGCCGCGCGCAACAATCTCGAGCAGTGGGTGCTTTTTCCCACCAGCGATGAATCGGCCGCGTTGCTCTCCCGTTTCCATTCCAAGCTCTCGCGGCGATTTCGCGTTTCGGCTCCGACCTGGAACGTTTTGCGCTGGGCTTATGACAAGCGGCTCACCTACCGGCTGGCGGTCGACCAACACGTCGACTACCCCACTACCTTTTATCCGCTCACGGACGCCGACCTGGGGGGCGTGAACTGTGAATTCCCCGCGATTTTGAAGCCGGCCACCCATTCATCCATCAACCGCCTTACCCAGGACAAGGCGTGGCGCGTGGAGAATCACGAAGAACTGCTGGCAAAGTATCGCGAGGCCCGGGCGCTGATGCCCCCGGATTTGATCCTCGTCCAGGAAATGGTCCCCGGCAGTGGCGGGTCGCAATTTTCGTTTGCAGCGCTCTGCTCCGACGGGAAAACGATTGCGTATCTGACGGCGCGCCGCACCAGGCAGTACCCGATTGATTTCGGGTACTCGAGTTCGTTTGTCGAGACGATGGATGTTCCGGATATTGTCGCGCCTTCGCAGCGATTGCTGGCCGCCATCGGATACACCGGAATTGTGGAGGTCGAATACAAATTCGATTTGCGCGATGGACGGTTCAAACTGCTCGATATCAATCCCAGGCTTTGGACGTGGTCGCCTTTGGGCGGCCGCGCTGGGATGGACTTTCCGTACCTGCTCTGGAAAATGCTGCAAGGCGAGCCAGTGCCGGAGCGGACGGCTCCGGCGGGCGTTCGATGGGTCCGCATGAGCACGGATGTTCCGGCTGCGTTTCAGGAGATGCTTCGCGGCCGGCTGAATTTGCGGGAGTACCTGCGCTCATTGCGCGGGCCGCTGCAATTCGCCCTGGTCACCGCTGACGACCCGTTGCCCGGGCTGATGGATCTGCCTCTCTTCGCGTTCAAGCACATATATAACGCCTACGCGAGCTTGCGGAAGAACGACTCGGCTGCCGGAAGGTGCCCCGCCAAAATCTGAAGACCGGAGCGAGAGTTCCGGTCCAATTCCAAGCAGAAAGGTAGCCCGCCATGTGCCGCCAGCCATACTCGAATGCAAAACTTCCACAGACAGTGCACTACAAAATCCCGCGCCGCAAACCATGGGGAAAGGAACGTTCGGCGAATCAGGCCTTCTGCCAAGCGCAGCGCGCGTTCCGAAAACACAATTGGCGCATCGCGCGCGCAGTTCCCGCGATCAAGATTGGAGGTTAAATGACCCGACCGACCGTTGTCATCAGCCTGGATCTGGAGCTCAGTTGGGGCAGCTTCGATCTCTCCTATGGCGACGAGCTGCTCAAAATGGGCCGGTGGACACATGAAGCCGGTGCACCCAATTTGCTAAAGCACCTTACACGGAATGGTCTCTCAGCGACGTGGGCTATCGTTGGCGCGATGATGCGCCGGTCCCTGCCGGATGTCTCCGGGCTGCCGGAGGTTCGCTATCCTCACTTTTCTAAACCCTGGTTCAGCTATATTCCGAAAGGTGGCGATGAACAGACTCACCCGGAGTGGTTCGGCGCAAGCCTGGTGGAAATGATTCGCAAAGCATCGCCCGAGCAGGAAATCGGCTTTCATTCGTTTTCACACGTCCCTTTTGGACAGCGCGGGATGACGCGGGAACGCGCGGTCGCCGAGTATCGGTACTGCGGCCAGATCGCAAGGGAACTTGGAATCCCGAAATCCTCGTTTGTTTTTCCGCGCAATTCCGTTGCGTACCTCGCGGAGCTCCATGATGCGGGATTCACTTGTTTCCGGGATGTGGATCGGTTGCCGGTGCGGTTTGCGAATGGCGCCTTCAACTCACTTGCCATGATCTGGGCGGATTTCGTGGGAAGCACGCCGTGCATGATCGAACCTTCGCTGAAGGAGGGAATTGTGTCCATTCCTGGATCGCTGCTGATCCGTTACGCCGCCGGCTGGCGCAAGTACATTCCGGATTCGCGCCGGTTGCGGCGATTGAGAAAAGGGCTAGAACTGGCGCGCCAAAAACGTGGAGTTTTCCACGTGTGGTTTCATCCGGAGAATCTTTATGCGGAGTGGCCGCGATTGGAAAACGTTGTGGCCCGCTTTCTGGAAGAGCTTGGCGTTCTGGTGCGGAATGGGGACGTGCGGTGCTTGACGATGGGGCAGTTGGCCGCGGAGTTCCGCTCCAATTCGGCAGCGAAACAAAAGTCTCAACAGCCGGCAGCCTTCATACCGGCTTGGCGGGTGAATTCCCCCGCTTCCGGCAGCCGCCGCCGCGCTGGTGAGGCGATTTCAGCGTAAGCGGGCTTGGCTGGAGCAGTTGCGGAGTCCACGCTCTTCCTGAAATAACGAATCGGGCCTCGGAGTCTGTGAGGAGCCACGCTTTTCAGCGGATTGCCGCACAGACCCTTCAGCCCGATCAGAGAACAACCTCAATCGGTTTCAAGCTTTAAGAAACCAATTCGTCATCCGTTCCTCATGGGGCGAGCTGATGAAGCAGTTGCCCCAGTTGTGTGCGCGCGTTTTCGAGCGCGTTCGGGTCGTGACTCCAATTGCCCCAGCTGGTTGCAATCGGAGTAAGAGTGGTGTCCACCACGCTGAGTTGTCCCAGGTTCTTGAGTATCTGCGCGTATTCATAGTCCTGAATACCGTCGCGGATGGCCTTCAAGCGAATGCCGGGTGCGGACTCGGTCGAAGCGATTGGCGCCGGCGGATACAGGAAGATTCCGTCGCCCGGCCTGCCCAATCCACTGCCGCAAGCAGTCGTATCCACGTTGTCCCAGCTGCCGATGGCGTTGCCGGTGGTCCAGCCGTCAGCGCGATAGTACAGCAACCCCGTCGCGCCCTGCGTGAAGTTCAGGAACCCGGCCTGGATGCGTTCGTTGATTGGAGGATAGTCCACCATCCATTCCGGAGTATTTCCGTAGCCTGCGTTGCAGCTCGTATAGCTCCAGAGGTCGCCTCCCGCGGTAAACGGCAGGGTGGGCCACTGTTGCATGGAATCGAGCAGCACCCAGTGATCGACAGAACCGTAAAGATTCGGGTCCGTCGCGTTGAGGGTCAGCATCGTCTTCACGCTGCGATTCGCCGCGTGAGCATTTGCGCCCAGGGTTTGGATGTCGGAGTAATCGCCGGTGCAGCCATTCAATTCGTCGGCCATGTAGAAATCAAGACCAAGTCCGGTCGGAAAATTCGCCGCCGCAGCATTGATCTGGCTGGTTGAGGGAATGCTGCTGTAGCCACCGTTGCATTGGATTCCGATGTAGTAATAGTTGTCCAGGCCGGAGCGGTTCAGCCCCATGTTAGTCATGTCCGAAGAGGCGTTGCCAGCCGGATCGTACCAGCCCATCACCTTGTTACGCATCAGCGCCCGTGCAAGCGTCGTGGTAGTGTTTCCTGCCGCAGGCGACCAGAGCGTCCAGAGAGAAAGCTCCGAAGGCTGCATCGGCAACTCGAAGTTCCACACCGTCAGCGAAACCGGAATCGTTGCCGTTCCCTGCGAGGAAGAAATCGTCACGCTGCCGGTGTAGGTTCCCGTCGGACTGTTCGCCACGCCGTAAGGAATGGAAATGTCGATCCAATAAGGCTGATTCTGCCCCGCGCTGACGCTAGCGTTGCAGGCTTTGAGAGACGCCGAACTTCCGCACAGCGCCGCGCCGGTTTCCGGATCATTGAACGGAATCAGCGGTTCAGCATACGTTCCCGAACCAAGCGGAGGATTGCTGCCGCCGCCATAGCTTGCGGTGCCGGTGACCGTGAGGTAGTACTCACGATAGAGCGTCACGTTCGACGCCGGGAGGGTAACTCCGTTGGGTCCCGTGAGAGCCGTCGCGCTCACATTGACGTTCGTCAACCCACCGGCTGGGCCTTGCACTACAACCTGCGTATCCACCGTCTCCCCGCGCGCACCAGACAGTGCGATGGAAGAAAGTGTTCCGGGAGCGTCGGTCTGCCCAACTCTTACCAGGCTTGGTGACACCCACGTGCTGAAGTTAGACTGCACGCCGGTTCCGGTCATGGAAACAGTTGCTGGAGAATTGGTGGCGTTGCTAGCGACCGTAACGCCGCCCGTTACACCGCCTGTCGACGTCGGGGCGAAGGTGACGTTCAACGCAACGGACTGTCCGGGAGCCAGAACTGTGCCTGAGGACACGTTGCTGGCGCTGAAGCCCGCGCCGGAAGTGCTGACGCCGGAAATCGTCACGCTGGAATTGCCGGAGTTTGTGAGGGTCACACCAAGACTGCTGGTGGCGCCCGTGTCAATGCTACCGAAGCTCAAGCTGGCCGGGCTCGCGTTGATCACCAGGGTGGCAGCATTCACTGTGAGCGTGGCAGCACTGCTAGTCACGCTACCTGCTGAATTGCTGACGACGACCGAGAATTGCGCGCCATTGTCTGCAGTCGTTTCGGCCGGCGTTGTGTAGCTTGTGGAAGTTGCACCGCTGATCGCTGTTCCGTTTTTTTGCCACTGGTACGAAAGCGGAGCACCGCCAGTCGCGGTAACTGCGAATGTTGCGCTTTGACCTGCCGTTACGGTCTTGCCGGTGGGCTGCGCCGTAATCGATGGGGTACTGTTAACCGTCAGCGTTGCCGAACTGCTCGTAACTTTGCCGACGCTATTGCCGACCACAACCGCGAACTGCGCACCGTTATCCGTGCTGGTAGTCGTGGGTGTTGTGTAACTGGAGGAGGTCGCGCCGCTGATCGCCGAGCCGTTTTTCTGCCATTGGTAACTCAGCGGAGTCGTGCCCGTTGCGGTCACAGAGAAAGAGGCTGTCTGGCCAAGAGTAACTGTTTTGCTCGCCGGTTGTGAACTGATCGACGGAGCGACCGAGGACGTAGCCTTGAACACTACGTCTACCCAGTAGTTCGCGGCTTGATGCGTGGACACGGGACGGGTGCCGAGAGTTCCATAGACCCCGTTCGGAATCCGCAAAGCATGCAACGGCGTGTTGTTGAATCCCGCGGTCGTGAAATAATTCCAGTTGGCGCTGAAATGTCCGATCGTCAGGCCATACGAGGCCACGTACACAGAATTCGCGGTGATGGCCACCGGCGTGGAAAAGTTGGCCTGCTGCCAGCCCGAAGCGGTCTCCCCTGTAAATGTTACGGACGCGAGGAGAGCGCCGGTGGGGCTCCAGAGGCGGCCTACGTGGACGCCAGTGTTGGCCGCGCTCTTATAAAAGCGAATGCCGGAGATGGTGCCGCTGACGTCCGACTTGAACGAAACCCCCAGCTCCAGCGGACCGCTGGCACCGTTATCAATCGCTGCAGGCACCGTCGTGCTTGGCCAGATCGTTTGTTGGGCTGCCGCGTAGCCGCAGCATGCCAGGGCGACCACAAGGCCCAACAGAGCTGCTGCGCCGTGTCTGAGCAACTTTAGACGAGAATACATGAATCGAATTTGTTTTCTGGTTTTCAAAGGAATTTCCCCTAAATATAGTTCGCGGGCAACTCGAGGCCTGCGTCTCGATGGGGCTGGGGGGCTGGGCAAGCTAACGCAAGTTGGATGGGCAAGTCGCTGAGCTTTGAGAATCACCTGGATTTCCCAGCCACACACGCCCGAGCCGAGAGGCAATAGCGCTCCAAACGTCGCGCCCACGGGAGAGAGCTTAATTCGCGCGGAGTTCTAGGTCTGTCGGCAGGGAAATGATTTTCGTGTCAGACGTTTGTTTCAAATCTGTCTCACACAGTCCTACATCGGTACAGCTGTACCTATGCCGATTGGGAGCCTCCCGGGATTCCTCGACTCAAATGTTTTATAGTTGATCTGAGAATCCCAGCTCACCTCGAGCTGTTTCCCGCCCGAGACTCCGGCCACCTGATTTCCTTCAAGAGAGTTACTATGAAAACCCGCAGGTTTGCCGGTTTTGATTTCCACGAGGGTCTCTCCGGTTTCCCGCTCCCCAGCCAGACGGTACTCCGTTTATATCCGGAACTTCTCAGGGAGCTGCCGGTCGGCGTAGTCCTTCTAATGTTGGAAGATCCCTCGGACCCTGAATCATTCCGAGTCGTGGATGCCAATCGGGCGGCCGCGGAAATTACCCGGCCGAATTCGCCCAAGCTGCTCGGGAGAAGCCTGGCCGATTTTCCCAAGCTGCTGAAAACGCCCCTCCCCGGCCAACTGTTTGCTACACTGCGCAGCGGCGAGGCTCGAAATCTTGGGGAGATTTCGTACGGTGACGGCCTCATCCGGCAGGGCGTTTACTCCGTTCGAGCTTTTCCACTGTCCAATAATTTCCTGGGTGTGGCATTTGAAGACGTCACCGATCGCATCCATGCGGAACGCACGCTCCGCGAGAGCGAGGAACGCTTCCGGCTGCTCGTCGAAGGCGTTCAGGAGTACGCCATCTTCCAACTGGATCCCGTGGGTAATGTGGGCAGCTGGAACGCCGGCGCGCAGCGTTTGAAAGGATATGATTCCGCGGAAATCATCGGCCACCATTTCTCCATCTTTTACCCGCAAGAAGACCAGATGAAGAACAAACCACGCGACATTCTCGCCAGGGCTGCCCAGCAGGGACGGACCGAGGACGAGGGCTGGCGCGTCCGGAAAGATGGCTCTCGATTTTGGGCCAATGTGGTCGTGACCGCGCTCCGCGACGCGAACGGGAGTCTCCTTGGTTTCGCTAAGCTCACCCGCGACACCACCGAAAACCGCGAGCAAGCGGAAGCGCAGACCAAGGCCAAAGAACTGCTGGAGTTGCGTGTCGAACAGCGGACCGCCGTCCTTACCCGCTTGAACAACGAGATGCGCACGGAGATCGCCGATCGTCAACACGCCGAGGAGGAGCTGCGGAAATCGCGCGATCAACTTCGCGCCCTCGCGGCTCGGCTGCAAAGCGTACGCGAGGAGGAACGCACGTACATCGCGCGCGAAATTCACGATGAACTCGGTCAGGCTTGCACGGCGATCAAGATGGATCTCGCGTTGATTGGCCGGAAGCTGACTAAGCAGCAGACCGCGCTTCGGACCAAGGTGGACTCTTCCATTCAATTGGTGGATGGCACGATTGCTACCTTGCGCCGGATCGCCTCGGAGCTTCGTCCCAGAACGCTGGATGATCTCGGTCTCCCCTCCGCGCTGGAAGCCCATGCTCAGGAATTCGAGGGCCGCACCGGGATTCATTGCAGCGTTATTTTGCCGCCGGAACCCCTGACGCTCGACACCGACCGGTCCACGGCAATCTTTCGAATTTTTCAGGAGTCGCTGACCAACGTGGCGCGCCACGCCCACGCCACCCGGGTGGAAGCGCGCCTCCGGCGCGACAACGATCGGATTATTTTTCAGGTCTTCGACAACGGCACCGGGTTTGACCCCAACGTGGCGAAAGCGCGCAAATCCCTCGGACTGATCGGAATGCAGGAGCGCGCGCTTTTACTCAACGGAGATTTTAAAACGGAAGGAGCGCCTGGTTCGGGAACAACAATGACACTCACGATTCCTCTACCTCCCTCGATCACTGCAGAAAGCGTGCGCCATGAGGATCCTGATCGCTGACGACCACGCCATGTTTCGCCGGGGCCTGAGAGAGACGCTGGCGGAAGCATTCTCGCGAGTGATCTTTGGGGAGGCGAAAACAGCCTCGGAAACGCTGGAGTTCGTGCGCCGCCACCACTGGGACGTCGTCATTCTGGATATCAGCATGCCCGGAAAAAGCGGGCTCGACATTCTTGATGAAGTGAAGCGTCTGCGCCCCAGGACTCCGGTGCTTCTTTTGACTATGCATCCCGAACAGCAATATGCCCGCCGCGCCCTCAAAGCTGGCGCCGCGGGCTACCTGACCAAGGACAGCGTCCCAGACGAACTGAAAACCGCGATCAAAAAAATCGTCGCAGGCGGCCGCTATGTTAGCGCGACCCTGGCGGAAAAGTTGGCCGTTGATCTCAGAAAAGGTGCCGATCTCCCACTCCACGAACTTCTCTCCGACCGCGAATTTCAAGTATTGCGGATGCTCGCATCCGGAAAAACCGTGAAGGAAATGGCCGAAGAACTTTCACTCAGCGTGAAGACCGTCAGCACGTATCGCGGCCGGATTCTCGAAAAGACCGGCATGAAAACAAACGCCGATCTGATTCGCTACGCGCTCGAAGCACAACTGGTGGACTGACCGCGCACACCGCCTCGCGAGAGGCCAAGTTGCAAGAGTTTTGCCGCTTTGGACTGCGGGCCTTGCATCGTAGGACAATCGCGGTCAGCACACCTTCCTATTGTCCTACATGAGATTCGTGCTTCCACCGGATGTATTTCCCTGAGGATTTGTCATTCTCTGTTATTGGATTTCGTACTTAAGCAAATGCT
>Ga0210409_10005023_pt1 | contig 13998 bp, 14 predicted proteins | sample IncBWH17MmetaG_FD_161649 | JGI IMG/M metagenome (GOLD analysis project Ga0210409, IMG submission 161649) | Forest soil microbial communities from Barre Woods Harvard Forest LTER site, Petersham, Massachusetts, United States - Inc-BW-H-17-M | ecosystem: Environmental > Terrestrial > Soil >... | reverse complement strand
AGCAAGCGAAGATTGGCTTGCGGATTGACTCGTTCTGGGGACGCAAGGTTTCGTTGAGAGAGCTGATCGTTCAGCAGCCGCGCTTTCACGTTCGCGTGGAAAAAGACGGCACCAGCAATTGGCCAACGATTGCCCGCTCCACCGGCCCGCGAAAACCGCTGCAGCAGACCCTTCTCGACCTGCATGTCGGACATCTGCAGATCACCGACGGCTGGCTGCTCTATAACAACGTGCGCAAACTCGTGGCGGTGGAGGGTGGCGAACTTGGCTTGAACATCACTTTGGCGGGAACGCCCACCAGTCCTCTCTACCTGGGAACGCTGGATTGGGATTCCGTCGAATTAGCGCGGCGGGCCGATGTCCCTGTTCCGGCCAATCTCTCGGCCAAGTTCTCGTTGGACAAAGAAGGATTCACAGTGGAACAAGCCATCCTGGACGTCGGGCGCTCGCATTTCGATGTGGAAGCAAAGATGCCCGACCTATCGGAATTCAATCTGACCTATCGCTATCGCGGCTGGCTGGATTTGCTGGACTTGCGCGAAGCCTTGCGCACCCCGGAAATTCCGCTGGGCCGCGTGGACCTGCGTGGCGAAGGCAAGGTGGCCAACGCCAGCGTCGTCGGCAAAGGAAGTTTTGCCGGAGACAACATTACCTTGGGCTTTCAGGATTTCCATTCCGCGAATCTATCGAGCCGGTCCAGCTACATTCTGGATGAGAAAGGCGTGGTTTTGCCGGACTTTGCCGCCTACGCGCTGAGCGGCAGCGTAAAAGGCCGCATCACGATGCGCTACGAAGGCTTGCAGTTTCGCGCCGAGACCAGGGTAGAGGACGTGCGCTTGTCCGCGGTCACGCCAGCCATCGATCACCAGGGATTTCCGATCGATGCCTTGCATTGGGATTCCCTGATTTCCGCGGATATGGTCGAGACCTGGCACGCAAACTTCCTCGATTTCGACATTTCCGCGCGAATGCATTGGGCGGAACCGCCGGACTTGATGCCGGGACACATGCCGGTAATGGGCGAATGGAATTTGCGCTACCGGGATTCGCTGAGCACGTTGTATATCACGCAAGGGGAGTTTGAAACGCCGTCCACGCGTGGAACAGTCTCCGGGATACTTGCGCCGAAGGACACCAGCCTCGATGTGCATGTGAACGCGGGCGCGCTGGAATCCTGGAACGATTTCATCCATGCCATTTCGGGCGACCAGCCTGGAACCGCGGCTGCAGCCGTGAAGCTCGGCGGCTCACTGCACTGGGATGGCACGCTTACCGGACCTTCCGGCGGTCCCTCGTTTCAAGGGCACTTTCGCGGTGAGAACATTCGCTATGGCCAGGTGGCACTCGATGCCATCGATGGAGACATGCTGTACTCGCCCGACGAACTCGTCCTCACGCATGCGCGCGCATACCGCGGCGTGATGCAGGCGGGAATTGAAGGAAGATTGTCGCTGACGGATTGGGAGTTTCGGCCCGACGATCAATGGTCCAGCGAAATCGATCTGGAGAAGGTTCCATTGGAGGGCTTGGAACAGCTGGCCGGATGGAAATATCCAGTGAAGGGCACGTTGACGGGCCAATTCCACGGCCGCGGAACGCGTGCGAAACCGGCGCTGACCGGGAATTTCGACTTGGCAGACGGTGACGTGTACGGAATGACGTTCAACCGCTTGCGCGGGCAGCTGAACGTCTTGCCCGATGAAGTGCGCCTGTCGAACGCGGAACTGCGATTTTTTGCCCCGGGCACGGAGAAGACCGGCGGAGCGGGAATCGTGACGGGCAACGCCGCCTACCGGTACGCGGATCGCTCTTTGCTGACGGACCTTGTGGGAGCGTCGCTGCCGCTCGCCAACATCGGTAAAATCCAATCGTCCACCTTGCCTCTCAATGGGCAGATTACATTCCGATTGAAGTCCAGCGGGCCGGTGACGCAACCGGTCGCAGAAGGCTCATTCCGCGTGGTGGACCTGCAAATCGGCAAAGAAGTAGTGGGAAGCTTCGATGGTGACCTGAACTCCGACGGAAAAGAAGCGCGCCTGAAACTGAAGTCGGCGATGAGTACGGGCTCAATCTCCGGAGAAATCTCCGTTGGTTGGGCGGATCCCATGCCCGTGGATGGAAAGATTTCCGTCCAGAACATCGATCTCGATCCCTTTCTGATGACCTCATTGCACCTGAAGACGTTCCCAGGTCACGGCGCAGCGGACGGTGACATTACCGTGAAGGGCGACATCAAGCACCCGGAGAACCTGGTGGTGGACAGCAATCTAACCAAGCTGGTGTTGACCTATGACGTCTTGAAATTGGAAAATTCCGGCCCGATTCATCTGACTTCCACCCGCGACAGTCTGAAAATCATCAGCGCCCGCCTGCAGGGCCTGAACACCAACATCGATCTCAGCGGCTCGGTGCAATTCACCGGGCGGCGCACCCTGGCCATGAAACTGAACGGAACGCTCGACCTGCGGCTGCTGAGCGCCTATATCAAGGACGTCGATGTAGGCGGCCACCTGGACGCGAACGCCTCGTTCGAAGGCACGCTGGACCGGCCACGAATTATTGGCCGAATGAAGTTGCTGGACGCTTCGGTGCGCTCGGCGGATTTTCCTACCGGATTAAGCAACCTGAAGGGAGATTTGAATTTCGATGCCAACCGCCTGTTTTTCGACAATGTGACGGGAGAAGCGGGAGGCGGGCTCCTGACGCTGAGCGGAAGCGTGAACTACTCAGAAAAACCCTTGCGCTACGATGTCTCGGCGAAAACCGATCGCCTTCGCGTACGCTACCCGGAAGGAATCAGCTGGCTGGTGGGCGGCGGGCTGCGCCTCGCGGGAACGCTGGATGGCGGGTTACTTACCGGCAAAGTGATCATCCAGCGGGTGAACATGAACGCGGGCCTGGAATCCGCCGGAATGCTGGTTTCGCCCGAGACGAGCGGCGGCGCCACCTCCAGCTTTTTGCGCAATCTACAATTCGACGTGGAAGCTACCTCAACGCCGGACGCGCGAATGGAATGGCCAGGAGCGCGATTGGAAGCGGACGCCAACCTTCGAGTGCGTGGCACCGCCGAGCACCCCATCCTGCTGGGACACATTCACGTCTTGTCCGGCGAGTTGTACTTCCACAACAATCGCTATCGCGTGGCGCGCGGCGACCTGAATTTTGCCAATCCTTTCCGGCTGGACCCGGTCATCAACGTCGAAGCAACCACGAACATTCAGCAATACGAAATCACGCTTAACTTCAGCGGGCAATCCAGCAAGCTGAATCTTTCCTACCGCTCGGATCCACCGCTGCCCGCGAACGACATCGTCACCCTGCTGGCTCTGGGACAAACCTCATCGGAATCCACGTTGCGTACGGGCGGAACAACCCAGAGCGGAACCACCGGAGCAACAGCGCTGCTTTCCGAAGCGATTTCCAGCCAACTGGGAGGGCGCGTGGAGCGGCTGTTCGGAATTACGCGATTTCGCGTCGATCCTGGCCTGAACGGTGTGACGGCGACCGGCTCCGGCCAGAACGCCACGGCGCGAATCACCGTGGAGCAGCAAGTGACCAGTAACCTCACGGTGCTGTATGAGTCGAACGTGAACTCAACCCAGCAGCAAGTGATCCAGGTGGAGTACATCGTAAATCGAAATGTGTCGGTAGTCGCGTTGCTGGATCAGAACGGCACGTTCGGTATCGACGTCAAAATCAAAAAGCGCCTGCCGTAGCCGCGCAGTGGCCACGCTGTTCCCTGGCGGCCTGTTCCATTTTTCGGTTCACCGGTAGATTTACGGTTGATCCTGCTGTTGCGCGGCTTGTGTGGCGTCCTGCCCGGGGCGTCGCGGTTGGAATCGCCGCGCCGGAGCGGTGGTCAGGTGCGCGTTCTGGCCGACGCCTGGATTCTCTTCCTTGGTTTCCTGCAGCGCATCCTTCACGGCCTTGGCGGCAGTGGCGCGGGTGGCGGCCTGAATTTCGCGCGAGATCTTTGGGGCTTCGGCGGCCACTCTCTGGCCGAGCGGCGAACCGTAGAATTGCAGCAGTTCCTTGATCTCCTCGGCGGAGTAGTGCTTGTCGTAGATGGCGAGCAGTTGTTCCGTAACCTGATCCACGTCGAATTTCTTCTCATAGCCGGTGATCACGGCGTTTACGAACGCCTCGTTCTTCTCGTTCTTGGCCACAGTGGCGAGCAGTTTTTCGCGGTACTGCTCGGCGGAATAGTTCACGGATTCCTGAACCTGATCGTGGGTGCCAACCAGATCGAGCAACGTACGGATATCGGCTTCTTTGGCAGCATCGATGGCGGAAGAACGCGCGGCGGCTGACTTGGCCGCAGCAGATTGCGGGGAAGCCCCGACAGCTCCGGGAGCGCTCCCTTGAATGGCCACCAGAAACGCTACGACGTAAATCACGACTAACGCGAGTACCGCCTTCATAAACCGCCTCCAACCCAAACCACAACGTGCAGAGCAAAGCGCGTCTGCCTTCAAGAATTGATTGTAGGAAGCCGAGTTTCACGGCGCGCCTGCTCGTGGGTGCAGCTTTGCTAGTTCGGTCACTGGCCAGAGGTGCAGGAAGACGCGAGCCCAACTTGGTACCGCCAATTTTCGCTCCGCAAAACGGAAGCCATGAGGCAGAGCTTCAGTTACACTAGGCGTATCAAACGCGGCAGGCATCCAGATGAACTCCACATCCACAAATGAGCGCGAAAACGAATCCCGGGAAGCGCGGCAGTCCATGGTCGCCGTGCAGCTTCGCCGCAGGGGCATCAAGGACGAGCGCGTGCTGGAGGCCATGGCGCGAATCCCGAGGGAAGAGTTCGTGCCGCTGGAGTCGCGGGAACGCGCCTACGAAGATGAGCCGCTGGCGATCGGCGGTGGCCAAACTATTTCGCAACCCTACATGGTCGCGGTGATGACCGCGACGCTACAGTTGAAACCGGCTGACAGAGTTCTGGAAATTGGAACAGGATGCGGCTATCAGGCCGCCATCCTTTCCTGCCTCAGCAAAGAGGTTTACAGCGTGGAGATTCGCCCTGATCTGGCGCGCAGTGCCGCCGAACGGCTGCAAAAATTGGGTTTCGCGAACGTCCACGTGCATTGCGGCGACGGGTCCGCCGGCTTGGCAGAGTTTGCGCCGTACGACGCCATCGTGGTTGCGGCTGCCGCTCCCGTCCTGCCCGAACCGCTGCGGCAACAACTGGCCGAGGGAGGCCGCCTGGTAGCCCCCGTTGGCGACCCGTCTCACCAGAACCTAGTGTGCGCCAGAAAACGAGCCAACGCGATCTCCTGCGAGTGGCATGAGGGATGCCGCTTCGTTCCGCTGGTCGGAAGTTTCGGTTGGAAGGTCCAGGACCTTCTATGACGCCGACGCCGGCCGCACCGGAACTCTCCATCATCATTCCTTCCTACAATGAAGAACTCCGGCTTCCGGAGACGCTGGACAAAATCGCCGGCTACATCCAATCGTCGCGCCGAAACACCGAAGTGCTTGTGGTGGATGACGGTTCCAAGGACCGCACCGCGCAAGTGGCGGAATCCTACGGTGCTAAACTCGGGAATTTGCGCGTGCTTTCCAACGGCGTGAATCGTGGTAAGGGCTACAGCGTTCGCCATGGCTCGCTGGAAGCTCAGGGCGAAATCATTCTGTTCACCGATGCCGATCTTTCCGCGCCCATTGAAGAAGCGGACAAGCTGTTGGCCGCGTTGAAGGATCACGATGTGGCCATTGGCTCGCGCGCGATGGACCGCGGTCTGATTGAAGTCCACCAATCTCCATTCCGCGAATTTGCCGGCATCATCTTCAACACCATCGTTCGCCTGACCCTGCGCCTGCCATTTGTCGATACGCAGTGCGGCTTCAAAGCATTCCGGCGCGCGCCCAGCCGCATCATCTTTGCACAACAGACCATCGAGCGCTTCGGTTTCGATCCGGAAATACTGTACCTGGCGCGACATCACGGACTTTCCACCATCGAGGTGCCAGTGCGGTGGTCGCACTCTCCGGCCACCAAGGTCAGCATGCTGCGCGACAGCCTGCAGATGTTTCTGGACGTGTTCATCATTCGCTGGAACGCGCTGCGGGGGCGGTACCGCAAGGCAAAATAGAGGTTATGGGCGCACGAAAAAGCCATTATGCTTTGCATCACAAAGTACTTGACAAGAATCCCCCTCCCCCCTATCATCCCTTCGGTGGCTCTCTCCCATCCAATTCGTGTTCCCCGCCGCGAACCCATTCCCATCGACGCGCGTGCCGCCGACCACCTGAAATACATCCGCGAAACCATGGAGCGCGCCGCGGAGTTCACTGCCGTTCCCGGCTGGGGCGGCGTAGCCATGGGCATGACGGCGCTGGCCGCGGCTTGGCTGGCGGCTCGCCAGGCTACGCCACGCGCCTGGCTTGCGGTGTGGCTTGCGGAAGTATTCGTGGCCGTAATGATTGCGGCGCCGGCGGCCGCCACCAAGGCTCGCCGGGCAAATTCGTCGCTGTTCACAGGACCGGGAAGAAAGTTCGTATTGAGCTTTGCACCCCCGATTTTTGTGGGCGGCCTGCTCACATTTGCCATGGCGCAATCGGGCGGGATCTCTTACCTGCCGGGAATTTGGTTGCTGCTGTACGGCACGGCTATCGTAACCGGCGGAGCATTTTCCGTGCGCGTCGTGCCGATCATGGGCCTTTGCCTGATGGCACTGGGCGTAGCGGCGCTGTTTACGTCTGCCGGTTGGGGCAACTTGTTCATGGCGGCAGGATTTGGCCTGGTACAGATTGCCTTTGGAATTTGGATCGCGCTGCGCTACGGAGGCTGACGAGTCGGAACGTTTAAGCAATGGCAAAATCATCCACAGTCCGGCAGGAGCGAAGCGCGCGCGAGGCAGTACCGGCCTCGGTGCGCGGGCAGGCCGCGGAACCCGTATCTTCCAACCTGGACCGCCTGATCCATGAGCGCATGCGTTTGGGAATCGTCAGTGCCCTGGCGGTGAACCGTTCGCTGACCTTCAATGAATTGAAAGCGCTGCTGAAGACCACCGACGGGAACCTGAGCGTGCACGCGCGAAAACTGGAAGAAGCGGACTACATCGTGTGCACGAAATCGTTCGACGGGCGGTTGCCGAAGACGGAGTACCGGCTGACGGCTGCGGGGCGGCGCGCGCTGGAGAAATACCTGGATCACATGGAGGCGCTGATCCGCGCGACGCGCGAGCGGTAAATTTTTTTGAGGTTCTGCTTTGTACGGTAAAGCACATTGCAACTTCGGCGGAGAAGGCAAGGCATAGCATGTCGACGCAACACGCTGTTCTCGAAACCAAAGCACTGGCCCCCGCGGTGGTGGCTTCGCGGCTGCACGTCGCTATCATCTGCGACGGAAACGGGCGCTGGGCCACCTCGCGCGCCCTCGACCGCTCGGAAGGTCATCGCGCGGGCGCCGAAACGGCGAGGCGCATCATCGAATGCGCCCCCCACCTGGGCATTCATACCCTCAGCCTGTTTGCCTTGTCCTCGGCAAACTGGAAGCGGCCGGCGGGCGAAGTGGCCGCGATCCTTAAGATACTGCAGCAGTATCTCGTTGAGGAAACCGCCCACTGCGTCGAAGAAGGAATTCGCTTGAGCATTATCGGGCGCCGCGACCGCTTGCCGGCCACGTTGCGCGAGGCGGTTGCCGAGGCCGAGGCCATGACCGTGAAGGGCCGCCGGCTGCACTTGCGCCTGGCCATCGACTATTCGGCGCGCCACACCATCTACCAGGCCGCCAGCAAGTTCTACAAGGTCACGGACCTTTCCAGCGAAGCGTTCGCCTCGCTGCTCTCGGAAGTCCTGCGCGGCGGGTCCACTGACGTGGATTTGCTGATTCGCACGGGAGGCGAGCAACGGCTATCGGATTTCCTGCTGTGGGAATGTGCCTTTGCGGAATTTGTGTTCCTGGAGAAGCGCTGGCCGGATTTCACGCCTGCGGATCTGCGAGACGCGGTAGTGGAATTTGAACAACGCGAACGCACCCGCGGCGCCCTGCCAAGCGAATGCTAGCCAACTATTCCCGGCGTCACATTGTCTGGATCGCCATAACCGACTCATTCTACACTCTTTAGTTCGATCAAAAAGTCCATTCCCACCCTTCCGACGAATCCCCCCTCTCCATCGTCTATTACCCAGGAGAAACGCATGGGATCTGTAGGACTTACGCTGCCCTGGGAGCATAGAATCTCCCCGGTAGCGCGCGAGGGGATATCTCGAGTGGAACCAGCCGAACGCGGAGCGCAAGGCAATCCTGCAGGCAGTAATCCAGAGGACGCCGCACTGGCCGCCGCATGCCAGGCGGGCGATTTGCACGCGTACGAGCGCTTGTACCGCTTGCAGGGCGCGCGCATGAGGAACCTGGCGCGAAATTTGTTGGGCACGCAGAGCGACGCGGAAGACGCGGTGCAGGAAACGTTCCTGAAGGTGCAGCGAAGCGTCGCCACCTTTCGCGGGCAATCGTCGTTCGTCACGTGGATGTTTCGCATCCTGGTGAACACCTGCCACGATTTGCGCCGCAGCCGTATGCGCCGAAAAGAATTCGTCCCGGACGATAGAGAAGAAGGCGCGACGCCACCGGAACCGCGCGCGCCGGGTGCTCACCCTTCCCTGAAGCTGGCGCTCGAACGCGCAATCGCTACCCTGACGCAACAACAGCGCAACGTTTTTCTGTTGTACGAAGTGGAAGGGTTTCATCACGCGGAGATTGCGGCAATGCTGGAAATCACGGAAACAGCTTCGAAGAACACTTTGTTTCAGGCAAAAAAGAATTTGCGCCAGACGCTGGAAGCTCCCCGAAGCAGTCAGGTGGGAGGAGCATGATGCAAATAACGTGTGAAGATCGCCAACGGATTTTTCTCGATGGCAGCGCGGAAGAGTGGGCTGGGCTGGAGCTCCACGCGGCTTCGTGCGCCGAATGTGCGAAAGAGTTGCAGGCATGGAAGGCGCTGAGCGTCGCAGCAAAGCAATTGCGCGATTATCAGGAAGTCCCGGCGTTGTGGCCGCGGATTGAAGCGGCGCTGGCGCAACAAGCCAGGGAATCGGCGTTTCGCCAGCCTTGGCTGGAGCGGCTGTCTTTCTGGCGCCACGTGCCCATGGTCTGGCAGACCGCGCTTGCCGGAGCATTGGTGCTGCTGATGGCTGTTACAGCAACATATCTATATCTGAATCGGCGTACGGTTCCAGGTCCAGACGTCGTCACGTACAACCCGCTGCTGAAGGACAGCAAGGTAGTGGAAGTGGAGCGCGCCGAGCGCGACTACATGAAGGCCATCGACAAGCTGGCCGCCGAAGCGAAGCCTCAACTGGACACGCCGGATTCGCCGCTGATGGCCAACTATCGCGAAAAACTCCTGATGCTCGACGGCGCCATCGATGAATTGCGGATGCATGCCGGACAGAATCCCTCAAACGCGCATTTGCGATATCAATTGCTATCCATGTACCAGGAAAAACAGGCCACGTTGCAGGAGGTATTGGAGACCAAACCATGAAGCCCGCCCTCAGTTCGGTTGCGGTCAAGAGTATTACCGTGATTGCGGTGGCCTTGGCCGCGATGGCCATGACAGCGCCGGTGCTGGCCGCAAACGCCGCCCAGGAAACAACCACGCGGCACTTTGACAAGACGCTGACGCTTGGCGCGAACCAGACGTTCGCGATGGAAAACAAATTTGGGGATGTCCGCATTCACGGCGAGAGTGGCCGTGAAGTGAAAATCTCCGCGACCATTCGCACCCAGGCAAAAACGCAGGGCGACGCGGATCGCAAGGCGGACCAGATCAAGATCGAAGTCTCGCAGGACGCACAAGGCATCAAGGTACGCACCGTCTATCAGGATGAGAGCAAGTGGTTCATCCGCATCGAAAAGGGAGCGCCTTCCTACTCGGTTGACTACGAGGTCGCGGTGCCTGCCGACGCCAAGACCTGGCTGCGCAATGATTTCGGCAACATCGAAATTCGTAGCGTTCGTGGCTGGGCGGATGTGGAAAACGGCCACGGCAAGCTGGAACTACGCGACAGTGGCGCCGCGAAGCTCACCAACTCATTCGGCGCGGTGGATGTGAATGGAGCAGACGGCAACCTGACAGTGGACGATAACAATGGAGCGGTAACGGTTTCGAGCGTGAAGGGCTCTGTGGACGTGAAGGACCGCTTTGCTTCCATCACCGTGAGCAACGTTCAGGGTCCGACAACCATTTCCAGCGGAAATGGCGCCGTGGAAGTCAGCGATACCGCTACATCCACGGTAAGTAATTCCTTTGGCAGCGTGAATGCCCGCAACATCCACGGCGATCTCACCGTGAACAACAACAATGGCTCCATCGATGCCAGCACGGTGAGCGGCTCCGCAACATTGAACGGAAGCTTCGGAACAATTGCCTTCACAAACGTGAATGGCCACGTCAGATGCACCTCTTCGAACGGCAGAGTGAAGGGCGGGCCGGTGCAAGAGGACGTCTACGTCAAGACTTCCTTTGGCGACGTACAACTGGAACAGATCGGCGGCGCGGTTGAGGTCGATGACTCCAACGGCGCAGTCACCGTGAGGGAAGTGAAGGGTCACGCGACATTGAACACTTCCTTCGGCGCGATTGATGCCACGGGCATCCACAAGGGCGCAAAGGCCACAACCGGCAACGGCAGAATCTCCCTGAACGACATTGGCGGCGAAACGTATGCCAAGACCAGCTTCGGCGCGATCAACGTGCAGCGCGTCAGCGGAAGGCTGACTCTGGAGAATTCCAACGGTCCAGTGACCGCGAACTCCGTGACTGGCGACACATCAGCGAAAACCAGCTTTGGCTCCGTAACCCTCGACGATATCGGTGGCGCCATCAACGTCGACAATCAGAACGGAGCCGTGGTGCTTTCCGCGGCACGGCAGTCGTCATCTTGCCAGAACATTACCGTCAAGACTTCCTTCTCGCCAATCCAGGTGCGCCTGCCGGGAAGCGCCGGCTATAACTTGACGGCGCGCACCTCGTTCGGGCGAATCAACAGCGAACTTCCGGTGACCAGCACTGGCCAACTTGGCGGTGATGCCTTGAATGGAAAGATTGGCAATGGCGGCTGCACGCTTTCGCTCACCAACGCCAATGGGTCGATCGACATCCTGAAGCTGTCCAGATAAGGACGCAGGACGCCCGCAGAAATCTCCCAAGGGTTAGAGCTGTTTACGCCGTTCGCGATCCATCGCGAAGGCCCGCCGAAGCACGCGCGTAGCCGTCGGCGTCAACGCAAATCGCTCCAGCTCATCTTCGCTGGCATAGACAACATCGGTGACGTCAGTCGCGGCGCGCGGCTCACCCGATAGGCGCTCGCATAGATAGTCGACAATCACGTAATGGAATTTGGGCCGAGCGTCAGCCTGCTTGGCAACCTGGTCCGGGTCGAGGAAGATTCGGTCGAATACCTCGATCACCTCCAGGACGCGCACCGTGATGCCGGTCTCTTCAAGCAATTCGCGTGCAACCCCTTCCTGCAGCGTTTCTCCCAGCTCCAGCGTGCCGCCCGGTATGGACCACTGGCCCAACAAAGGCTCGCTGCCCCGCCGGATCAACAGGGCCCGGCCCTGCTCGATAATCACACCGCCGACACCGACGACGGGACGGTCCGGATATTGACGCGCCATTCGCTTGATTTTCCCCAAGCCAGTCTGTAGGGTAACCTTGCACTACGCGGCGGGTGCGCTTCCATTGACTTGGCCCGCCTCCGTATATAATAGCTGGAAGGTGCTGGCGCGTCGCTTGCCCGGCACAATAGAAGACCAGATCGGAGGAAGCAGCCGTGCTCCGCTGCCCAGAGTGTTCCGCAGAAATCGACGTGGACGAAGACGAAGTGGAAGAAGGGGAGATTCTCAGCTGCCCGGAGTGCGAGTGCGAACTGGAAGTGTCGCAGACGCATCCCGTCGCGCTGAATCCCATCTCCGATGACATTGAAGAAGAGGAAGAAGAGGAAGAAGAGGAACAAGAAGAGTTGGAAGAGGATGAAGAGGACGACGAAGAATTCGACGAAGATGGCGACCTCATCGACGAAGACGAGGAAGACGACGAGGACGAGGAGTAAGCGCGAACGTCACGCACCGCATGCATCTTCCCAGCGCTACGCCGTCATCTAAAGCAAAGTGAAAGGACTCCCCCTGAGCGGCGCGCGGTCGCTAATTTTTCCTGCCCTGTTTCTGGCCGGTTGGCTTTGCCTTTGCGTTGCAACGCCGGCTCAGCAACCCCAGCAGCCGGTCCCCCCGGTGCCGCCGGAGCAGACAACTGCGCCGCCGCAGAACGCGCCACGCACCGGCGAATCTTCCACCAACAAGACAAGCAGTAAGATTCCGCCGTTCGTGATTCTGGGCACGGTGTTTGATGAAAAGGCCATGGCCTATCCCGGGGTGCAAGTGCGCGTGAGGCTGAAAGGCGAGAAGAAATTCAAGTGGGACACGTATACGAATTCGCGAGGAGAATTTGCCGTTCGTGTGCCGGAAGGTCCGGACTATGAAGTGTTCGTGCATGTGAAACACTTTCAGGATGTTTCGCAGTTCGTATCGGCGAAAGGCGCAGTGATCCAGCAACAATTGTCGATCAAGATGCAGCCGGTCAGCCAGGTCAAAGCCGGGGAGAAGAAATGAACAAGACGCGAAAATTGGCGTGCATAGCGTTTCTTTTGCTGCTGGCGACGGGATTTGCCGCAGCGCAGAACCCGAAAAAGGAGTCACCTTTGCGGACCGTGCTGGGCGCGGTGACCGACAAGGCCGATAGTCCCCTGCCGGGCGGAGTCGTTTTTCTGAAAAACAACCGCACGGGCACGATCAATAGCCGCTTTGCGGACAAAGACGGGAACTATCGGTTCAGCGGCCTGGACCCGAATGTGGAGTACGAAATCCACGCGGAATTGGACGGGGCAAAGTCGCCGACCAAGACGATTTCTTCGCTGGACGGTCGAAAAGAAATTCTCCTGAATCTGAAGATTGACCGCAAAAAAAGCTAGGATTTGGGGTTATTGCCAGGGACCAGGGGTGCGGCTGAGGCTTGGGGAGTTGTGCTGACTGCCGTTTAGATCGTCTGATGGAACGATTCGAGCCCTTACTGGCAAATTTTCGCGGGAGTGTGCGGGGAGGATGATGGCCCGGCGTTTGACTATGTTTCGGCTGTGGATCGCGCTAGTGTCGCTGGCGATGTCGGGTTGGTGTGCCTGCGCGCAGGAAAAACCTGGCAGCCCAGAGCCAAAGGCCGGCACCGGTGCCGCGCAAACTCCCGCCAAGACTGACGCCGAGGTTAAAGACCAGGAAGCTGAGGACGAAGTCCCCAAGCGAATTTTTTGGATCATTCCCAACTTCATGACCGCCAACGACCAGCCGCAGAATCAGGGGCCACTTACTGCCAAGGAAAAATTCAACATTGCCTGGCACCAGTGGTGGGATGTCAGCGCCCACATCGGGAATGTTCTGCAAGCGGCCATTTCCCAGGCTGCCAATGGCATTCCGGAGTACGGCCAAGGCTGGGGCGCCTTCGGCGAACGATATGCTGCTCAGGAGGGCGATCAATTCACCGGAGCCATGCTGATCTACGGTGTTCTGCCCACGGTGCTGCACGATGATCCGCGGTATTTTCGCAAGGGCCGCGGGTCCGCGTGGTCGCGGATCGGCTATGCGGCCTCGCGCAGTGTAATTTGTCGAACGGATTCCGGAAAAAATACCTTCAATATTCCCCAGGTATTCGGGCAGTTAGGGCAGGCCAGCATTTCGCTGACGTACTATCCTCAGGTGAATCGCAACGTCGGTGGGTTGTTTTCTGGGTGGGCCATCAACCAGATCTATAACATGGGATGGAATCAGCTGAAGGAATTCACTCCGGACCTGGGTGCGTATTTGAACCGTCGGCGTCAAAAAAAGCACAAACAGGCGGACGTGAAAGACCGCCGTTCCCCGATCGCCCCAAGCAATTAGCGAACTGCACCGCCATTCCGCGGGCATAGCACGCGAAGCGCCCGTGGCACCACCTCGATTTCGAC
>Ga0210409_10005022_pt1 | contig 13998 bp, 10 predicted proteins | sample IncBWH17MmetaG_FD_161649 | JGI IMG/M metagenome (GOLD analysis project Ga0210409, IMG submission 161649) | Forest soil microbial communities from Barre Woods Harvard Forest LTER site, Petersham, Massachusetts, United States - Inc-BW-H-17-M | ecosystem: Environmental > Terrestrial > Soil >... | reverse complement strand
GAATCAACGGCAGAAAGCGTGTGTGCCAGCAGTCGAATTTGATGAAGAGATATTTTTCTTCCGGGTGACGCCGCCAGCCCAGCGCGTGGACTACCCATTGCAGCCATTGCACGCGCTGCTCATCGGAAATGGCCGGGTCGCGAAAATGCGCGCGAAGGATCGTGTCAATGGGTTTGGCTTCGGAAATGACAATATTTTTGGCGGCGGCAGCCAGCATCTGGCAGATCAAAGTCGAACCACACCGGGACATGTGAAAAATGAACCCGGTGGGCGCTACTGCCGGCTGGGTGCGCACGATTTCCCCCAGGTTTTCCAGCGGCGTTTGATGACGGAAAAGCAGGTCAGCCGGATGTCTTACGCATTGGGCGCAGGTTTCCTCAAAGAACGGTTCCGTGAAGCGCCGGGCGCCCAGGTAACCCCAATCCAGTATAGGCCGCGAGTCGCGCCAATAAATGCGCATGGGCGCCCAACCCATGAAGTCATTCAATCGACCCACCTTTCCAGCCAGGCGCGACGGCGTTCATTCAAGGCGTGGCGCACCACTTCTGCCGTGAACACGCAGCCGCGTTCCGAGCCCAACTGCACAGCGAGTACAACGAACGTTTCCACGTCCAGTGTGGCGCGCAGTTGTTCGTGCAATGGGCGGTCGGCCAAAACAAGTTCGCCAAAGCGCTCTAGATTTTGCCGTTGCTCGCCCGGGTCCATCTTAATTGGCAAAGGATCCTGAAACAGAAGGCAGCATTAGACCACGGATGGACACGGATGAACACTGATAAGGAAAGACTTGCACGGGCAAAGGCGCTTTACCCAAGCGGTGAGCCTCCCGAAGCGGTTCCTAATCCGTGTTTATCTGTGTGCATCTGTGGTTAGTCATCACTAACCGCCGTTGCCATTGCAAGCTCGCGGGTGGCGGGCACTCAATCGAAGGCGCCGCTTCCTACTTCCTGCGGCCCTCACGGGAAAGCCAACCGATAGTTGCGGGAACTGTTCGTCGACGTGTCAGTGAACGAGAACGCGCCTTGGGCGCCGGCTGTGATCGTCCGCAAGGTCTTCCAGTTTGGCGGTGCGAAGCTCGTGGCGTACTGGACCGTATAGATCTGTCCTGGAGTTTCGCTGCCGCTGACCTGGAAGGAGCCGCCGCCTAAGTTCTGGATCGTCAAGCGGCCCAGCAAGGTGACGTTGGTGACGTTCACCGTCACGGTACCTGTGGCGGTACCGCCACGAGTGTCACTGACGGTGTAAGTAAACGAATCAGACGTAATGAACCCCGGGTTGGGCGTATAGACTACATTGGTCCCATTCAACGACACGGTGGCCTTGCCGGAACTGGGCGCTTGCACGGCCGTCACGCTGAGCACATCCCCATCCGGATCCGTGTCATTGGCTAAGATGGTTGCCACCGGTATCGTCACTCCCGCGGTCGCCAGGCGAGTAACGGTGACCGGCCCGGCCACGGGTGGATGATTGACAATGGACGTGGCACTCGGCCCGGCTGCCGGGGCAAGGTTACCCGCCAGATCCACCGCGGTACCCGCAGCCAGCGAGATGCCGAGCGTGCCGTGACCGCTGATATTGGTAATGGTCACCGTGCGCGTATTGCCAGTACCAATCACGGTGATGGTTCCCGTGGCCGTTTCGGTGGCGTTCAAGGTTATGTTGCTGGCGGCAAGCGTGCTGGAGCCAAAATCCGCATCCGTGTAAGTCACGGTGTAACTGACGGGCCCGGAGGCCGTGGTCGGGACCGAAGGCGCCGAGATGGTCACCGTCGGCAGCGTTCGGTCGATGGTATAAACCTGGCCCACAAACGGCAGGCTGTTGACTTGGATTGAAATTCCCGACGCGTTATCCAGGTTCAAACCCAGCGTGCCGTCACCCGTGCCAGTAATGGCGCCCACTGCCCAGGTCGTCGCGGGCGCGCTGCCCACCGGCGTCACATTGGTGATCGCTGGAGAGCCTCCCAGGCCGGAGTTCGCCAGGCTGAAATTCCCTGCCGCCACACCGCTGACAGCGTTGGCGAAAACCACGGTCCATTGAACCGAACCCTGATTTGAAGGCGTGGAATTTAAGCGATTAATGGAGGCGACGGTGGTAGCAGGCACAAAGGTGGCAAATTCGACAGCGCCGATATCGACGGTGTTGTTGACCACGCGCGGGAAACCGGGGCCGCGTTGGTCGGTGGGTAGCAGGCCGTTGACCAGGGTAGTCACGGACACGGCCGCTCCGCCGGCACCGGCGGCAACGATCTGGGGCTGATCTGCACCGGCCAGTGCGCCGCCGAAGGTGACGGTGTAGGAGCCGGCACTCGCCGCGACGAGGACGCTGCCGCCAGTTCCGCCGATGCTTGAAAGCGCGTTCAGCGCGGTTTGCACCTGCGCGGCGGTGGCATTGAAGGCCAGCGCAGCCGTGGTTTGGCCATTGAAGGTCAGCGTGAAGGTGCCAGCGCTCCCGCTGACCGCGATTTGCTGCACCTCGGAGAAATTGAAGCCGTGATCCAGAGCCGGGCTATTGGGGACCAGTGCGTGGGTGAGTGTCGGGCCGCCGTTGTTCGCCAACGTTGGATTGAGAATCGCGTTGAGGGCAACCACGCCACTGCCATGGTTGCCAACAATGTTGCCATTGACCCCATCGACGATCCCGCCCGCGCTGCCGGCGTCGCCGATCAGGTTGTGGCTGGCGTTGGTGACGATGCCACCGCTTAGGTCGCTGGAGGCCGAGCCGCCCACGCTGAAATTGCCGGCCACGATGGTGTTATCAAGCGTTGCTGCGCCGCCAACGTAGAGTCCCCCGCCGGCGTTAGTCCCCCGGTTGCCAGTGATCGTGCTGTCAGCGACGGTCAAGGTTGATCCAGAGTCGGTGTAAATGCCCCCGCCCTGGCCGCCAGCCTGGTTGCCGGAGATCGTGCTGTTCACGATGGTTGCAGTGGAGGCCTGGTTGAATAGTCCACCGCCGAATGAGTTGGACCCAGTGGCCTGGTTGCCGGAGATTGTGCTGTTGACCACCGTCAGTGTCGATCCGTTGTTTTGGATACCGCCGCCCAGACCGTTGGTGCCAGTCACCCGGTTCGCACTAATCGTGCAGTTGGAGACCGTCAACGTGGCGTGCACATTTTCAATTCCGCCGCCACCAGCAGACACAGTTCCATCCTGGATAGCCAAGCCGCTGAGAAGCACCGTCGGCACAGGGTTTGTGCCGCTTGCGTTTATCGAAAACACGCTGTTCCCTCCGTTGCCGCTGCCGCTGACCATTGTCGAGCCAGGCCCAGCGCCGACGATGTTCACGCTCTTGTCCACCCGCAAGCTGGCCGTGGGCTGGTATGTTCCCGCCTTCACCATTACCGTCCCACTGTCACAGGTGGCGTCGACACCTGCTTGAATTGTCTTTTTGGCAAGAGTCGGCGTGGCGCCGGAGTTCCCGTCACTGCCCGCAGCCGCATCCACGAAGATCGGCGAAGCGCAGATCACGTTTTGTGAAAGAGTCGCTGAAGTGCTGGCCTTGAAATTGGCATCGCCGCTATAGGTGGCCGAGATCACGTAAGTCCTGATCGCCACGGTCGAAAAACTATAGACCGCCTGGCCTGAGGCGGTGAGGGCGACAGATGCCACCGTGTTTCCATCAATGGCAAAAGTTGCCATCCCTGTCGGCACCCCGGCGCCCGGCGCCACAGCACTTACGATAACTGTGAGGGTCACGGTCTCCCCGAACACCGAGGGATTAGGCGAGGACGACAGAGTCGTGGTCGTAGCCGTCTGGTTTACGACGGGTGAAACGACCGACGAAGTACTGCCCGTGTAATTGGCGTCACCGGAATAGACGGCTGTGATGGAGTGAGTTCCCAACGCCAGGGTCGTGGTTGTGAAAGTGGCTTTGCCCGCGGCGTTAAGTGTCCCGGTTCCCAGCAGAGTAGCACCGTCAAAAAAACTCGCGGTGCCAGTGGGTGTGCCCGCACCCGGTGCCAGAGCGCTGGCTGTGGCCGTGAGAGTCACGGGCTGCCCGAACGCCGAGGGATTAGGCGAGGAGGCCAGGGTCATGGTCGTAGCAGCCTGGTTCACGACGGGTGTGGTGACCGGCGAAGTACTGCCGGTGAAATTGGCGTCCCCGGCGTAGACCGCCGTGATCGAGTGAGTTCCCACCGCCAGGGTTGAGGTCGTGAAACTGGCTTGGCCGGCCGCGTTCAGCGTGGCGGTTCCCAGGAGAGTGGCGCCATCAAAGAAACTGGCCGTGCCTGTCGGCGTGCCCGCACCCGGTGACACAGCGGTGGCCGTGGCGGTGAGGGTCACGGATTGGCCGAACACCGACGGATTAGGCGAGGACGCCACGGTGGTGGTCGATGCCGCCTTGTTCACGACGGGTGAGACGGCCGGCGAAGTACTGCCCGTGAAATTGGCGTCCCCAGCATAGACTGCCGTGATGGAGTGAGTTCCCAACGCCAGTGTCGAGGTCGTGAAAGCGGCTTGGCCTGCGGCGTTCAGCATAGCGGTACCGAGCAAAGTGGCGCCGTCAAAGAAACTGGCCGTGCCAGTCGGTGTGCCCGTCCCCGGTGACACCGCGCTGGTTGTGGCGGTGAGGGTCACGGGTTGGCCGAACACCGACGGATTAGGCGAAGCCACCACGGTCGTGGTCGTTGCCGCCTTGTTGACGACGGGTGAGACGGCCGGCGAGGTACTGCCCGTGAAATTGGCGTCCCCAGCATAGACTGCCGTGATGGAGTGAGTTCCCACCGCCAGGGTTGAGGTCGTGAAACTCGCTTGGCCGCTGGCGTTCAGGGTTGCGGTTCCCAGCAGAGTGGCGCCATCGAAGAAACTCGCCGTGCCAGTCGGTGTGCCCGCACCCGGTGCCACCGCGCTGGTTGTGGCGGTGAGGGTCACGGGTTGGCCGAACACCGACGGATTGGGCGAAGACGCCACGGTCGTGGTCGTTGCCGCCTGGTTGACGACGGGTGATACAGTCGGCGAAGTACTGCCGGTGAAATTGGCGTCACCGCCATACACCGCTGTGATGGAGCGAGTTCCCACCGCCAGGGTTGAGGTCGTGAAAGTGGCCTGACCTCCGGCGTTGAGCGTCGCGGTTCCCAGCAGAGTAGCGCCGTCAAAGAAACTGACCGTGCCTGTCGGTGTGCCCGCACCCGGTGACACAGCGCTGGCCGTGGCGGTGAGGGTCACAGGCTGCCCGAACACTGAGGGATTCGGTGAAGACGCCACGGTCGTGGTCGTGGCTGCCGGGTTCACGACTGGTGAGGCGACCGGCGAAGTGTTGCCCGTGAAATTGGCGTCCCCGGAATACACCGCTGTGATGGAGTGATTTCCCACCGCCAGGGTCGAGGTTGTGAAACTGGCTTGGCCGCCGGCGTTCAGTGTCACTGTACCCAGCAAAGTAGCGCCGTCGAAGAAACTGGCCGTGCCTGTCGGTGTGCCCGCACCCGGTGCCACAACGCTGGCTGTGGCCGTCAGCGTCACCGGCTGTCCGAAAACCGACGGATTGGGCGAAGACCCCACGGTGGTGGTTGTGGCCGCCTTGTTCACGACGTGTGAGTAGGGCGGTGACGACGCGCTCGGCAGGAAAACGACATCCCCGGAATACACGGCGCTGATGGCGTGAGTTCCTACGGACAAGGTCGACGTGGTGAAGGTGGCCACACCGCCCACCAGGGGGACGGGGGGCCCAGAGTTGCTGCCGTCAACCACGAACTGGGCTGTGCCCGTCGGAGTTCCCGGACCGGCTGACGTGATGATAGCACTAAACGTCGCAGGCTGCCCGAGCACCGATGGATTGGGGTTGGATACTACGGCGGTGGTGGTGCTTGCCTGGATCACGATGTTATTGTTGGCGCCTAGCGATCCTGGAGCGCCGGGGTTTGGCAGGGTAAGCGTGGCATTGTTGCCGACCGTGTCTGCCATCGTCCCCCCGTTGAGGGTTAAAGCTGAGGCACTTGAGTAATCGAGGTGCGCGCTATCCTCTGCCGGTCCCACTAAATAAGTGAACGTGAGCGTGCTGGTTCCACTCCCGCTGGCATAGTTGGCGGAGGCCGAAGCGCCTGAGTTCAGTGCGAGTTGAGGGGTCCCTGTAACGAGCACAGGCTTCGTGAAGCCAACCGTGATGGTGATAATCGCGCCCGCCGTGTAGCTGCCATCAGGAGTGGTTGCGCTGACGCCGGTAACGGTTGGCGGTGTTTTGTCGATGTCGTAAACCTGGCCGACGAAAGGCAGACTATTAATGGGAACAGATACACCCGTGGCATTGACCATGTTCAGTCCGAGTGTGCCGGTGCCGGTGCCGGTGCTGGCGGTGACGGTCCAGGTGGCTGTCGGTTCGGCGCCAACCGGACTGGCGCCGGTAACGGTCGGCGTCCCTCCCAGTCCCGAGTTGACAAGGCTGAAATTAGCGGCACTCACACCGCTCACCGCGTTGCCAAAGGTCACCGTCCATTGGACTGATCCCAGATTTGAGGGGGTGGCAGTCACGCGGTTGATGGAACTCACTGTAGTCGGAATCAGCATCGTCGCCGTCATGGTCTGATTGTCCAGCGTGACTTGAGCCGAGGCGATTCCGCCCGCGGCTCCCGCGGTAAACGTCGCCGCCGCCGCGCCGTTGATGAATTGGGAACTCGCTCCGGACAGGGTTCCCAAAACGGGGTTGTGAAAAAGGATTGTTGGATCCGGCACCGCCGGGAGGCCAACCAGTTGGCTGGGGGGGAGCAGTCCACCGGCGTTGCGGTTTAATAAATCAGCAGTAAGGCTGGTGCTGCCACCCGGGCTCAGGGTGGACACGCCGGGCGTGATTTCCAACTGTAACCAGGTGCCGGCGCCAACGGCGGACACGGCCAGGATACTATTGGCGACAGGACCGCTATTCGCACCCCACCAATTGTCCGTCGCATCGAACGAAAACGTGCCGGGCGCTTCGCCGGCCTGAAACAACGTATTGCCGTTGGCCGCGGTGGCCGCCGTATTATTGAAGAAGCGATTGAAATGGGCGGCCATCGTGCCGCTATAATGGGCAATCGCGCCGCCATTCGCGGCGTTGACGCCCGCGGTGGTGGCCGTATTGCCGGTGAAGTTACATAGAGTGATCGTCTGCGTGCCTTTCACGGAGTTGACGTTGATCGCCCCGCCATTAAACGCGCTCGAATTGCCGATGAAACTGCTCCCGGTCACGGTCAGGTTTCCGTGCCCCGCAGTCTCCTCGGTTTGCGACAGGAAATCGATAGCCCCGCCGAAGTCGGCTGAGGCGTTGCCTTGAAAGACACAGTTTTGAACAATCACATCGCCGTCCGGGGAACTTTCGATGACGCCGCCCGGCTGACCGCTGGCGCTGGTGCTATTATTGAGGAAAACGCAATTAGATACGGTGGTGATACTGCCCAGGCCGCCCACCAGCAGCACTCCCCCGCCGAAGGCTGTTGCCTGGCCGTTCGTGAAGGTCAGGTTGGCAAACGTCAGCACGACATTATTGGGCGTAGTATCATTGACGAAATCCGTTTCGAGGAACCGCTGGTTCGCTTGTGCTTGGTTGAGCACGGTGTCAGCCGGATTGCCGGAGGTACCCTGCAAGGTGAGGTTGAGGTCGCTCACGATACTGGGCAGTTCACCAGAAACAGTATAGGTGCCGGGCGGTAGACTGATCGTATGTGGACCGGTGTTGGCATTGGCGTCGAGGATGGCGCCGCGCAAGCTGGACATTTGGAAAGCATCGCCTGCCGTTCCGCTGCCCCCGTGAATGGCGCTGTCATTGTTATCGGCCGTGCCGGTCACGGTGTAGAAGGAGGCCTTAAGGTCACGGGCGACCAAAAGGTTGCCCAACAGAACCAACCAGAGGACTGGTTTTCTCATAATGTGATAAGCGGCGTGGCGGGTGCTCCAGGATGTGCGCACCAGTTTAGTTCCGAGCCGGAAAGATTCCTTGTAAGGCAATACAGAAATTCACCGTCAGAAAAGGCGGCAAATTGTTGTGCGGGAGACTACCTCCGGCCAGGCCCACCAGGCTCGATTGCATTGCCGGATTGGTGCCGCCAGCGGAGGCGTAGAAATTCTGCCCCCGTCGTGCGACGCCCGGGGCGGGGATGTTGCCGGCCGCACCGTGTTGATCGGCCAGATTGGTGGAGCATTGCAGGGCGTGACTGTGAAGGGGCATTTGCGTGGTGAGCAGCGTGACGGCCGGCGAGCCTCCGATTTCACCAAGAACACGGTCGGTCAGCCCCGGCCCCTGGCCGGCGTGGAGCGGAGCGGACCCCTGCAGGTTGGGCAGAGCGAAAGTCGTTTGTCCATTACCGCCATAGGTTGTGCCAAGAATCGAGAAGAGGGCCGTGTTTTGCGAAATCGGCAACAATTGGCCGCTGCAAAACGCCCACCCTCTAGGTGGGAAGTTGAACCCAAACATTCGAATTTCGCCAACAAACGGGGCTGACATGGTATTTGCTTGTTTGAGTTACGGGGCAGTTAATTTCGGCTCGGGAAAACGCCCACCAATGCGATCACGAAGTTGACCACGAGGAAGGGTGGCCTGTTCTCGTGGGGTTGCCCCCCACCAGCCAGCGCAATGGTTTGATTCGCCATCGCATTATTCGCAGTTGCGATGTAAGGGGAACAACCGTTCCCAGTGGCCCAAAAATTACCCGCCGGCCCCGGCTTGTTTGGCGCGTTCGAACTGGCCGTCGCCACGTGGCTGTGCATGGGCATCTCAGAAGAGATCAGGGTATGGGTCGCCTCCCCCCCGACATCGCCAATTTGGTATGAGCCGCCAAAATGGATGGGAATTCCGCCCTGCAGGTTGGGCAGAGCGAAAGTCGTTTGTCCATTACCGCCATAGGTCGTGCCCAGCAAGGCAAAGAGGGCCTGGTTTTGATTAATAGCCATTAATTGGCCGTTGCAAAACGCCCAGCCTTTGGGTGGGAAGTTGAATCCGACCATCTTGATTTCTCCCAAAAACGGTTCGGCCATAATTCTCTCTTTATTGGTCTTGTTTCTGGCGTGCCATCACTCTCAATTCCGCGACGGAAAGATGCCGAACATCGAGATGATGAAATTGACAGCCTGGAACGGGGGCATGTTTTCGTGCGGTTGGTTGCCACCTATGGAGCTGATGTTCGCGGCCATGGTGGCGTTGGCTCCTGCGGGCCCGGTGTAGAGAGTCGTCGCGGAGGCCGCGGGCACTTTCGCGCTCGGATCATCACTATTCCCATCGACGGAGCTGCAGGCCACCGAGTGGTTATGAGACGGCATTTGACTTTGGAGAAGCGTGACCGTCTCCACGCCTCCGGACTGGCCAATAATGTAGGTGATACCGGCAGGACTGGTGCCGGCGTGGACAGGCATCCGGCTGCGCAGATCCGGCAGTGCAAAAGTGTTCACTCCGTCCCCGCCGTAGGTGGTGCCGAGCAAGCTAAACAGCGCTGCGTTCTGGGAGATCGCTATGAGCTGGCCCGCACAAAACGACCAGCCTGCAGGCGCAAAGTTGCCCGCGAACATTCTGATTTCCCCTACAAATGGTTGGGACATCGTGCTTTCCTTTTTGAGTTATACAGGCTCGTTCTGCGAATTCTTCGGAGCCCGGCTGAAGATCGCCTGGTAGCGAAGCTCGTTAGAGTCCTGAAGGCCGAGCGGCACGATGAACATGCGGAATCGGCCAAGCTTGCTGTGCTCGAAACAATAAGTGTCCTGGGTGATCGCCTCGCCGGGCTGCCCGCGAAAGATGAGGGAAAACCCTTCCCAGATACTATCGACTCCGTAGCCCTCACGCCCCGTGCGCAATGGGAGGAGGCCTGCTTTAATGAGTTCAAGGTCCACCGTCTTCACTTGCCCGGTGCGAACGCGGAAGGTGCTGTGCAAATGCTTCTCAAATGTTGCCAGGCTCAGCTCGTGCAAAGGAACGTCCTTGAGCGGCAGTGAACGGCTCAACCCGGTGGACGGAACCAGGGAAACCGCGGCAACAATAGAACAGTCGATAACGAACTGGCGTCGTGAAAGCATGTTTTTAAAAAGCGGAACAATCGTTCAGCAGCGATTCCCCAGGCTGCCGAGCCTTAACTATAAGGCTTAAAGATGGTCATCATAAAGTTCTGAGCTGCTTTGTCAACTGCTCTTTTGTCGGGCATTGTCGGGCGGCGTTTGAGACGTTGCTGGCAACATGCGTCACGGTCAGGCAGGACCAAGGGCCAGTTGGATTGACGCCGCTGGATCCTTTTTTGTGGAGTAATAGTGCGCGTGGTTCCTCTATCGCGATTATGTCGCCAGCGCCGCCTTAATCAGCATTTACTTCCGGAACATGGATGGATTGGAGGAGCAGAACACTCCTCTAACCAGGCACTCTCATTAACACCCCGCTTCAGCGGGGTGTCATGTGCTGGCAAGACCTCAGAAACCGTTTCAAATTTCAACGGTTTCTCGCGCGCTGTGGAAACCGTTGAAATTGAAACGGTTTCTGATGCTCTTCGGACGGCAAACACCCCGCTGAAGCAGGGTGTTAATGAGAAATGGTGGCCGGGGAGCTTTAGCCGTAAGTATCCCGCTAGTACTGGGCTAGGCCTGTTACCTGGTCGAATCCTGCTGCTTGGGGAAGTTCGCCGGCTTGCCAATTCCGATGGTCGTTTGACCAATTCCATTGGGTTGGCCAATTCCAACATTCGATTGCCCGATCCCGGTAGTATTGCGGCCAATGCCAACATTGGGTTTTCCGATCCCGATGGTCGTCTGTCCAATGCCATTGGGCTGGCCGATCCCGACGTTCGGCTGACCGATTCCTACGGTGCTTCGGCCAATGGTCACATTCGGATGACCCATTCCACCAATGACTTGACCAATGCCATTTGGTTGGCCGAGGACGATGGTTGTTTTGCCGATGCCAACATTCGACTCACGCCTCGGGCTTGCTGATTTTCCCTGCGCAGCCCTGGAATCGATCCCAAAGTCCCCTCTGCGGGGACCCGAATAAGCCGTGCCCTCCTTACTACGGGGCCCAGCAAATCGATTCATCGCTGTTTTGCCATACGGCGTCCAGACTCCGTCATTGTAGGTCTGCCACTCACCGTTGTGCCAAAAGATGCTGGGCTGACCGATAACAACGGGAGCATCCGCGAGCGGGGCATCGGCCCGGCAATAGAAGCTCGTGACGACCACCAACAAGGTGAATATCTTGGCTTTCATACCTGATGCTCGCTCGGTTCGTTTCGCTGGTATTTCACTCCCCAACATCACTTCCAACACAGGAAAATATACCACACTTCTGTCCATTGAGAAATCACCGGGTTTTAGAGAGGAGTTTGTGACGGACAGAAGATGGGCTGGGATGAATTACCGCATTGTCGGGATCAAGATAGGGACGTTGCAGGATCCTGGACCAGGTTTAGACTGAGCGACCCTCCGCAAAGATGACAGTTTTGTCACGCTGCCTTCACTCTTCTTTCATAATTCTCTGCTGAACTACGCGACGTGCCCAAACTATTTTCCGGGCGCGAAAGGCAAAGATGCGAAAATGGCAGATCATCATCGCGGCTGCGTTTATTGCGGTTATGGTCTCATTTTTCCTGTTTTTGTTGGTGGGACGAAGTTGGTGAATGCGAGGCGCGGAGCCTGTGAGTTGATAGTGGATTGGTGAGTGTTGAGGTGCCGGCGACCTGGTTGTTGTTATTGATCGCCGCGGCACCGGTCGTCCCGCCCCTGAGGTTTCCCAGGTCGGTGATAAGGTGTGTCTCGGCCGCCGCCACCACGCCATTCACGGTCGTTGACTGCCTGCGCTGGTCAGGCATGCTGACCGGGCATGGAACTGGATCTCGAAACTCAGTTTGCCGACCGTGCCTACCCGATTCTGGCCAGCCTGGTCACACCCCGTCCAATTGCCTTTGTGACCACCCTCAGTCCCGAGGGCAAAATCAACGCAGCCCCATTCAGCTTTTTCAACCTCTTGGGCGCGGACCCGCCCATACTGGCGATTGCTCCCGGTGATCGTGAGGACGGCACACCAAAGGATACGGCTCGGAACATCCGTCAGACTCATGAGTTTGTCGTGAACCTGGTGGATGAAGCGATTGCAGAAGCGATGAACAAGTGCGCGGCTTCATTACCCTACGGTGAAAATGAACTGCTCCACGCCGGGCTACACACGGCTGATTCGTCCGTCATCAAGCCGCCGCGCATTGCTGAGTCACCGGTCAGTTTGGAATGCAAGGAATGGGATACGCTTCAAATCGGCGATAACCGAATGGTCATCGGTTTGATTAAGCGCGTTCATTTGCGCGACGAGCTGTTCGATGCCGACAAAAAACGCGTGAGGAGCGATAAGCTCTTTCTCATCGGTCGGATGGCCTCCCCGCATTGGTATTGCCGCACGCGAGATCGTTTCGAAATGATTCGGCCGCCGTGAGCCGCATGAACCTGGAAATAGCATTAGACCACAGATGGACACAGATGAACACTGATAAGGAAGGACCCGCATCAGCAAAGGCGCTTACCCAAACGGTGAACTCTCCCATCCGATTCCTAATCCGTGTTTATCTGTGTTCATCCGTGGTTAATTGTCTTTAGCCGCCCTTTTTAAGATGAAATTCTGGTTCCTTTGCTTCGTTCTCTGCCTACCACTGCCCGCTCCCGGCACTGGCGCGCTGTCGAAGCCGCGGCATACGGTGGTCTCGATTGTCGGTGATGAGTTTTACATCAACGGCCGGCCAACTTATGCCGGGCGCTCATGGAACGGGCATAAGCTCCAGGGGCTGCTTCTCAACGCGCGCCTGGTTCAGGGGATCTTCGACGACCGAAATACCAACACCGTTTCCGGCTGGTCCTACCCGGATACCGGCAAATGGGACCCGGAGCGTAACACCCGCGAATTTGTCGGCGCCATGCCGGAATGGCGGCGGCATGGACTGCTCGCCTTCACCATCAACTTCCAGGGAGGTTCACCCCGGGGTTATGTGAGCGAGCAGCCCTGGCACAACTCGGCCTTCGAGGAAGATGGTTCCCTTCGCCCAGGCTACACCTCCCGCCTGGAGCGCATTCTCGACCGTGCCGACGAACTCGGGATGGTTGTCATTCTTGGCTATTTTTATTTTGGCCAGGACCGGCGGCTTGGAGACGAAGCAGCGGTATTGCGCGCCACCGATAATGCCACCCGCTGGATCTTCGACCACGGCTGGCGCAACGTCCTCGTTGAAATCAACAACGAGTGCAACGTCAGATATCAACACCCCATCCTCCAACCTGCCCGGGTTCACGAACTCATCCGGCGCGTGCAAGCAGTTAACCGCGATGGCCGGCGGCTCCTGGTAAGCGTCTCCTACGGCGGCGGCACCATTCCCCGCGAAAACGTCGTGCGCGCTGCCGATTTCCTATTGCTGCACGGCAACGGCGTCTCGGACCCGAATCGGATCAGCCAAATGGTTCGCCAAACGCGCGCCGTGCCAGGCTATGCGCCCAAGCCGGTTCTTTTCAACGAAGACGATCATTATGGTTTTGAAAAACCCGAGAATAATTTTACGGCCGCGGTGGCTGCTTACGCTTCGTGGGGTCTCTACGACCAGGGGACGAACAACTATCTGGACGGCTTCCAATCTCCGCCCGTGAACTGGGGTATCAATACTGCGCGCAAGCAAGCCTTCTTCCGGCTGGTGAGTGAGATGACCGGTGACGCCGCCAAATGATCTAGCTGAGCTAGGGAGCGGGAGTGAGCGATTTCAGTATCTCACTCAGCAGATCAGGCTTGGTCTCATCTCGTGTGAGCACCGGGTATTTCTCACCTCCATGATAATCCAGGTTGCAAGTCTTGAAGAAGTCCGCGTTTTCAACAAGCAATTCCACGGATTCCCCGCTGGCCGAGCCTTTGGTGGCCGTCCGCAGAAGCTCAGGAGTCCACCGTCGACCGTTAACGGCTAGCAGCTTCATCGAAGGGCTGATCCCTGCTTTATCGGCCGGGGAGTCCGCGACGACGTCGAGAATGTATCCATCTTCCTTGACGATCAAACCCAGCGAAAACTGGAGATCGGTCGACTTGGTGGACGACTCCACCAGTTTGAGA
>Ga0210409_10005016_pt1 | contig 14013 bp, 10 predicted proteins | sample IncBWH17MmetaG_FD_161649 | JGI IMG/M metagenome (GOLD analysis project Ga0210409, IMG submission 161649) | Forest soil microbial communities from Barre Woods Harvard Forest LTER site, Petersham, Massachusetts, United States - Inc-BW-H-17-M | ecosystem: Environmental > Terrestrial > Soil >... | reverse complement strand
GAAACCGGCTCGGCGCTGGACGCGCCGCAGGTACCAGGGGAGGAGCACCTTCGCACCCCGATCCATCGGATTGCGACGCATCACGAGCAGCGTCAGCGGGTTCATCGGATTGTTCTCGAACACGAACAAATGGCCCCCCGGGCGGAGGACCCGAAACAATTCACCGAAAATGGCCGGATGCTGGACTTCGTCGATGTGATGAAAGGTGCCGTTGGAATAGATGAGATCGAACGACCCGTCGGCGAAGGGAAGCTCGACGGAGCTCGATAGGTGAAATTTGACGTCGCGACCTTCGAACCTTTTCGCAACTTCCAGGCTCTCGCCCGACGAATCAATTCCATCGATGGTCGCCTGGGGGTAGCGGTCGCGAAGCAGGCGTTCGGTCACGCCGATACCACACCCGAAATCCAAGATTGCGGCCGGCGGCGCGGCCCGCACGCGCGCGAGCTCCCCGGCAAGGAGGTCGAGGCGAAGCGCGATGAAGAACTCGAACGACTCACCGGTGATCGGCACGGTATCGCGCTCGATGATCGCAACGTAGCGCCTGGCGTACTGGTCGAAGTCCGAGCTCGCCGCGGGCGCGCGATTGCGTGCCGACCGTTCGACCACCCGACCCGGCGTGTGCCCGTGGTCCCCCCCTGCGCGGTCTCGAGCGTCACTTGCGGTCATGGGCGGGCGGAACCATACCTGAGCCGACTTGTCCCGCAAATGCGGAGTGGCAACGGTCCGCGCCAGTCCGCGCGGCGTGAGGGCCGAACGGCGCGCATATGCGCAACCGAAGTCAAGGGCTCCCGACCTTTACTTCCCCTTTTCGTTGCGCTACCGAGCCCCATGGCGCTGAGGTGGCCTCTCATCGACCTGCGTGCGCCGGCCGCCTCCCCTATCACGACCGAGCGAGCACAGTACACCGCGAGGACGCTCGCTCGGGCGGCGCAATATGCAATGGCCTTGTTCGTCCCCGGCTGGGTGTTCTGGCGACTTGCCAGGGAATTGATGATCAACGCCAAGAGCATCGGATACGACGAGCAGTACTTCATGTGGGGTGGCTGGTCGATACTGAAGGGACTGGCGCCGTATCGAGATTTTCTCGAATTCAAGCCGCCGATGACGTTCCTTTCGCATGCCCTAGCGCTGAAGCTATTCGGGTACCAGGGCGAGCATTTTCGTTATTTCTTTCTCGGGCTGTCGTTGGCGGCTGTCATTGCGTTTGTCGGCTCGCTTTTGAAACGCGGGGCCGACACCATCGTGTGCATGTCCCTGGGTCTCGCGATTGCCCACCTGTTTACCGAAAATCATGACTCGTTCCTCGACGACACCGAATCGATCGGTCTTTCATATTACCTACTGGGTGTCGCTGCCCTGATCGCGAGGACCCGGAATCGGAAGACGGTCGAGGTGGTCGGCGGTATCTTCCTGTCCTGCGCGGCACTCTCCAAGGAGCCATTCATTCCGTGCGTTCTCGCCACGTGGGCAGCAAGTTACTTCCTCGCCTACGGTTCTTTTTCTCGGGACGGCTTGTCGCATTATGTCAAGTACACGACCATCGGGGTCGGATCGGTCGTCGTTGCGCTCGGCATCTATATGGTCCCCACGGGGGCGATGGCCTCGTACGTGGAGACCATCCATAGCTACATTCGCATGTTTCGCGATCCGCATGCTGGGTACTGTGTCGTATTGGGGATGTTCAAGCCGACCGGGCGGCTGCTGGATGACCTACCTCTCCAATGGGAAAGAATAAGCAAAGATTTTGTCAACGTAGCGACGTTGGGGTTCGTCGCGCCGCTCTTGTTGGCATCGCTCCTCCTGTTGCCGCGTCGCTCGTGGCCGCTATTTCTAACTGCGTCCCTGGCGCTCGCGTCTGCCCTCTACGGAGTTACGCTGAGTCACTGCTATTTCGCGCATTACTACATCATGGCGTACAGTGGCCTGTTCTTCTTCCTCGGAGCGGGAGTCGACGCCGTGAGCACCCCACTGGCACTCGCAAATGGCACCACACGTTTGTGGTTGCGCGCGATCGTCCTGTTGACCGTCGTCCTTCCTCTGTGGCCGAGAGTGCACAAGGACCTTCCGTCCGAAGTCGTCGGGCCGTGGGCGCCTCGCGAACCGGCTTCAGGACTGTTCGACTTCATCCGAACCCACAGCGCTCCGAACGAGAAGATATTCACGACGGGGCCCCCCGGTCTGTACGTCTACTCGGACCGGCTTGCAGCCGTGCGCGAAAGCTCGATCATCGATGAGATCATCCCCTCGTTGCCGGGAAACACGGACGCGGAGAGGCTGCGCCCTCTTTACGAGGAGCTTGTTCGCAATCAGCCCAAGATCGTGTTTTTGGACCCCGAGCGTAGCAACCGAAAAGTTCGCCACCTCGCGGCGGCTATCATGCCCTTCTTGAAGGCATACCGATATACGGAGGTAGACGAGTCTCTCTACGTCAAACCATGACCATGGCGACGTCGCCCTACCAGAGGTAGCCGTTCACTTCCACCTCGCTCAACACGAGGACCGAACGGCGTTCGGTACGCAGGCGGACGAAGCGCGTCGAGAGGCCGCCCGGCTCCACCAACCAAGGATCGGATTCGCTGAACGCAGTCTTTCGCTCGTCGATAGTTTGAAACGAATTTCCGTCGTCAGAAACCTCGAGGGCCAGCGGGAGCGACTGGTCGAAGCAACAGTCGCCCCTCCCGAAGACTTTGATGCTCGAGATGTGGTGTTTCCGACGAAGATCGATCGTCAGCCAAGGACTGTCCTCTATCGTACTGTGGAATCCGAAACGGCCGTTCTTCTCCCCATCCACGGCGGCGACCGGAGCAGTATCATACGTCGGCACGCTCGAGCGCACCGGCTTGTCGATAGCCAGATTGTGCGGCGCGAGGATCCAATACAAAAGCGCGACGCCGCAAGCCGAGACGGCGGCAACGCGCCGGAGGCGTGCTTGCCGTACCTGTCGCTGCGACCGAGTCTCGAGCAACGTCGACAGCCACCGGGTCACGGCGTCTAGGTCGTCACGTGCTCGGATGGCGACCTCGGGGGCGAGGCGGTCCGACGCGAGCGGCTCGGATGCCATGAGCGTCGACCGAAGCGATTCGAGATGCGAGCGAGTCGAGAAACCACTGCCGTTCAGCGCCTCGCATATCAGGTCCAGAACAGCCTGACCGTCGACCCTTGCGACGTCGGCGTCGTTTTTGCGCGAAACCATGAGCCCCAACGCGAACATGAATATGGATTCGCGATATAAGGACAGTGAGACCGGTATCAACTCCGGCGTCTGAAGGTGCCGAGCCACTTGCATCCGTCTCGTGGCTGCATCTTGATACTCGCGCATGCTCTGGCGCTGCGATTCGGTCCACCGCGCGATCCGAGCCTGGGTTCGCTCCAGCAAAAAGAATTCGCGGATGCTCGCCAGGGCGTTTCGGACAAGCACGCGGAGCAGCACGCGGATCGCTGCCATCCGTGCCCTCCATGAGTCCCTTCGGTCGATATTGGGGCTCGCAGCGGTTATCAATTCACGCCTCCACGGCTCACGCCTCACCTGGAACGCCTTCCGAAGACTTCTACCTCGCTCAGGGCGAGATAGCTCCTGCGGGCGACTCGAAGCCTCACAAATCGGCCGGCTTCGCCGTTTGCATCGATGACCCAGGGCGGATTCCCGTCGAAATGACTCTCCCGACGGGCGAGCTCGCTGTACGTTCGCCCGTCCAGCGACAGCTCCACGACCAGCGGTAGACTGTCGTCGAACCAGCCATCGACGCGGTTATGTACCTTGATTCGACGGATACGGTACGTGTCGAGCAAGTCGATGACGACGTGAGGCGACTCCTCGACCTGAGTATGAACCGCGAAGCTTGTCCCCGTGTCTCCATCCACCAACTCCTGCCCCTCGGCCGGCACATATGCCACGCTGCTGGGAGTTACCGGTTTGTGAAGTGCGATGTTCGGCGGTACGAGAGCGGCCTGTACGCCTTGTACGGCGGCATAACTGAGAACTATCGCGATAGCCGCCATGCGGCCCCAGCGGGTGCCGCGTATGTTCGAGATGCTTCGCGCCTCGGTCTTGCCGCGCAACATCTGTGCCGCCCGGTCGAGGGCCCAACGCGTCCGTTCAGCATGCTCTAGAGAGAGATGATCAAAGTAGAGACGCTCTGTCGCCCGCAAGGCCGAACGTACCAATGCATCGTCCGTGGGATCCGCGGGGGGCCGCGCCGGATCGAACGCCATGCCGGGCAGCGCCGAGGCGAGCTGCTCCGGTGAGAACGCGCTCTCGTCGGCATCGGCATTCCTCGCGATCTCCCCTGCCACGAGGTAGTTGGCGACCGCCTCGCGGAGTAGAACGGCTGCGGGCACCGCTTGAACGACGCGCCGCCCGGCCAGCAATCTACGTTCGGCGGCCGCGCTACATGCATGCACCCGCGCGTATTGGCGGGCACCGTAGGCTCGCACCGTGCGCTCCGCGCCAGACAGCGAAAAAAACTCTATCACGGAGGATGTCATGGGGCGGCTCTAGGCTCCGATGCGGTCACAATCTAGCGAACCGCAGCCACCGGCGGTAGACACGTGACTTGCCAAACAGGTCACGAACTGGCGTCGGGCCACCGGGCCTGAGATCATGTTGCAGTCCCACATGCCATTTGCCGCGGACCTGCTCCGGCGCACGCTTCCGATCGCGATGCTATCGCTAGCAGCCATTGCGGTCCCGGTGCTCGTGCTCGCACCTGATGGGTTTCCTCATCTGCAGGCTCTGCAAAGACAACTCGCGGACGTCCGTGCGGATAACGAACAGCTGCGCCGCGACGTCGCTCGCTTGCGCGTCGAGGTAGCTCGACTGCGCGACGATCCCGCGTCCGTCGAGCGGATCGCGCGTGACGAACTCGGGATGGTCCGGAAAAACGAGGTCGTGTTTCAATTCACCAGGCCATGATGCGAAGCTAGACTCGCATGTTGCCCCTTGCGCGCTCGCTCCGGGTGGCCGATGTGCTGACCCACGATCTGTTGGCGGAAGCGTTGTTCGTTTCGGCGACTCGTGGCGTGTCGCTCGTGCGCGCTCTCTTGACTCTTCCCGCGGTCGATCGCCCGCGGCTCGAACAGCATCTGGAGCGAGGCGACGTACCCTATATGCGCAGCGTCGAACCTGTGGTTCCCCTCGTGCAGCGCTTGCCACGAGGTCTCTGCGAGCGCCTTCTCGCGCTGCCGGTGCGCCACGACCCACGTACCGGAACGGTCGACGTCGCGGTCCTGGACGCTTGCGATCCCCACCCCGCGGAGGAAATCGCACACTGGCTGAAAGCGCCGGTGCGGATGGTGCGCACGTCGGTATCTTCGCTCGATGCGGCTCTGCGGCAATCCAATTTCGCTTCGAACGAGGGCCTGCGCTCGCTCGCGCCGCCTAACTGGGTAGCCCATGACGATCAAGCCCCGATTGAAACCGGGAGCGCGGTACCTGAATTGTCCGCGGATCAGAACATTCCGCTTTTGCTAACGCGCCGGACAAGCAGACCCGCCGCGGTAGCGCCCGCGGACGTGACCACGCTCCTCGACGCAATCCGTACCAACCGGGACCGGGACGCAATTCTCGAGCTTGTCCTTACAGGCGCTCGTACGGTAGCGCGGCGTGTCACCATTCTGGCCGTCAAGCATGGAACGCTCATCGGCTGGACGTGCTCTCCCCCTCTCGCCGATCGTGCCGCGCTCCGAACCATTCACATGGTCGCCTCACAAACCGTGTTCGCAAGCGCGCTCGATGCGCACATTCAGGAGGGCGCCCACCGCGTGCACGTTCCGTGCGATGCGGCGCACGCAGCGCTCCTGTCGATTTGGGATGCGCCGCGCGGCACGGACGTCCTCATGGTCTCCATACGCGTGGATAGGAAGCCTGTTGTAATCGTTGTCGCGGAAGGTTTGGCACAACCGACGCTCGCAGCGCGCCGTTTGGAGGAAATCAGCGTGGTCGCGAGCGCTTCTGTAGGGCAAGCGTTGCGAGGGCGACGCAAGCGCTGATCGCCTGCTCGCCTTGGGAAAGGTGCATGCTATGGGGGTAAAATGAGCGACTATGCCAAGCTCCGCCGCGAATGGCTGAGGGAGAGCCTCTCGCCCCAAGAGAAGAGCGACCCCCCCCGCGCGCGAGCGCGGAACCTCGCCGGCGGCGTGGATGCCGCACCGCTTTACGGCCCCGACGACCTCGACGAAACCGGCTTTGAACCCGTGCGAGACCTGGGGGTGCCCGGCAAGCCGCCGTTCACTCGGGGCGTGAGGCCCAACATGCATCGCGGGCGCTTGTGGACCATGCGCCAGTACGCGGGGTTCGGCACCGCCCGAGAGTCGAACGAGCGGTACCACTATTTGCTCTCTCAAGGGCAGACTGGACTCAGTGTCGCATTCGACTTGCCCACGCAGATGGGACGGGATTCGGATGACGCGCGCTCTCGAGGCGAGGTTGGGCGGGTCGGAGTCGCCATCGATTCGATCGACGACATGCGCGCTTTGCTTCGTGGGCTGCCGCTCGACCGCATCTCTACATCGATGACTATCAATGCGACTGCGGCCATCCTGCTATGCCTTTACGTCGCAGTCGCCGAGGAGAGAGGTGTGCCGCGCGGCGCCCTGCGTGGCACCATTCAAAACGACATTCTCAAGGAGTACATCGCGCGCGGGACGTACATCTACCCTCCCCGTCCGTCGCTCCGTCTCATCACGGACACCTTCGCCTGGTGCGCCCGCGAGACGCCCAAGTGGAATGCAATCTCGATCAGCGGCTACCACATGCGCGAGGCCGGCGCAGACGCGGCACAGGAGCTCGGGTTTACGTTGGCCAATGGGATCGCGTACGTGAAAGCCGCGATCGACGCCGGCCTCGACGTGGACCAGCTGGGCGCAACTCTCTCGTTCTTCTTCAATGTTCATAACAACTTCGTCGAGGAGGTCGCCAAGTTTCGTGCTGCTCGTCGTATGTGGAGCGCAATCATGCGCGACCGCTTCGGGGCGCGCACCGATAGGGCGCGCGCGCTGCGCTTTCACTGCCAGACCGCGGGTGTGACACTCACGGCGCAGCAGCCTCTCGTCAACGTAGCCCGCGTGACCGTTCAATCGCTTGCGGCTGTCCTCGGCGGCTGCCAGTCGCTGCACACGAATGCCTTCGACGAAGCCCTTGGGCTCCCGACGACCGAGGCTGCCACCGTCGCGCTGCGCACGCAGCAGGTGATTGCGTACGAAAGCGGCGTCGCCGACTTCGTCGACGCGCTCGGGGGCAGCTACGCCGTTGAGGCGCTGACGACGCGCCTCGAGACACTGGCGCTGCAATATATCGCACAGGTCGATCGGATGGGGGGCATGATAGCGGCGATCGAGGGCGGTTATCCGCAGCGCGAGATAGAGCATACTGCGTACACCGAGCAGCTGGAAATCGAGCGCAAGGAGAGGCTGGTGGTTGGTGTCAATGTGTTCGGAGAAACTTCCCAGGGCGCGGCGGGAAGCAGCAAAGATGCTCGGGTGCCGACGCTGAAGATCGACCCGAATGTGGAGGCGGAGCAGGTCCAGAGCGTGCGGTCGAGTCGCGCGCGCCGTAACACGACCGAGCACGCTGCCGCTCTCCACAAGGTCGAGCAGGCAGCGCGCAGCAACGACAACCTGCTGCCTCACATGCTCGCTGCGGTCAAAGTGTACGCAACGGTTGGAGAAATCGCCGACGTCCTTCGGCGAGTCTGGGGCGAGCACCAGGAAATCAGGGTGGTGTGACGAGGACTGCTCAAGTCGGACCGCTTACCAGCGCGTCCTGCGGAAGACGCTTCCGTGGCGCTCGATATCCAAAGGGCTGATCAACTCCCAACCGGAGTCCGGCTCGGCCAGCAGCCTGCAAATGCGATCGCCCGTCGCGCAGTATGTCCATACGGCGTTGGTTTTGGCCAGCTCGCCGAGCCAGTCCTCCGCATCGGGGACATAGACGACGCGATTGGAAAATTCGTTGTTCCAAAAAAGAGACATGTATATGCCGTAATTGGCGGGAATTGCCACGATGGCCCCCGGGGCAAGCTCCCTCTCGCGCGCCAAGCCGGCAATGGTCGTGACTGGAGAGCCGTTCTGTCCCGGCATCGTCGGGCTTATGTCCGCGGCCGGTGTGACCTCGCGCTGCGGAAACGGCAATTTCGCAAATGCGACGGTTTCAGACCAGGTAAGCCAGTTGCGCGGGGTCATCCAGAAAAAAGAAACGAAGGCCATCGCCGTCAGGCCGCCGGCTATGCCCTGACCGAAAACCTCGAACCCCCGTCTGCCCGCCGCCCAAGCGACGAAGGTGAACATCAGGCCGACAGCCGCGATTTGGTATCGCGCACCCCAGAGCGCTGGGGAGAACTTGACAATGGCCGCCAGCGTCAGGGCGAGCGGCACCAGGTTGCGCGTTTCCGGAGCGGCGCGCCAGCTTGGTTCTCCCAGGACGAGACCCATCAAATGGCGCCCGAGCGCGACGACCCAGAGGACGGCAGCAACAACGGCGATCGGCAACCCTATCCATGCGACTCCGAGCCCGTACTCGAACAACTGGTCCAAAGGACGGCCGAGCGAGCCGGGGACACCATAAAGATACTCGAACAAATCGGACAGCCCGATCTTCGTTTTAATTCCGTCGAATCCGACGTCGCGTTGGCCGGGCCAATGAATGCCCCACTTCTCATTGTCGTATCGGAGCTCTGGCCAGAACGGGTTTCCGAAATGAATCCAGTTGCGCCAGTAGATCGACGCAGTCATTCCACCAATCAGAGCCACACCAAACGCGATTGCGGCGATCGACGCCAGTGGGCGACGGCGCACGAGGCGCAACACTCGGACTGCCGCCACGAGCCCGAGCATACCGACGGGCACGAGCGCCATCGATTTCGAGCCCACCGCCAGCGTGAGGCAAATGGCTGCCAGTAGCGAGTCGCGAATGCGCAGCGTTGGACGCGTCGCGAAGTGCGCGCCGGCCAAGACGAACGCGGCATTGTGCGCATCCACGTAAGTGCTTCCGAGAAGCTTCGCGCAGGCCGGCATCAAAACCATGGCGCAGCCGAGGGCGATAGCCAGCGTTGCGTCGCGTGTGTATCGCCTCGCCAGTACATACATGCTCAGCGCAAGCCCGGGAGCCGCGACGTGACCCACCATGTCGATCACCCGCCGGTCCGTGAATATGACGAACCAGAGTTGCGTCATCTCACAGAGCCGCGGGTATCCGTTGATCTTCTGCGCCCCCGCGACATCGAGGGGCAAGTCGACTATCGCGAATCCATGATTCTGGATGGTAAACCCGACGATCGGCTCGTGATACCAGAGCGCATCCCACTGCTTCCAGGAGGGGCCCAGGTAGGCGCCGGCCAATGTCCAAACGAGCATCATGAAGGTGAACAGCACGCCAATCGACACGAAACTGCGCGCGCGCAGCGTGACCAGAAAGGCGTCGAGCGGCAAACGTCCCAACTCCATCGCCGCCAAGCCCAGCTCCTTCGCAAACATCGAGAGCGGTGTTCTGCCGCGCGCCACCGCGACGATGACGGCAAACCAGGGCGCCGAGACCAACGCAAGTGTACGCGCCTCGAGATGTCCGGTGAGCCCGAGGGCATACACCGGACACATCACGAGAAAGTTCCAAAGCATGAGCGTCGCAAGCCCCAGCTCCGCCCGCCCACCGAGCTTGGCGCGACAGCCCAATGCGAGCGCTGCTGCAAAGGCGAGGATGTTGAGCGCTGTGCTTAGGAGAAGTCCGCTCAAGAAGTGGTTGTCAGTCATGCCGAAGGTCGCGCCGCGTGCGGACCGAACACCTCACGAGCAACCTCCGCAACGGCAAGACGCACCGCCTCATCGGAGGTGTAACGCACGCGGAACCCAAGCGCCGAGAGCTTGTCGGGCCTGAGAAGGGACCGCGGTACGTCCCCCGGCCACCCCTGCGGCGCAGTGCCGTATTGAATGCGCGCGGCCTTGTTCGGGGACGCGGCGACGCAAAGTTCGGCGATCCGTTTGACGCTCGTGGCGTCTGGCGGAGCCAGGTTGTAGATGGCCGGCTTCTCTTCCTTGGCCCGGTCGAGCACGAAGAGCAGACCGGCAACACAGTCGGTGACGTGCAGGTATGGTTTGGCCTGATTGCCGTCTCCCAGCACGTCCAGGTAGTCCGGGTGGGCCTTCAGCTTATTGCAGAAGTCGAGAATGGCACCGTGCGTTCCGCGGGGTCCGACGACGTTTCCAAAGCGACAGGTGAACCCGTCCAGGCCGAAGCATTCGACGAACGCGGCCAGCATGGCCTCGCCAGCCAACTTGCTCGCTCCATAAAGTGAAATGGGCAAGTGTCCCAGATCCATTTCCGCGCAAGACTCGGCCACGTTGCCGTAAACCGTACCGCTTGAGGAGAATACGAACTGCCTCACACCGTTCAGTCGCGCGGCTTCGAGGGCGTTGTAGGTAGCGACTGTCCCTTGCTCGAGATCGAGCCCCGTCCGCTCGAGGCCCCATCGGGCTTCAGGATTCGCAGCCAGGTGAAACACCACATCGTGGCCGGCCATGGCCCGGGTGAGCGTGTCGAGGTCGCAGACATCGCGCGTCACCAGCGCCGCCCTACCACTTGCGAGCGCACTCTCGATGAACTCGCGCTTGCCCACGCTCATGTTGTCGTACACGGTGACGGGCCCGCGTTCGACCAAGAGCTCAACCAGATGGCTCCCGATGAACCCAGCTCCACCGATGACGAACGAACGCATGCGACCTGGCCCTGCTCGGGCGGTCCTTAGCATGACTAGTGAGCTGAGTCCGTCATTCGAGGAGTGACGGACTCAGATTACTACGAGCCGCATCGACCTGAAAAAACGCAAGCGCCTCGTGGCGGATATGGGTTCCCCAGTATCACGGAGGCAGCTGCGGCAGTCGAGCAGGGCGTCAACGAGCGCATCGATCGCTCTTCCCTTCGATTGCGCGTCGAGGCCCTCGCGAGCTTGCGTCGTCGGGCGCGCGCTCATTGAGCCAGAGGCGTTCGAATTCGAACCGACGTCGTAGTCCATCCATGGTGGAAAGGTCTCAATCGTTGACTGATCCGGGATGGATCGCGCACTCTCCCCCGTGGAGACCAACATGCGTACAACAACGGACACACTCGCGCTCGCCGCAGTTTCGTCGCTGCTGTTGCAAGCTTGCAGCGGTTCCCACTCGTCCCACAACGGCAAGCCCGTCGCGGGGTCGTCGGCAACCACCCCGGCCCCGGGTGCATCTGCCGCGCAGATCGCTCTCGACGAATGCGGGCTCAAGACCCAGTGGGCGGGAGACCAGTACTGCATCAACCCGCCGCCTGCCGACAAGGGCTTTCAGCTCCACATAGGTCCCAGCGATTACGACAACCCAGAGCCGAAGTATGTCATGCAGCCCGGCGATGAAACGGTGGAGAACTTCCCCGTCGTCTCAGGAAATACAAGCGACGTCTACTTTTACTTCAGGCAGTACCGCATGCGGCCGGGCTCGCATCACTTGATCGTCAGCGCTAGCGGCGGTCCCAGCGGCTCGTCCACCGCTCCCGGCGGCTCGCCCAGCGGCTCGCCGAGTACTCCCGGCGTCTTCGGGGGCCGGGGCTTGGGTGGCAGCCAGAACCTCGCCCTCGACGATCCCCGGGGAGGAGTGGTCGCGCCGGAGAACCAGGGTGTGGGGATGCCTCTTTCGGCCAATACGCCGATCACCATGAACCTTCACTATATGAACTACTTCAATCACTCGATCATCAAGGAGGTCTGGGTTAACTATTGGTACAAAGACGCGAGTGAGGTGACCCAGCCGGCCAGCGTCGTGTTCTCGCCGACGCCGATGCACGTGACCCCCGGACAGCACATGCTCGTCCACGCGGCCTGCCCGGTCAGCGGGTCCGGCCGCGTGATCGACCTTGCGGGGCATCGCCACGCGAACAACCTTCGTTTCAGCATCTGGCGCGAGCGCGGGAGCCAGAGCGACCTCGTTTACGAGGACTACGACTGGGAGCACCCGCTCGCGCTCGAGTACAGCAGTGTTACCGCGAACACCCCCGCCAATCGGACGAACAGTATCGGGGGTGGCTGGAGCGGCATCCTCGACCTGCAAGACGGCGACAATCTCGCGTTCGAGTGCGACATCGTCAACAACACCGACCAGACATTCGTCGGGAGGAATGAGGCAACGAACGACGAGATGTGCATCATGACCGGAGAGAGCATCGACTCCAAGGTGCCGTTCCAATGTACGTCCACGACCACGCTGCTTCAGTGACGCACAACGCCTGACATGGCGGACTGAGAAAACGGCTCGCTCGAACACCGCGGGCAGGCGAAAATAGATGCTCTGGAGTTTATGGACGGCGATCCGTTCGGCCTGCTCGGCAATGTCCTCGATGGGAAGTTCCGTGTCGACGCGGTGGTCGGCGATGGAGAGCTGACTGTCGTCTACAAAGGCTATGACCTGGGCCGGCAAGCCCCGGTAGCGATCAAGTGCCTGCACCTTCCGGATACGCTCGATCAGACGCTGACGCGGCCGGTGGTCGAGGCCTTCGATGACGCAGGCCGCCTTTACACCCGCTTCGGACGCGATAACACGCATATCCCCAAGGTCATCGCAGCGGGACGCACGATCGCGCCGCGGACTGGCACCATGGTGCCTTATCGCGTTCGAGAGTGGCTCGAGGGCGAGTCGCTGGCTTCCGAGCTTGCGCGGCGGAGGCGCCAGGGCGACAAGCTGAGAACCGTGCAGGAGGCGTTCGCGCTTTTTGCGCCGGCGATCGACGGAATCGCCCAAGCCCACGAGGAGGGCCTCGTGCACCTCTCGCTCTCCCCGGCCAACCTGTTCCTCGCTCGTGGTGAAGGCCAGGGCTCGCTGAGGGTGCTGGATTTCGGCATCACTCGAGCAAGCCATCACGCGGACGGGAGGCCAACGCTGGATTCGGAGGTGACGCGGGGACTCCATCTGCTCCACCCGGCTTACGCGGCGCCCGAACAGCTCGACATGGACGTCGGAGAGCCAGGCCCATGGACCGACGTGTATGCGCTCGCACTCATCTTCATGGAGGTCCTTGCAGACCGTTCCGACGTGGAGCGACGCGACACCCCGGCGCTGGTGAGTCGAGCGCTCGACAAGCTGAAGCGTCCGACGCCCCAGGCCCACGGGCTGAAGCTGCCGGGCACACTGGATCGAGTGCTCACCCGCGCCGTCGCGCGGAGTCCCCAAACGCGGCCGCAGAACGCGCGCGTGTTCTTGAACGAGCTAAGAGCCGCCATGGGCCTAGGCGAGCCGGCGAAAGCAGCGCCGCGCCAGGCGCCGCCTCTTCCGTCGTCCGTTGCGCGCGCCGAAGTCGAGCGACCGCCGTGGGTACCGACCGCCGCGGCTTCCGGTCCGGTCGTCTCGGCAACTGGCTCTCTCGACCCCGGCTTGGTCGACCTAGAGCAGCAGGTCGTTCGGCGTCTCTCTTCCTCCCGAACGCTCCGCCTTCGCGTGGGAGCAGCGGCGCTCGCGTTCGCCGGCATCGTCGCGGGCCTCCTCGTGCTCGCACACCCGCGCCGCCCGCCCGCAACGTTGGCCGCTGGGCCTCCACCGACTGCGCTTTCCGCCATGACCACCGTATCGCGACCCGCGGTTGCTCCAGTCGAGCCAATCGCCGCCGCACCGGGGGCCGCCCTCGCCGTGGCTGCTGTCGCGCCCGCCGTCGCACCTCCGCCCGCCGCACCGGCAGTGGTGCCCGACGTGCGAGCGACCAGCGCGCATTCGGCGACGGGCCCGATCGTTCGCTTCTCCTGGGCCGACGCCCAACGTGCCGTTCATTCGGTCAAGCGCCGATTGTCGCAGTGCCGCCACGGCCGCTTTTGGGGCAGCGGCTACGCCACCGTCGAGTTCTCAAACGACGGGCGAGTCCAGCGAGTGCTCGTCGATCCGCCGTATTCGATGACCGTCACCGGCAAGTGCGTCGCCGACGCGCTCCGCTCTGCGCGCATACCATCCTTCGTCGGCCGCAACGGATACTACCGTTTTCGCTTCTACATCGCTCCCCACTGAGGGGCAGGGGCT
>Ga0210409_10005013_pt1 | contig 14018 bp, 11 predicted proteins | sample IncBWH17MmetaG_FD_161649 | JGI IMG/M metagenome (GOLD analysis project Ga0210409, IMG submission 161649) | Forest soil microbial communities from Barre Woods Harvard Forest LTER site, Petersham, Massachusetts, United States - Inc-BW-H-17-M | ecosystem: Environmental > Terrestrial > Soil >... | reverse complement strand
ATGACTAGGTTGAATGCCGTTTGTTCGGCGCGAGAGCTGGCCATCATTTCTGATGAGGTATTTCTGGATTTCGCGCTTGAGGGCGGGCGGCCGGCTAGCTTTGCGGCAAATCGCGAGGCGCTGACATTTACCCTGAGCGGGCTTTCGAAGATTTCTGGGCTTCCGCAGATGAAGGCCGCGTGGTTGATTGCCAGCGGGCCGCAGCGATGGAAAAGTGAGGCGCTGGCACGGCTCGAAGTGATTGCCGATACCTATCTATCAGTGAATGCGCCGGTGCAATTGGCGATTCCGAGATTTCTCGAACAGCGGCATGGTTTTCAGAAACAGGTGATGACGCGCGTACGGCGGAATCTCGCGGAACTCGACCGACAATTGGGGAGGCAAAAGGCGTGCTCACGGCTGAAGGTGGAAGGCGGGTGGTGCGCGGCGATGCGAGTCCCCGCAACGCGTTCGGACGAGGAGCTGGCGACTGAGCTTCTAAATTCGTGCGGTGTATGTGTCCATCCCGGGCACTTCTATGATTTTGCGTCCAATGGCTACCTAATTGTGAGTCTCATTACCCCCGAAGCAAGCTTTTCGCAGGGCATGGAACAAGCGTTAGCCTATCTCGGCTAACTGTTTTTTCTGAGCGGGAAAAAGAATTAGTGTTTCCAAACGATCTTTTAGCGCAGGCGGCCGGGGGGATCGGCCGGAGAAGGCATAGCGGCGCTATTGCGAGCGCCGGGGGAGTTGGCCGATACCTTGGCTGGAGCCGGCTGTGGAATGCCCGCGCCGGCGTTGAGATCCAGATGGTCTTTTCCGCAGGCAGGGCAGTAGCCCTTGCCGGTATCCTCATCGCGAAGGCTAGCCAGTTCGTAGCATCCGCAGATGCAATCGCAGTAGCCGGTTTCGGAAGCGGTTTTGATGGGGATGAGTGTCATCGCAGGGGAATAGTACGTTTTCTGCGGTGCATCTTGCAAGAGCGAGGCATGACCTGGAGACCTTGATGTGCAAGAAAGAAAGAAAAGGAACGGGTCTAAAGACCCGCCACTACAGATTCTTCAGGTGCGCTAGGCGGAACGGGGAGCCAAGGTGTTCGCGGAGGTCGAGCCAGTGCTGCTCGGGAATGGTCATGAACACATCGACGACTTTGGGGTCAAACTGGCTGCCGGAGCAGCGCTTGATTTCTTCGCGGGCGTGGGACATCGGCAGGGCTCGACGGTAGGGGCGGTCGCTGATCATAGCGTCGAGAGAATCCGCGATGGTAAAGATGCGTGCACCGAGAGGAATTTGTTCGCCCTTCAGCCCGCGAGGGTAGCCCGAGCCATCAAAGAATTCCTGGTGCGCAAGGACGATTTCCGCGGCGTCGCGCAGAAACGGGATGCGAATCAGCATGTTGTACCCGATTTCGCAGTGTTCGCGCATTTTCTTTTTTTCGGCGTCATCGAGTGGGCCAGGTTTGCGCAGGATGCTGTCCGGTATGGCCATTTTGCCGATGTCATGGAGGAAAGCGGCCCGGGCCAGGATGGGAAGATACTGATCCGGCACGGGCATGGACCTGGCGATCGAAATGCAAAACGCCGTAACTCGCTGGCAGTGGCCTTCCGTTTCGGCGTCCTTCAAGTCCAGGGCGCTGCCGAGGGCTTCGAGCGTGTCGTCGTAAGATTGCTCGAGTTCCACGTGTTTTGCGGTGAGCTGCGCGGTGCGCTCCTCGACGAGTTGCTCCAAGTTGCGTTGATAGTTGCGGTTTTCGATGATCAGGCGGCGGTGTTGCAGCGCGCGTCCGACACCCAGGAAGAGCTGGTCTTTTTCGAAAGGCTTGAGGATGTAATCGTAAGCGCCGCGGCGAATGGCTTCCAAGGCGGTGGAAATGTCGTGGATAGCGGTGACCATGATAACCGGGACTTCCGGATCGTACTGGCGCATCCATTCAAGCAGGCGGATGCCGTCCATTTCCGGCATGATCATGTCGCTTAAAACCAGGTCGGGAGTGAGTTTTTTAACTTGCTCCTGTGCGACGCGGCCGTTCTGCACGGCGGTGCAATGATAGCCCTTGGATTCAAGCATGGTCGAAACGACCTCTCGAATCGCTTCCTCATCGTCCACGACGAGTATGTTTTCCATCTCCACGGTTGTTTGCCCTCACTAGGCATTATATGTGACGGCACATACAAATGGGGACGGGCTTGCCTAGTCAGAAAATAGCGTGTTAGCGTCAAACAAGCGTCACACCACAGTCATAACTAAGAGCTTCTCGCCGTCTACATCAAGCTTTGCGGCAGCACGAGCACCGCAGCGACGGCGCTTCCAGCCGGAGGCGGGGCATGGTGCTGCAGAATCAAGGGTTGCTCGGAATCGCTTTCTTCGAAGCGACTGCAGTAATCATTTTGTTGGTCCTCTTTCTGCTGTTCCGCCGCGATCACCTGGCAGGCTACTTCCGTTTTTGGCTGACCGGGTGGTGCTGCCTCACTTTTTCCTCTCTTTGCGAAGTGACATTGCTCATTCGGCAGCTTCCAGGGCTGAATCTGACAAGCGTCCTGGCGCAAGCCGCCGGCTTGATTTTTTTTCTGCTTGCAGTAGTGCACTGTAAAGCCGGCTCGGAGCGGCGAATGTGGTCACCGTTGCCGTTGGTCGGTCTGCTGCTGGTGGTCATCTACTCGATTGAACAAAAGGGTCCTCAACGGATTGCTTCGCTCCATTGGGGGACGGCGATTCTGGAATCTGGGATTTGCCTGGCGGCCGGATGGTTGATGTGGAAATCGGAGATGGCGCGCCGCAGCCACGGGGCGCAACTTTTTGCCGGGATATTCCTGCTGAAGGGATTGCATGGGATAGACAATCCGCTGTGGCCGGATAGCCCGCTGTTCCTGTTGCGCGTGGCGTTCGACCACTTTCTGGCAGTGGGGTTGGGAATTGCCATGGTAGTCGTAGTCCTGGAAGGCGCGCGCACGCGAAGCGAAGAACTGAACGACAAGATGCGCCGGCTGACGCTTTTGACGGCGGCAAGCACACAGACACTTTCGGTCCAGGAAGTGATTGATCAAGTTCTGTCGCATCTGGTGGAAAGTCTCGGCGCCACGCACGGCATCGTCCGGCTCAAAGAGGGCGAGGGGAACTCGGCGCAACTGGTGGCGCGGGCATCGGTCGGATTCGATAAGTTGTTCATGGGCCGCCATACGCGGATCTCCGCCATGGAGCCTTGGGCGCTGCGTGTGATGAAGGGAGAGTGCCAGTTCGCAGAGTCCGAGGAAGAGTGGGACCCCACGGCACGGAAGAGAGTAGAGGAAGCAGGATTGAAAGCGCTGGTCACGCTGGCTCTTCCAGGCAAGCAAGGGTCCTTGGGGGTTATCGCTGTCGGTTCGACGCGCCAGGAGCAGTTTCACCCGGACGAGCTATCGTACCTGGTCAACATAGCAAATTTGCTCGGGTTGACGCTGCAGAACGTAAGCTTGTTTGAACAGGTCACCACCGTTCAGCGCCAGTGGGAATACACGTTCGATTCCATTGGCGACCCGATTCTGGTGCACGATCGCGCGGGGCGCATTCTGCGCAGCAACCAACGGCTCAGCCAACTCCTGGGGCGCGAGGGAAGCGGTTTGGTCGGCCGAAACGTCACGGAGCTGTTGCCGGTCCAGAGCGCAGCGTACAAACTTTGCCCCTATTGCGAAGGAGTCGGTGGAGAAGGCGATGAGCCCGATCCGTGGCTGCCTGGTTATTTCCTGGCATCCAACTCGACGTTTTCAGACCCGGCTGGCTTGCAACTGGGAACTGTACACGTTTTGAAGGACATCACCGAGCGCAAGCGCGCCGAGGAAAAATACCGCACGCTCGTCTCCAGCGTGCAGGAAGGCGTGTTTATCTCCACGCCCCAAGGGCGCTTCCTGGATTTCAACGAGGCGCTGCTGCGTATGACCGGCTATGAAAGCCGCGAGGAACTGATGGCCTTGGATATCCCCTCCGCGTTCTATGCCAATGGCTCCGATCGCGAGCGGCTCAAGAAGCTCTTGCAGCAGCACGGCACGGTGGCCGATTTCGAATTTGAAATGCGGCGCAAAGACGGTGAGACACGCACCATGCTGGAATCTTCCATCGCGGTGCGGGATACCGCGGGCAACGTGACGGCCTATCAAGGATTTTTGCTGGACATTACCGAACGGAAGCAGGCCGAATCGGAAATCCGGCGCCGCAACCGGGAACTCCTGGTGTTGAATTCCATCGGGCAGACACTGATGGAATCGCTGGACCTCAGCGATTCACTGCACCGCACGCTGCGCCAGATGGCTGAGCTTTTCAGCCTGGATGCCACCTCGCTGTATCTGTTTGAACAGGACGGGACGGTTTTGAGGCGTATCGTGGAAGTCGGGCATCGTTCGGAATTGTCACGGCATTTTCCGCCCGTCACCGTGAAGCCGGAGTTGATACAGCACATCAAGTCCGTACACGCTACATTTCTTTCGGTTCAGGGATTGTCCTTGCCGCAGATTTTCCGGGACGCCCAGATCCAAGAGGAAATTGTCACCGCCTATATCGTCGTGTTGTGGTCCAAAGATCGGGTCATCGGCGGCCTGGTTGTTTCCAGCCGGACGCCGCGCGAATTTTCTACGGCGGACGTCAACCTGCTCATCGCCGTGGGCAGCCAGATTTCCAGCGCTATCGAGCGTTCGAATCTGTATGAGGAGACGCGCCAGGCTTACGAAAACCTCCGACGAACCCAGGAACAGTTGCTGCACAGCGAAAAGCTGGCGGCCGTCGGGCAGTTGATCTCCGGCGTCGCTCATGAACTGAACAACCCGCTGACTGCCATTCTCGGTTACAGCCAGTTGTTGACCTCCAGTGGGCAGATGGGCCAGCAGGGAATCGAATACGCCGACAAACTCTACAAGCAGGCACAGCGGACACACCGGATCGTGCAGAATCTTCTGAGCTTTGCTCGGCAGCACAAGCCCGAGCGAATGGCCGTGCAGATCAACCAGGCACTCGAGGAGACTCTGGCGCTGCGTGACTACGACTTGCGCATGCACAACATCCGTGTGCATCTGGATCTCGCGGCAAACCTCCCTGTCACGTCGGCCGACCCGCACCAGCTTCAACAGGTATTTCTAAACATGGTGAATAACGCGGTGGACGCCATCCTGGAGCATTCAACCGAAGGTGATCTCTGGGTGCGCACCGCGCTCGACAGTGGCCGGCTCTGTATTGAGTTCACCGACAGCGGACCGGGAGTTAAAGATGCTTCCCGAGTTTTCGATCCCTTCTACACCACGAAACCGGTTGGCAAAGGAACCGGTCTGGGTCTCAGCATTTGCTATGGAATCATCACGGAGCACGGAGGGACCATCATGGTAAAGAATGTCCCGACCCGTGGTGCTTCCTTTACCATCGAGTTGCCGTATCAACCCACAGCCTCACAAACCTTCAGTGCACCGGGCCAGAAGGCCATCAACGGAAGGGATGGACGGATCCTCCTGGTGGATCGCGATGATTCGGTGTTGGAAGCTGTGGGGACGATTCTGCGCGCCCGCGATCACCGCGTGCGGACGGCGCGAAACATTCGCGAAGCTTGCACTTTGCTTGAAAAAGAGGACTTTGATCTGGTGGTGGCGGATCTGCACGTTTCGGATGGGGCCAATGGTGGCGGATTGAATGAATGGCTTGCCCGGCACAAGCCCGCGCTCAATCACAGATTGATCTGGATGTGCGCGGTGGCGCCCTCGGAAGATGCCGGCGAACACATCGCCGGCAAAGGGCGTCTGATATTGCAGAAGCCTTTCAAGGCCAATGATCTTCTGGCGGCAGTGGACGAGCTGTTGCTAAACAACGTCCAGGCCGCGGCGATTCATCGATGAAGCCAACTCTGCGGCAACCGCGGCGCGCTCTCCGAGTTCTTTTAGCGCTGCTTCGATTCGAACGCTTAAGCCACTGACCAGATCGCTCAAGCCGTGTAGTTGCGGCACCGGGGCAAAGCCCGCCAACAGCGTCCATCGAATCATCTGGTACTGCCAGGCAAACTTTGCCGTGAGCCGAATTCTTTCAAATTCATGGCCGGCGGCCAGCTCCGGGGAGAGCACCGTGATCGCTCGCGCCATCCGCAAGAGATTCTGGAAATCCTCGCGCAACGCAGCCAAATATGCGAGTGCGACACTTCGGCGCTCCTGGCGGACGCGCCGCAGCACTTCGCGAGAGGCATTCTCCGAGAGGAAGTCATAGTCCGTCTCCGCGAAAGCTTGCCGGATTTGCGGCAAGTACTCCATATGGCGACGCCCGCATTCATCGAGGGCATCGGTGGGAGCAGAAGACGAGGCCAGCCGCTCCGGAGCTCGAACCGACCAGGCAAAGAGGATCAGCAGCAGGCCGACCAGTCCGAAGAAAGAGTAGAGTAACAAGCTCAAGACCGTTTCCTTTCCATTCTCCAGGACCGACTCAGATGGTCATTGAGTGCTCTCAAACGCTCATTAATTTCAGGAGCGACTTCGTTGTAGATTCCCCCGGGGAGTAGTTCTGGCTCTAGCGTCGTCTCCGGTTGTCGGTCACGCAAACCACAAACCCAAAGCATCATACTGGCCACGAACGCCAGCGTTCCTAGCAGGTTCCAGAGCGTCACATAGTCGTACATCCGGCCTTCAAGAATCGTGATGTTCAGCACGTAAAAACACGAATAGAGGAAAAAGCCGATGGCCAAAGTGCGAACCGCAGGCTCTACGGGGACTTCATAATACCGAGTAAACAAAAAGAGGATGACGATTACGCTGGCGATCGCCAGCTCCGTCCCGCGATCGGCATTCAAAACCGCAAATTCCCAACTCCCTCTGGCAACCGCCCAGGAGTACAACAGCACCACGACCGCCGTAACAACAAGCAGACGCTTTGCAAGGGCCCAGATGCCTCGATACTTTGCCAGCACGCGATGACAGATTTGCCCCACCGCGAGCGCCCGGGCACCGCTCACAAAAACCTGCGAGCCCCAGGCCATTCGACTCGTAACTGGGGAATTGAATCCCCAAATTCTATAGCTTCCGAAAATGAGGAAGCATTGCAGAAAGTTCAAAAAGACGTAGGCAAAAAAAATGGGAAACGCCCGGTGGTTCTTGCGAAGCAAGAGTAAAAGCAGCAATCCTCCATTAAGGAGGACCATAAACGCCCAGAGTATCCTTTCGAAAGTAACGATCTCGTTCATTACGAGCGCATACTAACATTTTTATAATTGTGCGGTAAATAGTCAGTATGCGCCCCGCGAATAGGTTGCCGGTACTGGAACGACCGAAACTGTTCCGGGCGCCGGAAAGATTAGAATTTTCTTAGGCCAGCAGCTGGCTCAGCGGAGGCTTTGGCGGAATTGGCGGGGGCATAGGTGACCCGTCCGCCACGAGTGCCTTCGCGGTGATTGACGGTGGCTTTGGCGGGATGGGTGGCGGCATGGGCGACCCGTCGGCTACGAGTATATTGGCGGTGATTGACGGTGGTTTCGGTGGAATCGGCGGAGGCATCGGCGAACCATCGGCGTATTGCGTCCGATCGATCGTGACGGGTTTACCGGCTGAAAGGTTGACGGACCCTACAACAGGCAGTACTATCAAAACGGCCAGAGCAAAAACTGCCACGGCTAGTGCTGTTTTTTTCAAGGGAGTATCCCTCCTAAGGACCATCGTGAGGAGGGGCAGCAGAGGCGGGGTTTTGTGCTTGAAAATGTTCCGAATGCGGAACACTGAGTCGCATGAGAACGCTTACACAACTTCAGCAAAACCGCAGAGTCATTCAGGACTTCACGGAAACGACTCTTGCAGGTATTACCGGACTATTTGCCCGATTGGCCTACATTGCTTCCTTGCGGGATCTTTCCAGCGGACGGTATGAACACGCGGGCCTTTCGGCCCTCTATCCGGACGAGGCTATCCAGCAGGCATTGCAACTTTGCCATGAACAGATTTTCGAGCGGGTGCTCGAATCACCGCTCTCTAGCCAGCAGGAGGACCTGCGTGCCTGTCTGGCCCGCATGGATGGCGGGGTGTCCGGCGCAGCTCCCCACTGGCGCCGCATCGAATCTTACCGCGTGCTTGTTCCGGAAGCGGTACCGGATTATCTCAAGGTTCTTTTCTGTTCAAATCTCCGCGCTCTTCTGGAGATTCTCGTAGAGGAAAGCACTCCGGCCCATTCAGACGCGTAACCACGCCAGTCACGCGCCCCACGATTTCCGCCTCGTCCGGCGTCCGCCATGTTTCCGGGACGCAGTGCGATAGCGGATGTGGCTGCATCACCAGCCGCGAACCTTCCTGATGGAACCACCCGCAGCGGTATCCGCCACGAACTTCGACAAAGTAGATCGGCCGGTCGTGCTCGGTGGTCCAATCACCATCATCGATCTTGCGTACTGAGCCATCCACCAGCACGATGCTCCCGGGACGCAACAAGGGCATCATGCGCCGGTCGGACGTCCCGATGTATCCGTAGATGTGATGGCCATTGTGGTTCGTGAGCACACCTTCGAAGTGGCCCCATTTTTCAACCATGCGCGAAAGGAACTCCGTTCGTCGCGGGTCAAAGGCCGGATCAAATTTCATAGGGATCCGCAGCGAGGTCGGAGCTGCCATCAGATGCGTCCGCGGCGCTGGCAACGACGCTCCATCGTGGAAACACTCTTCGATGGGCACATCGTACCAGCCAAAAAGTTCCACCGGGTTAAGCCGATAGATGGCCGCCAGTGTATACAATTTGTGAAGCCCCGGCACGACTCCACGGTTTTCAATGTCCGCCAGCCGGCTGATGTGCAGAATGAAGTCGGGACGCCCTCGTCGTGCAGCCAATTCGTAACTGGCGCGCTCGACCTCCCGATAAGTTAAGCCGAGTCGCTCGCGGGCTTGCCGCAAACGCAATCCGGGTAGCATGAATTCCTCGGGGTGGGGCGCATCCCCGCGCGCCCACTACCATACATTTACCACACTGTTAAGTTTTCGGAACAAAAATTAAACGTAAGCCGGAGCCTGTTGAAAAGTGCTGGGTACGCGTTCAGCTCTTAGTTTCGCTGGACCCACGCGAGACCGTCGGGTTGTCTCCCCGTAGAAATATTGCCGCTAATTTCCAAAGATTTCAAATCTACAACCGCGACCTTATCCTTTCCGCTGACGGCCACATAGGCGCGTGAACCATCCGGGACGATCACGATACCCGCTGCACCTCCTCCCAGATTTAGCTGTTTCATTTCCTTCCGCGTGCTCGCGTCCAGCACCACGAGGCTGTTGTCCGCCGAGCCCGCGCCCAGACCAGAAATCAAGACGCGTTTGCCATCTGGTGTGAACTTCAAGCGGTTGGCGCCCTTCAACGCGATAGGTATAGTTTGAGTGGCCTTTTCGCTGGCGGCATCGATGATGGTCACGGTAGCGTCTTGCGCGTTGGCCGCCCAGATTTCCTTGCCGTCCGGCGACACGTCAAAGCCTTCCGCGCCGCGGCCGGCCGCGACGTTGGTTACACGCCATGTTTTGCGTGGCCCGCCGGGTGGCGGGCCGAATCTCCCAATTGGTGGAGAAGCCTGTTCGATGATGCTGATGGTGCCGGAACTGACGTTTGCAGTAACAATGCGGTCGAGACTTTCGGAGACGACAACCATGTGCGTTCGATCCTGTCCCGTGCCGAGTACCCAATCCACGGTTTGCGTGGCCGGATCGTAGCGGCCAATCACTTTATTCGTCTCTGCGGTGAAATAGAGCTTGCCACCGGCAAACGCCAAACCGTGGGTGGAGCGCAGCGCGCCGAGGTTGATGGGCAGCAAAGCCCTCCGCGCGGTCAGGTCAATCACGGAAATCGTGTTCAAGGCGCTGTCGTTGCCGCCGTAGTTCGAGATGTACGCCAGCTTGCCATCCGCCGATGCGACGATTTCATGAGGATCGGGTCCCGTCGGAACGCGCGCCACAATCTTCAAGTTCGCCGGATCGACAATCGCCAGCGTATTGTCGCTTTTCTCCAGTACCAGCAATTCCGGCGAAGGCGTTTGTGCCGCCGCGAAATCCGTGCCTAACAGGAAAACTCCTAGCGCCGCCGCGCACCAAAGCGAACCTTCCCCCGAAATCCTCCATTGCCGGTTCATATTTCCTCCAGTTCGCGCAAAATTCTCAACCAAATTCTACACTTTCGTGGCCCCGCCCTTCCTCATTTTCAACAGAGTCGGTCTTGTCAGCCATTTGTCAAAACACCTGTGTAATACAACCTCAGATGTGTAGTACAATTAGCCGTGGGCACTGCAATTCAAGCGAGGCTGGATGATCGGTCGCGCAAGAGGCTGATGGCGCTGATCCGTGAACTGGGCTGGACTCCTTCCCAGGTCGTGAGAGAAGGGCTGCGCGTTCTGGAGGCAAGCTATCTGCGCCGGAAGAAGCGTGGAGTCATCGGCCTGGGGAAATTTTCCTCCGGAATAACTGATTTAGGCTCGAACAAAAAACACCTTCGCGGTTTTGGGCGGTGAAGCCGGTTTTGCTCGATACTGGCGTGATCGTTGCGCTTCTCGACCGTAGCGAAAAGTTTCACGAGGCCTGCGCCGTGACGATCCGGGAAATGGAAGCGCCGCTGATCACTTGCGAAGCCGTGATTGCCGAGAGTTGCTACTTGCTGAGGAACCTGGCTGGTGCTCCGGAAGCCATTCTCGAAAATGTTGTCGGCGGGATTTTTCAGGTTCCTTTTCAGCTTTCACGGGAAGCCGCTGGCGTCAGGCAAGTCCTGCGAAAGTATCGGGACCGCAAGATCGATCTTGCGGACGCCTGCTTGATTTATTTAGCAGAAGAATTTAAGACCGGCGATATTATGACTCTGGATAAAGACTTTGCAGTCTATCGTTGGAGCAAGAACAAGCCTTTTCGCATTTTGCCAGGCCTGTAGTAGAAGGACGAGTGGGTGGGCTTGGCGTTACTTGCTGTTTGCGACCTGCCGCGACCTTCCGACGCCCTCTTCAGGATTCTGCTATTCTGAAAACGCTATGACCCTTCACCCGAAGCGCTCTCATTTTCGGCTGCGCGCTCTCTTCTTGAGCTGCGCCCTTTTCCTTGGTGGCAATTGTGTCCATGCTCAAGAAGCGGCTGTTGCTCCGCCTACTGGGGATTCCAAGGCCGCCACGGATGCGGATTTCATCGCGGCCGCCGATGAAGTGCTCGGGCAAATGAGCCAAATCACCGGGCTGAAACTGATGACGCCACTGAAGAAATCGCTGCGTTCACGCGAGGAAATCCGCGCTTACGTCATCAAGCAGATGAACGAAGAGAAAAATGCCGCCGAACGCTATGCTGACCAGCGTAGCGCGGAAGCGTTTGGTCTGCTTCCCAAGGGATTCGATCTCGATTCTTTCATGGTGAATGTGCTCACCGAGCAGGTCGAAGGGCTCTACGATCCCAAGTCGCGGGAGTTCTACATCGCCGACTGGAGCCCGCTCTCCGATCAGCGCATGGTGATGGCACATGAGCTGACGCATGCGCTGGAGGATCAGCATTTCCAAATTGAAGGGTGGGTAAAAGCGGCGCGGCCCAACGAAGACGCTGAGTTGGCGCGTGACGCGGTTCTCGAAGGCAGCGCCATGGCCGCCATGGTCGATTACCTGCTGCTCAGCTCGGGAGCCTCCCTTAAAGATATGCCGGAGTTCGATCCAGGGATGCTCATGGGCGATTTGGGCAGCACTCCCACTTTGCAAAAGGCGCCACCGTTTCTCAAGGACACTTTGATCTTTCCCTACATCGGCGGACTGAATTTCTCGGTAGCGATCTTGAAAAATGTCGGCTGGGCCGCGCTGCCGGGAGTGTTTGAGAGGCCACCTGTTTCCACACAGCAAATCCTGCACCCGGCGCTTTACAAGTCCGGAAAAGTCCCCACGACGGTCACGCCGCCGCGGCTGGAAAAATTACTCGGCAGCAATTGGACAAAGCTCGATGAAAACATCATGGGTGAATACGGCTGGAAGGAAGTGCTGAAGCAATTTCTGGGTGACGACCGGGCCAAGATCCTGGCGGCAGCATGGGATGGCGACCGTTACGCGGTGTTCGAGCAGAAACAAACCAAGAAGCTTGTCTTGGTGACGCGGTTGCACCTGGATAGCGAGGAGCACGCGGTGCGGTTCTTCGGACAATATTCGGAAGCGCTGGAGAAGAAATACGCAGAGCGCTCGAATTTGTTTCGTCGTGCTAACTTTTTTTCGTTCGATACTTCGGATGGTGGAGTGTTCCTGAATTGTTTGGGGACCACTTGCGTGACCATGGAAGGTGCGAACCGTAAAACCTTTGATGCGTTCACCAAAGAGCTGGACTGGCCTTTGGCGCCGCAGCCGCCCGAGCACGTTGGCGCTGTTCCGGAGAAGACGGCAGCGTTTTTTTCTCCAGCCGTGCGAGACGCTGCACGAATTTTTGCTCCAGCCGCCCAATCCGCGCCGTGAGGAACGGGTCGCGTGAATTGGCGCGCTGGCGCCTCAGCGTGGCGATGGCTAATTGCGTAAATTGCGCGGCTTTGACCGGGTCTCTGGCGTGGCGTTCATAATAAATGGCTAGTTGTTCGCAGGCGTGAATGCCGTCGTGCGGATCGGAAACAATTTCCAGAAAAATCTCTGCGGCGTGAGCGTGTTCGCCGCGGCGCTTAACCATCATCGCAAGTTCGCGCCGCGCCTTAGGACGAAACTCCGCGGGCAGTCCAATCGCCAGGGCCTGTGAGCAGGCGGAGTGCGCGCGATCCTGCTCGCCGCGGCGCTGGAGAAATCGCGATAGCCCGAAGAGGTCGAGGCTTTGCATTTCGCTTGCGGCGCTGGATGATTCGGAAAGCATTTCGTTGATTTTGCCGAACAGGGCAGCAAGCCCGCGCAAATCCATCTGATTATGCCGAACGACTCCCGCGAGCGGCTCGGCACTGCCGCCTCGCAAGTAATCAAAATAAAATTGCGGGATGAGCGCCGAAGAAACGTCGCTCTCGCGATGCCAGCCGAGGCGCGGCGCGTCGAGGACTTGGCGTTCGAGTTCTACCAGCCGCACCGAACCGAGACGGAGCTTCCATAGCGCGCGCGCCGGATGCAGCAAATCGAGATGCGCTGCCAACCTCGGGACGGCGATGGAGCGCGTCATCGTGAAACGGTTTTCGAGCAGCGGCCAATCGAACGATTTTCCGTTGAAAGTAACGAGCACCGGCCGTTCGGCGATGCGCTGAGATATTTCCTGCAGCAGCGAATGTTCCTCCGCAAAATCGCGCATAAAGATTTGTTCTACTTGCAAGCCTCCCGCATCCCACCACGCGAGACCAATCAGGAAAGCGTAAGTGCCGGTGCCTCCCGCGAGGCCGGTCGTTTCCGCGTCGAGAAACAGCCATTTTCCCGGGTCTTGCAAGGCGGCGAGGGTTTTGCGGGTGAGCAATTCGTCGCGTTTGCGGGAGAGCAATTCGAGGGTTGTCGAGGAAGGCTCGGCAAATTCGGGAGTAGAGAACCAGTTTCGGACGGCGAGGTGTTCGCCAAAACGATTGGTTGCGACTCCGGCACCGATGAGCCGGCCGAGAATGTCTTCTTCGCCGGGCGCCCGCATAGCGGCGGGGCGCGCCGGCATGGGCCGGGACGGCCTTAGTGCGGCAAGACGTGAGAATTTGTCGGCGGTGCTGGACATCTAGGCACACAATCTGTCGAGGATGGCCAGGGCGGCTTCTTTTGCGCGCGGGGCGAGATCGCCTGCGGGGCCGACGCAGGAGGGGCAGCCTTGTTCGCAAGTGCAAGCGGCGATCAGTTCGCGGGTCTTTTGCACCAAGTGAGTGTGCGTTCGAAAGAGCGGTTCGGAAAAGCCGATGCCGCCTGGGTAGGCGTCGAAGAGATACAGGTTTGGTTCGAAGAATTCTTTCGGTGCAAATGAAACTGCGTCTTGCATGCGTGTTGGCGTGAAATCGCCAGTTGTGCCGAGAAGGGGCGCAGCATGCAGCGCCCGTGCAGCGGAGGAGTCGGGGGCCGGAGGGCGCTCGCCAATGGCAGTGCCGAGGTCGCGGCTGTCGCACATCAGGAGGAGAGTGGCGACAGATTCGAGGGCGTGCAGAAGACCGAACATGCCGCTTTG
>Ga0210409_10005012_pt1 | contig 14019 bp, 10 predicted proteins | sample IncBWH17MmetaG_FD_161649 | JGI IMG/M metagenome (GOLD analysis project Ga0210409, IMG submission 161649) | Forest soil microbial communities from Barre Woods Harvard Forest LTER site, Petersham, Massachusetts, United States - Inc-BW-H-17-M | ecosystem: Environmental > Terrestrial > Soil >... | reverse complement strand
CCCGGGCATACTTCCGAATAGGCGTTGCACCCGTCCCTTTCCGTTTTGAAGGTAACGCGCGTACCCTCCAAACAACTCGTCCCCCCCCAAACCGGAAAGACATACTTTGACGCGCGCGGCCGCAAAGCCGCTGATCAGAAAATTGGGAATGAGGGAGGAGTCGCCCAGAGGCTCATCCATGTGCCACAGCAGCCGCGGCAGATGCGCTAGTGCATCGTGGCGGGACGCAAAAAGTTCCTGGTGCAGCGTGGCGGCCTGCTGTGCGACTTCGCGGGCATACGGAAGCTCGTCGAACTCGCTGTCCTCGAATCCCATTGTAAAGGTCTGCATGGGAATCTCGGAGTTGCCTTGCGCCGTGATGGTCACGAGGCTCGAATCCAGTCCGCCGCTGAGAAACGATGCGACCGGCACGTCGCTGCGCATGCGAAGTTTAACGGCGTCGTCGAAGACCGCTTCTATCTCTTCCAGCACTCGCGCGTTCATCGGGCGAGGCTCCCCCTGCATCTCCGCCAGATTCCACCAGCAGCGGACTTGGCAGCCTTCCGGGCAGATCCGGAGAAGGTGTCCCGGCAGGAGCCGGCGCACGTGTTTGTACGGCGTAAATTCGCGCGGAATGTAGCAGAAGCGCAGGCCGTCGGCCAGCGAATCCGGATCGAGTTCCGTGTCCAGTTCCGGCTGGGTTAGAAGCGATTTGAGCTCGCTCGCAAATAGCAGTCGCTCGCCGCAGCGCGCCCAGTACAGGGGCTTGACGCCAATTCGGTCCCGCGCCAGCACCAGCACGCATGCACGTCGATCCCACAGGGCGATTCCGAACATGCCGTTCAGATGCGGCAGGAAATCCTGGCCGTATTCTTCATATGCATGCACGATCACCTCGGTATCCGAAGTGGTCGCAAAGTGGTGGCCCCCCTGCTCGAGCTCCTGGCGCAGCTCAAGATAGTTATAGATTTCACCGTTGAACACCACCGCCACGGAACGGTCTTCGTTGAAGATCGGCTGGTTGCCGCCTTCGAGATCGATGATCGACAGACGGCGCATGCCAATGGCCACAGCCCCGTCCACTAGAAACCCGTCAGCATCGGGTCCTCTGTGGCGCTGGAGGCTCACCATGGCCTCGAGTTCCCCACGTTGGGGCGGCCGCGCCATATCGAAGATGCCTGCAATGCCGCACATAGAAGTGTGTTCAGAAGCCCTACTTTACAGCTTTGATGACGGCGTTCCAGCCGAACCGCCGGTGCAGACGCCGCTGGCGGTCCTTCGATAGCAGCTTGATTAGCCGGCGCCATGGGCCGAAATGCCCAGGCCATAAGTAATGCAACTCAATCTCAACCTTTTGGAACATCCTGAACATCTGGCGGATCTCACGCTTGGAATATACCTTGGTTAAGGGGCACACGTTGCCCTCAAACTGGCTGTCGAACTCCGTGCACCGATCGATCAGAGTCTGAAGGCTGCGGTATTTCCACAAAAGACCCCGCCGCAGTCCGTAGCCGAATAGAATTTCGCCCAAGAACTTGGCCGACCACTTGTAGTACAGCATGACGATCGCCTGGCCGCCAGGCTCGAGGCATCGGTGAATTTCCTGGATGGTCTTCTCCGTTGCCGGCGTGTGATGGAGCACGCCAAACGAATAGATGAGATCGAAAGCTTCGCTAACGAAAGGCAGGTTTTCCGCGTCGCCGTTGAGAAACGCCCCTTCCCTGCTCTCGTCCGCAAAGCCATCCCTCGTGAGCCGGCAGCTTGGGAAATTGAAGTCCAGCGAGACCACATGATTGCCGGCCCGTTTCCACAGAATTGAATCCACGCCGATGCCGCAACCTACCTCCAGGACCCGTTTGCCGGTATGTTGGAAGAAGCCGATGGCATCGAGCAGAAAGGGTTTGTCCCAGTCCGTATGGACTTCGTAGCGATGCTGTTCGGTTTCTTTAAAGAATTCCGCGCTCCCCGGTGCTTGCTTACTATGGATTAACCCGCAGGGCCGCATTCCCCAGAATTTTTGAACGGCATCCTTCGTTGACATTTTCTCAACTGGGGATTTCTCTTCTGTTAATTGCCGTGGCAAGATGCCTCCCACCGCGTTTGCCACCGGAGAGGCAGCTCCAGACGTCCCGCGAGACGTAGTTGCTTGCCACAGTTCCAGTGGCCGTATTCTTCAAGATACCCGCATCCTTCGATGCTTACAGCCGCTCCCGAGGGCGGATCGACGATCATTTCGATCGCCTGACGATCCGCGCGTGTATACCGCAGGCGATAGGTCGAAGACTGGCTGTGCCAGCCCAGTGGCGTCCAGGCGGTATTTCCTAAACAAAAGCGCGTTTCGAAATCCGTCCTTCCGTTGCCTTCAATGCACTCGTCCAAGCAGGCATGGCCGGCTGCGTTGATCCCCCAGGTTCGGTGCAGGATGATGCCCGGCCGCAAGCGCTCGAAACCCGCGCAACGCAACTGGAAGCTTCCACTCGCCAGGACCGTCCACGTATTCCCCGAATGGGTGTACCAAGCCGGCAGAAATCTCTGATCGTCCGGTGTGACGGCGGGCGCCAAGCCGTTCAGGCACGTAACATTCTGGGCCAGGCCTCCCCGCGAAAACAGCGACTGCGGACTAGCGGGCTCCCAATAACTTCCCGGCTCCCGAACCAGTGTTTCACCTCGCCAAACCAGTTCGAAGCTGCCGCACCCCGCATCGCCGTGCGTGTGCCGCGTGGGACGGGGGTCGGCGTGCGCCACGAATTCCAGACCAGCCGCGCGATTCCGGATAAAGGCGAAGCCGCCGCCAGCGTAAAGGCGCGAATCCAATGAAACCGCAGCGGCGACGGTTCGTGGACTTGTGACGTAGTACAAAGTAGCGGGAGCCATCGCCGGGCATTGAGGGGCAACTCTTAGCAGGCCTAACTCGTGGGCGATCATCGGAAGCGCCGCAAGTTCCTCCATCGGATGATCCGGTGAAATATCTCCGAATCGCGGCATCGACCCGTCCGGGCGAACAAGATCGTTGGCGAGCTCCATCATCAGCCGGATCCTGCGCTCCAACTCCTCGGGAATTCCTCTGCGACGGTCTTGGACTGCGATCCAGTATTCAAGAGCCGTGCGGCATAGCAGCAAATGGTAGTGACTGGACTGCTCCGCGAACGTGCCGTCTTCGAGAATCAGGCGCGGGAAATAGGTTTCCCACAGATGGAACGCCAGGTTGATGAAACGTTCCGATTCCGAACATTCCGCAAGGGCGGCTCCGGCTATGTACAGTCCGCGGGCATCGTTCAGCAGGTGGTTATGATCGCCCAGCCGGTATTCGACTTGCGTTTCCAAGCTCCGCGCATCCAGCCACATCTGCTCCTTAAGGGAAACATTGAGGCTCGCGGCCTCGGTTCTGCCGTTCGTATTGATCCAGAATAAGACTTCGTTCAACGAAGCGATGCGCTCCGCGATGGTGTACGCGGATTGAGCCTCGGGAAACCAAGGCCCGCCCAAGGCCAGCCACGCATTCCATTGCTCCACAAGAAGCGGATCAGCAGCCGCATCAACAGCTGCGGCTCGAGCCAGCCGGACGGCCCAATACAACCGATGGAAACAATGCCGGTCTTCCACGTTCGGCAAGCGCGCCAGCGAGTGCCTGTCCTGGTATACTCCGCCGGCACCACGGAACAGATGTCTTCGCTGCTTCTCTAAATCGTCCAGCAAGGAGGCGCGACTCAGCGTGCTCGCCTGAACGGCTCGGGTTTTGGAAAATACGGGGGTCACGTGGACCGAGAATCGTGGGCGCGCCATTTCGGCAACCGACGCCATCGGGAAAGGGGAAGCGCCTCTCCGAGGCAGCAGTGATTTTCGCATGCGAGCGAGCGATCCCCGCAGCGGAAGCGTCAGAATCCTTATTCCGTAAAGCCAGCGACGCTGGCGCCAGCATTGATTCACAATGCTGGCGAGTTCAGCAGAGGACAGCATTCCGCTCCGCCCCCTCAACCTCCGAAGACTCTGAAAGCAACCACGCCTTTACCATCTCCGCTAAATGGACTTCAGTTTTCTCCATCGATTCCCGCGTGCATCCTCCGATATGTGGTGTCACTATCAGGTTCGAATGGGATCGGGCATACTGCAAGATAGGGGATGTCGCCACGTCGTGCTCGTTTGCAATCACGTCCAGGGCAACGCCTGCAAGCTTCCCGCTGCCAAGCGCATCGAGCAAAGCAGCTTCCTCCACCAGTTCGCCTCGAGAGGTATTGAGGAACCGCGCCCCCCGCTTCATTGTGGCGAACGCCCGGTGATCGAAAAAGCCCCGAGTTTGCTCGCACAGGTTTACGTGAAGGCTTATCAGATCGGATTCGGCGAGCACCTGCTCGAACGGCAGCAGTCGCGCCGGTGGATCGTCGTCGCCAGCTGGGAATTTTGGATCTGTGGCGAGCACCTGCATTCCGAAAGCTGCAAAGTATCCCGCCACCATGTGCCCCAGGCGTCCGTAACCTACAATCCCGGCAATCTTCCCGTGCAATTCAGCACCCTTGAAAAGGTCGCGGTTCCAGCCACCGGTCAGAGCGTGCCCGCAGGCAGCCGGCAGATTTCGAAATAGCGCCAAAGCCAGCGCGGCCGTGTGCTCAGCGGTGGCTCGCACTTCCTTGAGAAACTCCACTTCGCCCAGCAAGGAAAAGACCCTAATGTTTCGCGCCGCTGCCGCCGATAAATCGATATGGTTAAGCCCAGTGGTTGGGGTCACGATGGCGCGAAGATGAGGGAAGCGCTCTAGCACTGGAGCGGCAATCTGACTCCTCAGGCGGACCCATAGAATGCTCGTACCCGGGGCCGCGGCCATGAGACCCGGGGTATCCAGGTCAGCCAGCGTGACGTCCCCCAGCGAACGGAGCAATGCTGCCGCACGCTCTGAAAAATCGGCCGATTCACTCACCAGGATAGTCAGTCGCCGGTTCATCTGGTTAGAACCGCTGGAATGTTCGCCTGTGCGCCCAACTGCGGCGCTTGTGCGTCATCACCCGATTCGCCTTTAAGGAAAGCGCGCACGCTCCGGGCGACTCGTCCAGTTGACGCTCCGTCTGCGAATGTGCAGATCTCGCGGACGATCCGCCGCCGGCCTTCCGCGAGCCGGTGCGGCTCCTCAAAACCGCTGCGGACAGCTTTAACGAACTCCTCCCGATTAGCGGCAATATCGAGTCCGCCGGATCTGGTGATAGGTAGATAGTGCTCCTGCCAGTACAACTCCTTCGAGCTCTGATCGTAGGAGCCTCCTGGTGCGTCATCGTACGCAGGGCCAACCTGTGGACGGTCCATGATGGCGCCGTCCACGGCCATGGTGGAGGCGACGTTCACATGCACCCGGCTGTGGTGCAGGCACGACGCAAGCTTTTCGATATCCTCACGCTGGAAATTAGATCTTCCTAGGATTTGTCCCGCTGGCGACGGATCATCCCAGACAACGTGCTTGGTCTCGCTCAGGACCCGCTGCCAGCGCTGGATCGGATCCACCGGATGGTTACGGAAATGAATCACCGGATCGCCGGGAATCGCTTTCGCCTCGATCGCCTGATCGAGTTGCCAAAGAATGCGCGGCTCGTGAGGGGCGCAACTGTGAAAGCCGCCCCCGAACAGGATCACGGGCCGGCCCTCAGGCAGACCATGGCGCCGGCGCCAAGTGGTCTCGTCCCACAGATAACTCGGATCCCAATAAAAATCGAACTGCGGCGCTCCTACGATCTCCACGGACTGCCCCTGCGCCGAGGGATAGGCGCGAAGCAGTTCAGTCACATTATGCCGGTTCCACATCAGATACTTCTGGAACGTCACCGGAATCCATCCTCGCGTGGTGATGTTATCGAAGGACAGAATGGCCGTACACATCGGAACACCGCGCAACGCGCACACCCGCAGAACCGCGTCCTCCTCACGCAGGAAGGGCGTCAGCGTAAAGACTGCATCTGGACGAAGCTGCTCCAACTGTTTGGAAACCTCGGGGGCGTTGGTGTTCGTCCAGAACAGCTCGGCCTCTTTTTTCAACACCCATTTTGCGCCACCCACAGCGAACAAGCTTTCGAATACCTTCTTGCGCAAGCGCCGGCGATGCCGGGTCCAGAAGCTTCGATCGCGGTCCGCGCGCCGCTCCCGGATTTCCCACGAGGGACTGTTTACGCGGCGTACATGCAGAACATTAATGTAGCTGCGAATTCGATCATACTGGCTGGTCTGCTCGGGCTCGATAAGGTGGTGCACTTCTGCCCCGGCTTGCTCCAATTCAGCTTCAAGTCCGGCATCGTGCCAAGCCAGCAGGATCACAGGCTGCGCGTCTTCTGCGATCTTCGAAAGCAAGTCTGTACGCAGCAAATAACGCACCGAAAACTGAATGCTGAGCGGAATGAGCAGGCGTGGCTTCGGCATGTCTTTCGGAGGAGTAGCTATGGCCTTGGTGCGCTGGCCTGCACAATCGGAGTGGGCACCGGCTCATCACTGGTTTCGAGCGATTCCGGCCGGACCCACCGAATGATCTGACGTTTGACGCGATAGGCTCTCCGCCGCGCCCATTCGGTTAGGGACGGAGCTTGTCTATCTTGTTCGAGCCAACCCGCCTCAATTGCCTGAATCTGGCGAATCTGGGTGGGGACCCACGCGGCCGCCGAGCGCGCCATGGGTTCGCTCTTTCGCAGCAGGAGGCCAACGTAGGCCTGTGCTAAATTCATCGAGACAATTTCAAATCCCATCCGGCGAAAGATCTGCTCAGCCGCTTCCTGCGTCAACCAGTAGCAGTGATCGATCTTCGTGAATGTCTGCGGCGGTCCCACTAGTCGACACATTTCCATGAACTCCGCCAAGTCGCAGTAGAACAGCCCTTGCGGGGCCAGCAGTTCGCGAATCTTCCGCAAGGACCCCTTCAGATCCATCAGGTGTTCTATACTGCGACACAACAGGATCAGGTCGAATTGCTCTGGCGTCTCCCAGTCCTCGAGCGACCCGGTCACGGCGCGAACCCCTAGTTCTCGCGCAGCCTGGGCTTCGGTTGCGGCCGGGTCCAGCACGGTCGGCTCCAATTGAAAATGCCTGGCCACCCGTGCGGCGACAACGCCCGCGCTGCCGCCGATATCCAGCAGTTTCGCGCCTGGCCGAGAGGTCATGTATCCGGTGATCAAGGCGACGAGTTGGGCGGCGTAGTTCCGCTGGTCAGCCTGAATTTGAGCGATGCTGTGGCGGGACCGGTTAAATAGCGAGCTGATGTTGCGGTAGCTCCCGCTCTCGTAAAACGCGCCGTAGCCCGAAACGGTAAAACGATCCACCAGGTACACCAGCCCGCAATCCAGGCACATGGCCGTACGAATCGGAAGATTGTACCTATCCCGATCTGACATAACAATGTTGCGAGAGGACTCGCACACGTTGCAGACCAGCAACTGCTCACGCGGGATGGCCAGCAGGCCTTCCACGGCCGGCCGACAAAGCTTGCGGCGTTGCTCGAGGCTAGCGCGGTTAATGAGGAACATGGACACTACCTAGCGGGAACTGGCCACGAGCTGACTTGCGGGCTCGATCGCCCAACGGGTCTCGGGAGTCAAGCGGCCGAGAAGCTTTTCCGGATCGTCCTCGCCGATGACGTCCAGCATGACGCTCTCAGAGAAGAACCGCGCCTCGCCTGCATCCACACTGCTGGCAAGCAGCTTGAAAAAGAGGCTGTATACCCCCGGTCTCAGCCACAGCGGCGCAAAGCTGACGCGGACGTCATAGGAACCTTCCGCCCCGCTTAGGTCGAGGGTCCGATGATTGGCCGGAGCCACTACCATGGCTTCCCCGTTCACATCGGCCAGGATGCAAAACAATCGAAATCCTGGCAGCGGACGTGCAAGATGAAGGCGGCATGTTGCTTGGACAGCTTCGCCTGGCTCCGTTACTCCTGGGTTTGCCCCGTTGATCCGGACATCCGTCAGCGCGCCGCGCGCGGCCGGGTCCGCGTCCTGGGCTGTCAGCGCCCGAGTGTACCGGAACAGCACGGACTCAACCGGCCCCGAGGCAACCAACTTCCCTTGATCGAGCAGCAAGCCGCGTGAGCACAGAGACCGCACTGCTGCCATATTGTGGCTGACAAACAATACGGTCCGGCCCGCTTGCGCTACTTGACTCATTCGCCCGATGCATTTCTTCTGAAACGCCGCATCGCCCACCGCCAGAACCTCGTCCACCAACAGAATTTCAGAAGACAACTGCGCTGCCACCGCGAAAGCCAGGCGCAAGTACATGCCGCTGGAGTACCTCTTCACGGGCGTATCGACGAATTTCTCCACCTCGGCGAAGGCGACGATGTCGTCGAACTGCACGTTGATTTCGCTGCGCTTCATTCCTAGAATGGCGCCATTCAAGTAAATGTTTTCGCGGCCGCTGAGTTCGGGATGAAATCCGGTCCCCACTTCCAGTAAGGAACGCACTTGCCCCTGGATGTCCGCGAATCCCTCCGTCGGCCTGGTGATGCGCGAAAGAATCTTCAGGAGCGTACTTTTGCCAGCTCCATTGCGGCCGATGATACCCAGCACCTCGCCTCTCGGCACGTCGAAGCTCACATCCTTCAGCGCCCAGAAGTACTCTTGGCTCTCCGGGGACACTGGTGGGCGCGAGCGCCCTCGCAGGAACTGCCACGGGCGTCGTGCGGCCTCGGCGATTTTATCGCGAAGATTGACGTACTTTTCGCGAACGCCAATGCGATATTGCTTGGAGAGGCCCTCGACGTGGATGGCGGTGCTATTCAACGCAAGCCACCTCCGTGCGGCTCATCATGCCCAGGCTGACCCACTGCCACACGTAGAAGCTGTTGTCCGCTTTTCCGGAACAATAGTCGCGCCATTCCCGGCGGACGGCGGCGGCAACCAGCCATTCCCTGCCATATCCTGCAAAAGCTGCCTCAATGCATTCTTCTGCCCACCCGCGCAGGGGTCCTTGCAGCCACTCCCGCTGTGGCGTCTGCACCGGCCTCTTAGGGGCCTCGATCACTTCACCGGGAATCAGATGCTCGGTAATGTTGCGCAAAAGCCATTTGCGTTTGCCCTGGTGAATCTTCCTTTCTGGCGGCTGGCGTAATGCCAGCTCAAACAGCCTGTGGTCCAGAAAGGGCTCCCGCAGTTCAGTGGAGGAGCGCATGGACACCCGGTCGTTGAAGCGCAGTGCCCTGGGCAGCTTGCTATACCGGATGTCCCAATATTGCCGGTTCCGCAGCGCATCCGAATAAGGGGCCGGTAGCTCCAAGGGCTCCGCCCGCGCCCGAAACTCGGGGCACAGGCATTCCGGGCGTAAAGTGCGCTGGCGCGACCCTTGCAACGGGGCGGGAAGGCGCACAGCCACCGCGTTTTCGTAGTAGTCGTAGCCGGCCCATTGTTCATCCATTCCCTGACCGTCCATTAGTACAATCACGCCGCGCTCGCGGGCCTGCTCGAACAACCCGGCGTAGGCCAACGTCGGGAACCCGCCAAAGGGCTCGCTCTGATAGCGTTGGACCGATTCGGCCAAAGCGGGAACTGCTTCCGGCGAAAGGCGGTTGACGATCGAACGATGGTACGTCCCCTTGAGCATTCGCTGCACCCACGGTAGTTCGTCGTAGCGAGGGTCCCCAGTTACGTACGTGAAAGCTTCGATCTCGCTGTCTCGGCCGGCAATGGCCCCTACCAGGCCGATCAGCGCGCAAGAATCCAGGCCGCCGCTGACAGCGATTCCCACGGGCACATCGGCGCGGAAGCGTAGCTTCACACTTTCGGCCAGCAGTGCCAGATACTCTTCCCGCACCTGCTCCACCGGACGGGTATCGAAATCGGGCCCGCTTCGTTCAGCTACGTCGTACCAGCAGGCAGTCCGGGTTTGCCCGTCTTTCCATTCCAGCCAGTGTCCCGGGGGGAGCGAATGAATTCCTTGCCAGAAAGTCCGCGCGGATTGCTCGTGCAATCCGGTGGTGAGATAGTTGGACCACGCGGTCGAGTCAGGAACGGCGGGAACGCCGGCTTCATGCAGCGCGCGAATCTCGCTGGCAACTCGAAGAGTTCCATTCGTTCCTGACGCATAATACAGCGGCTTCACTCCGAAGCGGTCGCGCGCCGCGAACAGGAGCTTTTTCCGCTCATCCCAAATGAGGAAGGCGAACATCCCGATCAAGCGGTCCAAGGCGGCGTTACCCCAGCGGCAATAGGCAGCCAGCAGCACTTCGGTATCCGTGCGTGTCCGGAACGGATAATCGTTCAGTTCCTTTCGCAATTCGAGGTAGTTATAAACTTCACCGTTGAAGGCCACGTGAAACCGGCCTGAGGCGTCGCTCATGGGTTGGCGGCCCGCATCGCTGAGGTCGATGATGCTGAGGCGGGTATGTCCCAGACCAGCCTCGCCGCCCGGATTGATGAAGATGCCCTCCGCATCCGGCCCACGATGCTTTTGGTTTAGGTTCATGGCCGAGATCTGGCCCGTAGACCAATCAGACCCGAAAATTCCGGCGATTCCGCACATAAGTTCAGTCGCAGCAGCGAGATTCAGTCGCGGGTCGCAATGAGGCGCGTGTGCCCGCTTCCGATCACCGCTTGACGAACTTGCGTTTCGCTGAGGTGCCCGGACTGATACTGGGCGAGCAGATACTGCACCGTCGAAATCGCCCACTCGTAAAGCCGGGCACCTTGTTGCGCCACGTAAACTTGGGACGAGCTCTCGCAAGTTTGCGTGAGCCGCTGCCATAAGGTCCACCGGCTCTCCATCTCTTTGAGCATGTCCTGGAGACTGCTTTCGTGATCCAAACGGCCCTGGGTCCAGGTACGCGTCCGCGAAAAACCGGCGGCTTGCAGCATAGCCCGCACCTTCTCTTCTGAATACGTTTCCAAAACCGGGACAAAGAGATCGTCGAGAACCGATCGACGCCGCGCGGCATTGTAGCCCGCCTCCACCATGCCCCGCTCCACTTCCTCCTGCCCCAGCAGCGCCGCCAGAGAACGAGTCAGATAATTGGAGGGCCAAAACAGGCCTCCCGCTCCGTACAGAAGAAGGTAAACGCTTCCGTCCGGCCGCAGAACCCGGTGAATCTCTGCCAAACCCCGTTCGACACCCAGCGTGTGATGCAGTACGCCGCTGCAGCAAACGAAATCGAAGGAGCCCGAGGGGAACGGGAGATCGAGGGCGGAAGCCGTTCGAAATTCGACGTTCGAAATTCTCAGACCTTCCACACGCCGCTGGGCATCTGCTAGACCCGACTCGCTCACATCCACCCCGACCACGGATCTTGCGCCCATGGATGCCATAGCGATAGAAAAGCGACCGCCGCCGCAGCCCACATCCAGACAGTCCTTTCCCCGGAAGAAGTCCGGGGGCTCCCGGTTCATGGTCCATCGTTTTTCAAAGAGGGCGACGGAATCAAGATACTGCTGGTCATCGTATTCCGGCCACAACTTGCCGTACAGCTTGCCGGTCGTTTCTTCCACTGTAACCTTCATGGTTGGCCCCCGTTTGCCAACAACTGTTCAGCAATCCATAAATCCACGGACGTATCAATATTGCATGCCCGCTCGGTCGGGATAAGCCAGGCGCGGCAGTCTCTCCCTTTGAGTGAGCCCTGTTCCATCAGTACATCGTGCCGCGTAAGATACACGGAACCTTCGCGCAGATAAAGCTTCTCGAGAGTTTGTCTCGGCTGCCCTTCCATGGCTTCCGCGAACGGCGGATCCATCACCCGCCCGTCCGGGCCAATCCTTTTCATGCGCGCCGGATGCTTGTCGCCGACATCTGCGAAGGAAATCACCGAATCGGCTCCCGTAAGTTCCAGCAACTCGATGGCCCCGTCGATATCCTCCGTCCGCCGCAAAGGGTTCGTTGGCTGCAAGGTGAACACTGCGTCAAAACGATCTCCCTCCGCTTCCAGGTACCGAACGGCATGTTGCAGCACAGGGACGGTAGGAGTATCGTCCCTGGCCAGCTCCTCCGGCCTCAGGAACGGTACTTCCACTCCGAGTTCGCGGCCGACAGAGGCAATCCTCAAGTTATCGGTCGAAAGAATCACGCGCTGGATGCGGCGCGCGTGCAGCGCAGCTTCCGTCGTATACGCCAGCAGCGGCTTACCCGACAGCAGCGCGAGGTTCTTGTTTGGGATCCCTTTCGACCCGCCCCGGGCCGTAATGATTCCGAGAACTCGCATAGTCGGCTCCCGCCAGTACTCCGTCACTGTCGTAGATATAATGCAGGCGCTTTTGCACGTATGGCGTCAAGGCCGCAAGCCTCTCCGCGATCCGCGCGGAAACCTGACCATCGCCGTACAACTGGCTGGGCTCGTAACGGCCATGCCTCAGTTGCGAGAGGGTCGCCGAAGCGATTTCAGTTGCATTCGGCGCCACCGTCATTACATGCAGGTCATGCTCGCGCCCGTGCTGGCGATCGCCCACCAGAACGACGGGTGTTCCGAAATAGCTCGCATCGCGCACAAAACTGCTCGAGTTGCCCACCGCACAATGCACCCTCCGCAGCAGCGCCATATACATTTCAGGCGCCAGGTTGGTGATCATCCGCAGCCATGGCGGAGCGTTGTGATCGCGGAATACACGCAGCGCTTTACTGATCCGATCCGATCCCGCGTCAATATTCGGCCACAGGAAAATCGTTGGAATCCGCACCTGGTCCAATCCGCCGAGCATCTCTTGCATTTGTGGGATTTCACCGCCGTACTCGGTCGTGGTCGGGTGGAAGATCGCCAGCATGCAGGGCTTGGACAGGTCGATGTGCGCTCCGCTGCCCGTCTGATTGATGACATCGCTGCTGATTTCCCCTTCCATTCTCTTCGCGATGTCGCTGCTTGGACACCCCGTTCCTAGAATCGCTGCCGGTGCTTCGCCCATCCGGATCAGGTACTTCGCGGAACGTTTTGTGCTGGGGAAATGAAAGTGCGCGAATTTGGAGATGGCATGTCGAGCGCTCTCGTCAATGGAGCCGGAAACCTCCCCGCCTTGAATGTGCACGATGCAGATGTTCATGTAAGCCGCCGCAATCGCCGCCGCCAACGCCTCATAGCGATCGCCGATCAGCAGCACGACATCAGGTTGCAGCCGCTGAAACTCGCTGGCGAACTCGACGATGGCAAAGCCCACCGACTTTGCCATGGTCGTGGGCGTGGACCCTTCCAACTCGATATACAGCTCCCCATCCACATTGAAGCCATCCGCTCGGATGACGTTCACCGGTTTCCCGAATCGCTCTAGCACCATGGTGCCACTGGCGAGCACCTGAAGCGTCAGCTCGGAACGTGCCTTAATCGCCTCGAGCACCGGTTTCATGCGGCCATAATTGGCGCGATCCACTAAGACTGCACAAATCCTTCTTTGTACGATTGGGCTTGGCATGATTGGGCTTGGAATCTTGGGTCCTAGACCGCGGCTTGCGTCAGTGCAGGCCACGCGCGATTACAATCCACTCGATGAATTGCGAATACGTCGCCGCCGGGCTGGTTTGGGGCCGATTCTGTCGTAAAACCGCAGGCGAATCCGGCTTGTCGAACGCATCGTATGGCGGCTTCGTTGAACGAGTTCTTCCGGCCGTAGGGGTAACAGAAGGGCCACAGGCTCTGCGGACCGAGGCGCTCCCGCACCAACCACGCGCACAAAAACGTATCTTCCCTGAGCTGATCTTCGCCCAGGCTCGCCACCGGCTGATGAGCGTGGGTGTGCCCGCCCAGAAGCATTCCCGCGCGCTGCATTTCAATTCCTTCTGCCCAGCTCAAGTACAGACTTCTCCCGAAATCCTGCTCGGGGCCCAGGTACCGAAGAAAGAGGTCTCGCACAATCGGGTCGCGCTGGCCGGGCGCAAGCATGAAGTTGAACAGGTATTTGAATTGCGCGACTTCCATGGAATCGAGCGGATAACAGTAGACCGCCTGAGCCTGGTCCACGATTTCGGGCCGGGCTAAATCGGGACCCAATCTTTCGAGAAACGCTCTCCGGTAGCCCTCGAAGCTTAGCTCAGCCATCAGGAAGTGATTCATGTGAACCGGCGCAACACACGTTCCCTCCATGCATCCCGTAATCACGTGGAAAATCCCTTGGA
>Ga0210409_10005011_pt1 | contig 14019 bp, 13 predicted proteins | sample IncBWH17MmetaG_FD_161649 | JGI IMG/M metagenome (GOLD analysis project Ga0210409, IMG submission 161649) | Forest soil microbial communities from Barre Woods Harvard Forest LTER site, Petersham, Massachusetts, United States - Inc-BW-H-17-M | ecosystem: Environmental > Terrestrial > Soil >... | reverse complement strand
CGCGCGCTGGTAGGTCAGCCGCACGCCGGCGCGGCGCCCGGCGCGGCGCCCGGCGGCGTAGCCGTATTCGGAGCCGGCCCGCTGGCCGGCGAGCTGTCCGCTGCGTCGGCCCGCCAGGATCGCGGCGTCCTTGTCTGCGCCGCCTGCCTGGCCTACGAGATAGCCCACGCCGGACGCGAGCACCGCGAGGTCGACGGCCGCCAGCCAAGCGACCCCTCGCCTGGAGGAGCGCCGCCGCACCGCGAGCACACCGAAGTCTCCGACGCTGCGTGCCACAGGTGGATCATCCCACGCTCGGGAGGGCCGACGAGACGGTCGCTCAGAACGCGGCTCGCCACCGCCTCACGGCCCGAGAGTCGTCGACGAGCGCCTGACCGCCGGGCGTGGCTACTCGGGGTCGGTGATCTCGACCGCGCCGAAGCCCTCGAGGGGACCATCGATGAAGAAGATCTCCATCGTGATGTCCGGCTCGACGTGGGCCTGGCTGAGGAAGGCGAGCACCCCGCGGCCGGTCAGCTCTTCGATCGTGAGCTTGTAACGCTCGGCCATGACCCGTTGGAAGTCCTCTCGCATGGCGATCACCCGGTCCGGCTGGCCACTGTCCATGATCGTCTGCTCGAGCGGCGTGAAGCCGCTGCCCCGCATGACGACGACGATGATGTCGTCGAGCGCGTAGGTCTTGGCCTTCATCGGGCCGCGACCGTAGTGCTCGCGCAGGATGCGGACGATGCTCGTCGAGATCGCTGCCAACAGATGCCCGCCTGCGAGGGGGGACTCGCCGGGGACGCTTCTCGTGCTCACGTCAGCCACTCCCGGGACGACAGATCGTTGGCCTGTCGGTCCCCAGTCATTTGTGCTTTTCGACCAGGCTCGTCGGGTGATCCCGCAAGCGTGGCTCGCACCCGAGGGTAGCGACGGCTCGCAGGGTGGTCAAGCTTGCGATATGATTTCCCATCACAGCGACCCGGGCTCGGCCACTGGCTGTGTCGAGGGTTGCGCCGAGGAGATCGGAACGAGTTCGCGGTCGCACTGTGGCCGCCACGCCTGGTCCGTGTGCCCACCGAGTCGTGGAGGCGCGAGATGTCCAGGAGCCTGCCTACCGAAGGCATTCGACCGGAGAGCGGGTCGGACTGACACGACGCACGTGCTCTTCGTCGTGATACCAGCGGCTTGGCTGTCGCTAGCGATCGTCCTCGTGTGCTTGTGTCGCGCGGCCGCTCGCGGCGACCGCGCGCTGTCCCCGGCGAGGCGAAAGTCGCGCATTCACCTGCACGGCAGTCGGTGGACTCTCTTTCGCCCAGCGCGGGGGGCCCCGCGGCATCATCCAGCCGTCACTCGTCGGTGCTCAGCAAACGAGCGTGTCGAGAGCTTGGACGGTCGCCCGCTTGTCCCCGGCGGCTGTTCAGGGCAGCGCGGGAGGTTCAGCTCCTTCCCTCACAGCGCGCTAGAAAGGGCGCGAGGGCGTCTTCCCCGGGTGTCCTCGCGCCCCCTTAGTCGGCGGGCCGGCTAGCTAGCGACAGCGGCGTCAGGCTGGAGCAGCGTCGCGGAAGTGCAGGCGGTCCACGACGCCGGTCACCTCGAACACGCCCTGGACGGGTCGCTGAGCGGGGGTGAGGCAGTAGCCGCATTCGTGCTCTTCGCAGAGAATCTTGCCGCGCACGATCGCGCTCAGCCCGCTCGAGTCGATGAACTCGACGCCGCCCATGTCGAGCACCACCTCCTGGGCTCCGGCGGCGCAGGCCTCGGCAAGAGTTGCCTCGAGCATCGCGGCCGACCCGATGTCCAGCTCGCCGTTGAGGATGAACAGGTGGCGGGTGCCGCTTACGCTCGTCTGCACGCTGAGGCGGCCCATGCTGCGCCCCGATGCAGAGGAAGGCCGGTCGCTGACGGGGATCAGCTGCACCGCGCGCTGCGCTCGCGCCAGGCACCTCGGGCAGAAGTCGGCCTCAGACCCCTCATAGAGGACCGTCAGCCCGCAGTTGAGACATCTCAGCGTGATCATCCGCTCCTCGCCGCTCCTCTCATCTTCGAGATCCCGGTGGAGGCTACGCCTCGGGAACTCGCCGGCGTCCGGGTTGGACGAAAGGACGATCAGCGGTCCCAGCCGGCCGGTGGCTGCCCGAAGCGCCCCCCTGTCCTCGCTCCGGGCAGCCAGCTGTCCCGTGTCCAAGAGGGATGAGAGGACTCGGAACTTCAGGCGCACCCTCTCAGACCCCGGGCGGCGCGTGTGTGCTCTTGCTCACGGAGCGACGTCGCCGTGGGAGTGCGCCGGCCGGCAGCGAGCACTCCGGCGGGCGCTCGTGCGTTTGACTATGGGCGCTCCGAACAGTAGATTGCAAGGTAAGCCCGCGTGTCGCGGGACTTGGTGTCGGAGGGCACGACATCCATTGGGGGCCGTGCCTGCGACATTCCGCAAGTACGAGGAGGATGTGAGATGCAAGCCATGAGTGGCTTTGCGCTTCCGTTCCGTCGCCTCGGAGGGTGCGTCGTTGCGCTTGTGTTGGTGATCTCGGCGCTGTTCGCGTCGAGTGCGGGTGCGACGACGGTACCGGTGACGCATTCGGATCTGGCGCTTGGGGATTCGTTGGCATTTGGCTATTCCCAACAGCTCTACAACGAAAACGAAAAAGCGGGCGACCCGGCCACGGCTTTTGAACACGGGTACGCGAACTACTACTTCAACGGCTCCAAAGCCAAAGCCGCCGGCGATCAGCTGATCAACGACGGCTGCCCCGGCGAGACGACCGACTCGATGATCGGCAACAAAGCGCTCGGCGCGGCGCTGGACCCGACCGAAGGCGAAAGCCCGTGTCCGTATCAGGAAGCCTGGAACGCATTCCACAAAAACGGGCTGGGCGGGCCGCTGCACCACCCGTACGTCGGCAAATCGCAGCTCGAAGACGCGCTTGGCGTGATCGGGACCGAGGCGGCGGTTGGCAAACCGGTCCAGACGGTGACGCTGAACATAGGCGCCAACGACGAGCTTCACGCGATCGCGAAATGCGAAGCAGAAGCCAAACCGTCCGAGGAAGCGGCGTTCATCAAAGCGCTCGAAGAAGGCAAGTCCGAAAAAGAAGCTCACGAAGCCGCTGAAGCGGCAGGCAAGGCATTCGTCAAAAAATGCGTCGAAGAACACGCGACCAAACTGTTCGAACACATCCTGCACAACATTGGTTCGATCGTGTTCTCGCTGCGTCACGGCAGCCTGTTCGGTAGCGTCGACTACACGGGCAAGATCGTGTTCCCGGGTGCGTATGACCCGTTCGGGAACGTGTTCGGCACGGGCGAACTGCTGACCGGCTCGAACACGCTGGCTTCGATCCTCGACTTCCACGAGAAAAAACTTCTCACGGATGAAGGTGTCGAAGCGGCCGAAGAAGGGCATGAACCGTTCAAAGCCTGCTTCACCGAGGTGCAGAAAACGTTCAACCCCGGTACTGCGAAAGAACCGACTAATTTGCAGAAGTGGACGAACATGGCGAACTTCACCGAATTCGAAGGCAAAAAAAATGGGCCGGACATTCACCCGACCCCGCTCGGCTACCACGAGATCGGTGGCGTTTTGATGCTCAAACAGTGTGGTCCTGTCGAATGACCCACACCGTCGCCTTCTGAAGGCGAGCTAGAAAGGAGCAAAACGGGGCGCCCCGGCCTGAGCTGGGGCGCCCTCCCCTCGTGGCGTGACAGTGCGGCCCGGTCGGGCAGGGCAGCGTGCCTGAACCTGGCCAGGACCGGCGTGGCTCGCGGCTGCATCCCTCGCAAAAGCGAGGGGCCCACCGTCCAAGTAGGCCCCTCGCCGAGGGATGTGAGACGCTACAAACTGAATCCGTCACTTGCGAGCATACTCCCTCGGCCGGCGAGCGAAAAGAGACGGTTTCAACGCGGCTTCTACCCGCGGCCGCCGGATGCCTTGGGACGCCGCGAGGCCGCTGACGGCTGCCGGGCGGGCAACGGATGTCGTGGCAGGACCCTTGCAGCAAATGATACGATGCCCAGCATGGCACCCGAGGGGGTTGAGCCGGTCTCGCGTCAGGCGGATGACAGGGTTCGGCGGGTCGAGCGTGCGTTGCTGCGTGCGCAAGAACTTGTAGACCGGAAGCCGACGGGACAGGCAGACTTGTCGTGGTACATCGAAGCGACCCAGGTAGGCGAGCTCTCGGTGCTCGCTCTGTTGTTACAGCGCGAGCCTGGAACGGGTCCTAGCAATAGCGGTTCACCCGTCGCCTGAGCACGCGCGGCATTATCGCCGTGGCATACGAGCGAGGAATGTGCTCGCTACCGTGTCCTCGTGACGAACGCCGCGCCCTCGCTGACACACCGACACGGCTCACGTGTGCATAGCCATGCGTACGCCGGCCCACATCGCCATGTCCTGACGGGGTTCCGCATCTCTGCGCCGGCGGGCGAGCGCGCGCACGACGACGGCCACGAGCACGGCCGCTCCTACGACGGCGAGCATGGTCATTCCCACGGACTGGTCGACGACAGCATCAAGCGGTCCCGAGAGGGCGTCCGCGCCGTCGCACTCTCGCTCGCCGTCCTTGGCCTCACGGCAATCGCCCAGACCGCGGTCTTCGCCGCCAGCGGCAGCATCGCCCTGCTCGCCGACTTGATCCACAACTTCGGCGACGCGTTGACGGCCGTGCCGCTCGGGATCGCGTTCGCCTTGCGCTCCCAGGTAGCCGAGCGGCGGGCGGGCCTGGCAGTCGTGGGGGCCATCTTCATCAGCGCGTGCGTTGCCGGCGCGGAGGCCGTGCAGCGTCTAGTTCACCCGGTGGCCCCGACGCACTTGACGCTCCTCGCGCTCGCCGGAGCGATCGGGTATGCCGGCAACTTCATCGCGGCTCGCATCCGCTTGGGCGCGGGCCGAAGGCTGCATAGCCCCGCGATGATCGCCGACGGCCACCACGCGCGGGCCGACGCCTATGTCTCGCTTGCGGTCATCGCCTCCGCCGTCGTGGTCGCCCTCGGGGCGCCGATCGTCGACCCGCTCATCGGGCTTGCGATCACGCTTGTGATCCTGCGCATCACCTGGCAGTCATGGCGCACTGTGCGTCGCGAGCACCACGCGACGGGATAGTCACCGAGCGATGGCTGAGGAGTCCAGGACCCCCGACCTGGTCGCGCTGACGTGGGAGGCGTTTGCGGCTGTCAACAGGCGCGACCTCGATGCCACGATGCCTCTCTATGCTCCCGAGGCCGTATTGGACATATCGCGGACGGTAGGCGTCGTACCTCAGGGGCGGGCGGCGATCCGACGGTTCATCGAAGACTGGATCGCCGCCTACGAGGAGTTTGAGTACGTCCCCGAGGAGCCTGTCGAGCTTGGCAACGGCGTCGTGTTCGCGGTGGTCTCCCAGAAGGCCCGCCCGGTGGGCGTCACCGGCTACGTTCACCAGCGCGAGGGGTGGGTCTGTGTGTGCGTTTAGGGTCTTATTGCCAGCATCACCACTTACGTGGAAGCCGAAATCGACGACGCGCGTGCTGCCGGCGAACGCCTCGCAGAGGAGCGGGGGTAAGAGGTGTCGGACCCGACAGGCAATCCTCTAGGTCGCCCCATCGAGGAGCGCGTGGCGCTGGCGATGCCGTCCTCGCTCCTTCGGGCAATGGCTTGGGGCTTGGCACGCCTGCCACCCGGCTCAACGCTCAGGCGACGGCTGCTCAAGCGTCTCTTTGTCCTCGGCCTTGAGGCTGGGGGTCGGGGCAACGACGATGTGGCCCCGCTCTTCTTCGAGCCGAACGTGGAGTTTCGGCTCGTAAGTGAGGTACCCGGTACGCTCGGCTTGGCTGAGATCTACCACGGCCACCAGGGGTACGTTGACGCGTGGCGGGACTACCGAGAGGAAGCGGACGATCTGCGCTTCGAGATCGAACAGATCGTTGATCTCGGGAATCGGATTGCGATCCGCGGGAGCCTGGTGGGCCGCGGTCGACGCAGTGGCATCGAGATAGCCGACCGCCAGGGCCATGTCTTCTACGTATCACCGCGTGGCCTGGTCGCGCGGGTCGATCTCTACAGGGATTGGGATCAGGCCCTCGCCGCGTTGGGGAGGGAGTAGGCTGGTTTGGCTTGCTAGACCGATGAAACTTGAGCGCGCCCGGGCCGATTCGAACGGCCGACCTCTCGCTCCGGAGGCACGTTGGGGCCTCGCCGCCATCGCCCGGGTTTGTTGGATTTGCAGGGGGTATGCCCTTGCTCACCTGGCCGGTGATATACCCTGCGGGGGCCTCAGATACCGCCTTATTGGCAGTAAATGGCAGTGGGATCGGTCGGGCGGCGCTCAGCGTGGCATGCAGCGTACGGCGTAGGCTTACGGCTGATGGACGAATCGAGCTACAAGCGGGAGAAGATGATGGCCGGCGTCGAGCTACTGGCGACCGGGCGCGGCGAACTTCGAGAACGTCTTGAGGGGCTGTATCCGACGACACTCATGCGGCTCAAGCCGGACGATTTCGAGGACTCCGATCAGCGAGCGCTGTTTGAGGGCGTCCATAGTGCCATCACGCGAGAGCCGGGATCTGTGGCGGCGAGCATCGCGGCGATGGATGAGATCACCGCCAAGAAGGTGGCAGCGGACTTCTTTGAACTATTCCTGCGTGTGTTTCGTGTCCAGCCGTACGACGAGTAGGCGTCGGTTTCGTTCGTAGACCGGCCGAGGTTGGCGGACGGATCTACGCCCGCGGCGCTCGCTATGGTCGATGCCGTGAACGGCGAATACAGGCCGGCGGCTATCTGTCGTCGAGGCCATGTGCAAACCAGCGACATCACCCTCACCGAGTTCGGCCCGCACTGCCCGAACTGCGGCGCCGAGGTGCTCATCCAGTGCCCGGCCTGCCAGCAGCGCATTCGGGGCCGCTACTACGTCCCCCGCGTGGTCGGAGGGGGAACGGATTACAGACCGCCCGACTTCTGCGATCACTGCGGCGCCGCCTTCCCGTGGCTGAGCCGGCAAGGTCGGATCTTCGAGCTGCAGAACCGGCTCGACGGTGAACAGCTCGACCCCGCCGACGAGCTTGCAGTGCGCGAACAACTTGAGGCGCTCGTGAGCCCCGACCTGGACGAGGAGGAGGAGCGCCAGCGGTGGGCGCGCGTCAAGAAGCTCGCGCCGCGCTTGTGGGAGTCGTCGCAGCCGGTTATCGAAACGCTTGTGCAGGCTGCGATCCGGGCGAGCATCTAGCCGCCGGGGTCCCGTCGGCGGCCGGTAACGCGGCCAGGCCGGCGGTGTAGTCGATGTCGATGCCTGCGCATGACGATCTCTGGCCCACCTGGACGCCGCCCGGCTGTGTCGCGAAGCGGCAGGCGGAGTCTATGCGCGAGCTGCTCGACCTCCGGCTCGAAGGCCGGTCGGGAGCGCACCTGCTCGGCGAGCGCTTCGCCGCGCTCGCGCTGAGCGACAGCCTCAGCCAAGCCGACATGGCGCGCGCCGCGATCATGACCGTCGCCGACGTGGACGCGATCATTGCGGAACGCGTCGAGCATGACGCGCGGTGCAATGCGCGCGCCGCAGAGGACCGCGTCGCAAGGCACCGCGCGGCGTGAGCACGTCGGCCTTCCCAAGCGGCAGCGCCTGGTCGCAGCAGCCACCGGGTCGGCCGTGGCGGTGCGGGTTCTGCGGCAGCGAAGAGCCCCCGATCTCAGCGCAGCTTACGACCGCCGCCGGCATGTGGGCGATTCTCACGTGCCACCAGTGCCACGCGGTCCTCGGCGGGAGCCTTCTCCCGCAGCACGACGCCTAGCGTCCACCCGGCCGGATCGGCGGCGGCACAACTACTCCGGAGCCTCGAACTCCTTGGCGAGCTTGCGCATCGTGCTCTCGGCTTTCGTGAGCTGCTCACGCACTTCCCACCAGAGGCTGACAAGGCGCGAGTCGGGCGTCGCTCCCTTCATCATCGCCCCGATGCCTCCAACGGCGAGCGCAAGTGCGCTCTGTTCGACGGCGTCGTACTGCTCGACCGTCTTACCGGTAGCGTCCTTCACGACCAGGCGAACGGTCGCGGGCTCTATCGCCAGGGCACCTACGGGGCTCCTTCCTCTCTGTCCCTCCAGAGTGACGGTGCCGCTAGGGCGCCGCGCGATAAACGCACTTCCGCGTGCGTCGGCCTGCTCCCATTGGATGGCCTTGCTCGCGGTGCCCGCCTGCAACGCGTCAACCAGTTCTGAGAGTGGGTCGCCGGGGCTCATTGCTGTACCGCCATCATCATGTCAAGCGCGGCCTTGCGGCCGAGCGCGCACGCGGGACTGGTGTGCTGGAGGATTTGGCGACAAGCTCGCTCAGGGGTCAGGTCGGGGTCCTCCAGGTCGCGTAGGGCGATGTCCACCAGCCCTAGCGACGTCTCCAAGTGTCCGTCGAGCTGGATGTCCATCACGTTGGCCGCGTGGAGGAGCGCCTGATACTCCGGGGCGATTCGACGCCATTCCAGGACCGCCGTCGTGGCTCCGGGCCTGTCGGCGCCGGCCGACGTGGTCCGCACCCTCATGTCGACGCTGTCCATGTCCGACGTCCTCGTCAGCAGCATGACGCCCGCCGTCTGGCGTTTGGCGATCTCGGCCTTCCGTTGCGCACGGCGGCCCTGAACGAACGCGACTATGAGGCTGACGACTGCCACGACAAGCCCCCCGAGGCTGATCCAATCGCTTGTGCTCGGGAAGTCTGTCGCGCTCACGGCGGCGATTCTGTCACCGGCCCGGACGCCTCGCGGCTCGGGCGGCGGATTACGATCGGCAGATGAGCAGCGGCGTAGCCGAGATGTGGGACCACCTATCGATCGAGCCGGATGAGGCCGTGATCCTCTCCGGTATCTACGAGACAACACCGGATGCGCCGATCCTCAGGTGCGCGAGCCTCCTGATCGGTCCGCCAGCGATCGCGGAGACCGGCTGGCCTGGCTGGCGCCTAGCAGAGGGGTTCAAACCAGCCCCCAGCCCTCCGGCGTTGGAAGCGCCATCAACGTTCTCGGTCGATCTCGGCGCGATCTGGGCCGGTCGAGTTGTGATGACCCAGGCGGAGGCGTACGGCTGGCTTCGCGCGGTAATGGAGCGGAATCAGTGCGAAGCCGTCGGGGGACTGCCAGTGGCGCAAGCGGCGCTCGCGCAAGCACGAGCGCCCATCCGCGTCGGCACCCACTCCCATACGGCCGCTGGGGACCTCGCCACATGGCTGGCGCGGCCGATCGCGGGGTTCCACTTCACCCGCATCGACGACCCGGCCGACATCGAGCCGGAGTCGCACTGGACTGTTGGTGACACCGAGATTGGAATGCCTGCCGTCGAACTCCTCGGGCTGTCCTCATTCGAGGGCAGCACCGGGGCGGAACCTTCAGGGTTGCTAGTGGGGAGGTTCGAGCGTCGTGCCTGGCTCGCAAGTCAGCGCCTTGACCTCGATCAGGACCTCTACTCCATACAGCTCGGAATCGAGCCCGAGCGTGCCGACCTTGCCGACCTTGAGATCGAGGTCGAAGAGCAGCTCGACGACGAGGTGCTCTTTGCCGAGCATCTACGGCTTGAGGACGTCGACATCCGCGAAGCCATCCGTCGGTTGCACGAACCAACGCCACCGGGCAGTCGCATTGAGATCGGCGTGCGCCTTCCGACATTCGGTCGCGGCATCAAACGATCAGTACGCCTGAGTCACCGCGATGGCGCCCTGCTCGACGAGTGGCCGTCCTTCAACGTCATTGAGTCGATCTCGATCAGCATCAACGCCGACGGGGCGGAGCTGCCACCCGTGAACGTGGGTGAGCGTCGAAGCCCACAGGACCTTGTTGAACACCTAGGTTCCGTTGAGCGAGTGCGCAGCCAGTACGCGACACTGAGGCGCGAGGGGACCCACCTCCGGATATTTGACGACCTCGACGAGGGGCGAAAGGAACTACGAGCAATCCTTGAGCGTGCGCCAGGTGAGGTGCTCGTGCTGGATCCCTACTTCCGGGACTGGGATCTGCTGACGAACCTTGGCGGCCCACCGCCGCGGGTGTTGATCGGGTCCGACAGTGACCCGCCGCCCGAAGGGTTCCCTGGCAAGGTTGCACGCTGGCGAGGCCGACTCGCACCATTCCACGACCGATTCTTTCTGTGGGAGGGCGGTGGCGTCTCCGTCGGAACGTCCGCGGGAGGTGTTCGCGACCGGCTCTATCGAATCGTGAGAATGGGAGCTGCTGAATCGGAGGAGCTGCGAACGCGCTTCGCCCTATGGTGGGGTGACCCAGGCTTCGAACACATCTGATCGTTTCAGTCTGCCCCGCTGCGCTCCTGGATCGCTCGAACGGCTGTAGCGGGTCGAGTCGTGGCTGGCGAGTTAGGCGGCCCGCTCGACGGCCGCGGTCAGCTCCCGAAGGCTGACGCCCAGCGGGTCCTCGCCCAATCGGGCTAGTAGTCTCGAAATCGCCATGATGAGACGTCGAGCCATCGTCGGTCTTCGTCGTCGCCATCGCGGTCGGGCGCGATGCTCCTTCAAGCGCGCCCGGGCCGATTCGAACGGCCGACCTCTCGCTCCGGAGGCGAGCGCTCTATCCACTGAGCTACGGGCGCTTATGCCTGCAAGTAGGCAGTTTATGGTGTTGCTGCTGCCTCCTCGGAGGCGGTATCGGCGCCCCGTTTGCCCAAACGTCCGTCCGGACGGCACCCCATGAGGGCGCGGAGTCGGGCCTTTTCGTCGTGGCGCATGGTTGACGATACACGCGGTGCGAGAAGGTCGGGCCCACGCTGGAGGCAACGCCCATGGCGCTCGCGACCTGCTCGACGTCTGGCGCCGGCTCGCGCGCGTTCAGAGCGCCCCTGGCTGACGGACTGACTCGCTCCAGCAGCGTCTCACAGCCAACAGCGCCGTTAACAGTTCGGCTACACAGGAGCTGGCTTACGGCGTATCGTCTGACGCGCAATCTGGGCTCGCCTGCTCGGTGAGCCCGAACGCCGGAGGGAAAAGGAGTTCGGAGATGCGACACGTCAGGATGATCGTGGCTTGCCTGCTCAGCGTGCTGGCGACGACGGCTGTCGCCGCTGCAGGGGCGTCCGCGTCGACGGGAGCCGCCGCCTGGGGCGGCAACGCCGAAGGACAGCTCGGCAACGGCACAATGACCAACAGCAGCCTGCCCGGAGCGGTCAGCGGCCTGACCGAAGTCACGGCGGTCTCCGCCGGTGGCGGTCACAGCCTGGCGCTGCTCAGCAACGGCACCGTCATGGCCTGGGGTGCCAACGGCAAAGGCCAGCTGGGCAACGGCACAACCACCACCAGCGACGTGCCCGTCGCGGTGAGCGGCTTGACTGGAGTCACGGCGATCTCCGCAGGCGGGGCCTTCAGCCTGGCCCTGCTTGGAAACGGCACGGTCATGGCCTGGGGTGAAAACACGCACGGTCAGCTCGGCAACGGGACGATCGCCAACAGCGACGTGCCGGTCGCCGTCAGCGGATTGACGGGGGTCACGGCGATCGCCGCCGGAGCGAACCACGGCCTGGCGCTGCTGAGCAGCGGCAAAGTCATGTCGTGGGGTGACGATATGGCGGGGCAGCTCGGCAACGGGACCACGAACAACGGCGAACTCGTGCCGGTGGCCGTGAGCGGGCTGAGCGGCGCCACAGGCATCTCCGCCGGCGAGTCTCACAGCCTGGCGCTGCTGGGCGCGGGGACGGTCATGGCCTGGGGCGCCAACGGGTCGGGGCAGCTCGGAAACGGCACGACAACGAACAGCACCGTGCCCGTGGCCGTCAGCAGCCTGACCGGGGTCACGGCCGTCTCGGCCGGCGCGAACCACTCTCTCGCCCTTCTGAGCGGCGGCACCGCCACGGCGTGGGGCAACAACCTGACGGGGCAGCTCGGCAATGGCACCACGACGAGCAGCGACATCCCGGTGGCTGTGAGCGGACTGACGGGAGCCACGGCGCTCTCCGGAGGTGGCCACCATAGCCTCGCGCTCCTGAGCAGCGGCACGGTCGTGGCATGGGGCAGCAACGCCGAGGGCCAGCTGGGCACCGGCGGATCGACGGGCAGTCACGTGCCGGTGGCGGTCAGCGGTCTGAACGAAGTCAAGGGCATCGACGCCGGGACGTTCCACAGCCTCGCCTTCGGCCCGCAGCTGCCAACCGTGACGAGCGTCAACCCGAACGCCGGCCCGCCGGCGGGCGGCAGCTCGGTGACGGTGACCGGCACCAACTTCACGGGTGCGACGGCGGTCCGCTTCGGCGCGAACAACGCGACCGAATTCACGGTCAACTCGGCGACCATGATCACTGCCAAGTCGCCGGCCGGGGCGGGTGTGGTCGACGTCACCGTCGTCACTCCAGCCGGAGCGAGCCCCCACAGCGCGGCCGACCAGTTCAGCTACCTGCCGACCGTCACGAACGTCAGCCCCAACATCGGCCCTCAAGCCGGGGGCACATCGGTGACCGTCACGGGCACCAACTTCACGGGTGCGACGGCCGTGCGGTTCGGAGCGAGCAACGCCACGGAAGTCACGGTCAACTCGGCGACCATGATCACGGCCAAGTCGCCGGCCGGGGCGGGTGTGGTAGACGTGACGGTGGTCACGCCTGGTGGCACGAGTGCGACCGGTGCGGCCGACCACTTCACCTACGAAGGCGCCCCTCCCGAATTCGGGCGGTGCGTGAAAGTCACGACCGGCACCGGCGCTTACGCAAGCGCAACCTGCACGAGCCTCGGCGGCGAAAAGAAATACGAATGGCTTCCGGGTCCGGGCGCAAAACCGAAGTTCACGACGAAAATAAAACTGGACACGAAATTCACCTGGCAGGGTGTCGGCGGCGCGGAACTCACGTGCACCGCCGAGAAGGGGACCGGCGAATACACCGGGGCGAAAACCGTCGGCGGCGTGGTGCTGACCCTCAACGGATGCGCGTTCGCCGGATCGAAATGCTCGACGGCCGGCGCCCGCGAAGGAGAAGTGATCACGAAGGCGCTCGTGGGAGAACTGGGCGTCATCAAGGTCAGCACCGAAGGCCCGCTCCACAACGAAATAGGCCTCGACCTCAAACCGGCGAGCGGCGAAGCGATCGCGGAATTCGCCTGCAGCAGCGTCGCTGGAAAGTGGCGAGGCTCGGTGATCGTGCCGGTGACAAGCGACAAGATGGCCGCTTCGATGTCGCTGAAATACGCCGCGACGAACGGAAAACAGAAGCCTGAATCCTTCGCAGGCCTTCCGAAGGACGTGATCGAAAGCTCCCTCGGCGCGTCCACATTCGAACAGAGTGCGTGGGTGCTGTCGAGCACATTGACGAACGCCGAAAAGATCGAGGTCAACTCGGTCGTCTAGCGCTCTCGAAGGGCGTCATCTCGCGGGTCCCCGCAGAGGCGGCTGTGTGCGCCGCTGCCCCCCGTAAGCCGCTGGGCGCCGAAGCCCGACTTTCCGGGGCTTGACGGCCGGTCGCTGCCTCGGGCCTCGCCGCGTCGCTACGGTAGCGACCATGGACCTTTCGCTGTTCTTCGCCGGGACCGGTGGTTCGGTGCCGAGTGCGCGCCGCGGGCTTCCCGCCGTGCTCGTTCGCCGTGGCGGTGATCGTCTGCTGTTCGATTGCGGGGAAGGCACTCAGCGCCAGCTCGTGCGCTCGATCGGTCTCGTTGACATGGACAGCGTCTTCATCACGCACTTCCACGCCGACCACTGGCTCGGGCTGCCCGGCATGCTGAAGTCCTTCGCCCTGCGCGAGCGCAGCGAGCAGCTCACCGTCCATGGGCCCCGCGGCCTGAGCGAGCTGATGGGGGTGATGCGTATCGTCTACGGGCGCCTGCCCTACCCGCTCGAGGTCGTCGAGCTCGAGCCGGCGCAGACCGTCGAGCGGGACGGCTACCTGATCGCCGCGATTCCCGTCCGCCATCGCGGCGAGGCCTCCTTCGGCTATGCGCTCGTGGAGGAGCCGCGCCCCGGACATCTCGATGCGGGCCGCGCCGAGCAGCTCGGTGTCACTCCCGGACCGGACTTCGGCCGCCTGCAGCGCGGCGAGACGGTGGGTGGCGTGAGCCCCGAGCAGGTGATGGGACCGCCGCGCGAGGGCCGCAAGATCGTCATCTC
>Ga0210409_10005010_pt1 | contig 14022 bp, 9 predicted proteins | sample IncBWH17MmetaG_FD_161649 | JGI IMG/M metagenome (GOLD analysis project Ga0210409, IMG submission 161649) | Forest soil microbial communities from Barre Woods Harvard Forest LTER site, Petersham, Massachusetts, United States - Inc-BW-H-17-M | ecosystem: Environmental > Terrestrial > Soil >... | reverse complement strand
GCTTCGGCTCGTCCAATCTCGGTTTGCCGAAGAATCCCCGAGTCGCGATTCTTTATGAGAGCACGCCGGATTCCTTCGGATTTACGCTCAACCCCGCAGGCTTTACGTATACCGATTTTGGCTTGGGCGAATTTCTCAGGAGCGGTTACGAAACTGCTGCCAACCCGAATTCGAGTTGGACGCAGTTTGCGCCAACCTCCGACGGTCAGATGCAGACCATGACCGCACGCGACGTGGCCCTTGTACCGCCTCAGTGCACAGGCGGTACGGACGCTCCGGGACCCTATTTCCAGAAGGAGTTCTTCCACAATGGCTACATCAAGAGCCTGAAGCAACTGGTGCACTTCTACAACACACGGGATGTGTATCCCTTTGCCGTGGAGAGTGGACATTGCCCGGCAGGAACGGTTGAGAAAGTAACTTGTTGGCCTTCACCCGAAGTCCCGCAAAACATGGACATGACGGTCGGGAAACTCGGCTTAACGGATGAGGAGGAGAACCAGATCGTCGCATTCTTGAAAACACTCACTGATGGGTACACCACACCGTACCCAGATATCAATACCTACACCGGAACTTGTATGACTGGTGGCAACGCTTCCACTCAAGGGAATAGCACGATCCTTTCAGCAGAAGAGTTGCGAGCAGGAGCCGGTGCGCGATTGCACTAAGGCGGAGAACACGAGGGCGCATGGAGTACACTCCATGCGCCTTCGACCGCTATTTTAATTACGAGACGAATCGATTCGGAGGGTCTGCATATGAATGGCTTTCTTGTGAGAGTCGTGGTTACGGCTGGGGCTGTGACGCTGTGCTCAACTTCAATGGCGGCTCAGACGAATCCCTACACGGCCAATGCGGAGTTGTCTCCTGCGAACAAAGCTGCTCACGTCCGCATCACCCAGGGACCAACACTCGAATTGGCGAACAGCAATTCCGCCATTATCCAGTGGACCAGCAACAACCCGGGAGGGACCGACGAGCATTTCGGCGTTGTCACCTATGGCACGGATCCAAAGAACCTAAACGAGGTCGCGAAATCCCACATCCGCCTGAATCGTAACCATCCTTACACGGTATTCCGCGTGCGTGTCGATGGACTTCAACCCCGGACCACCTATTACTACACGGTCGATTCGATGGAAGGTAACGGCTCGCGCGACGGAGTAAAAAGTCCCATCAGGCATTTCGCCACACGCTAGTCGAGACCAATTGAATGCCATGAGCCAGAGACATCTGCTCTGAGAAATGTAACGCCAGAATACTGATACCTGGGCCAAATTTGGCCATATTGCGATTACTCGTTCACAAAGCCACAAACCCTGCACCAGAGCAGACAAGGAAATACTGAGAGCTGGCCGGTGGTTCGACAGCTTTTGACTCACAGTGAGTGCATTTGTGTCCACCTGTTGACGGCAGATGTCGAGTCGTTGACAGATCTAACCGATCTTAGGCTAGCGCGCTCAGTGAGACGCGCACGTCTTGTGCCTAGGACTAGAAGATTTAGCCTCCGAATGCTGGAAAAAAGTGGCGTGCAAAATGCAATATCTGACTTGCAAAGTTCGAACCATACTCGTCCACGAAGCGCCAAACATGAGTGAGGATTCAACACCCCGTATCACGACAGATCGCGGTCTTCCACGAGTAGCGAAAGGCCAAGCCTAACAATAGTTTGAGAGGCCCGGGAGAATCCAGATGATTAAAGAAATACTGACGCGCTGGCCGGTGGTTCGACAGCTTTTGACCCATAGCGATGGTACTGGTGTGGAAGCAATGAGCGATCGAACTCGCAATCTTGCTCCGAAGAATCGCGATGCTCAGGTTGCGCGGTCGGTGTGTCCCTACTGTGCCGTAGGATGCGGCCAGCTTGTGTATCACAAGGAGGGAAAGCTTGTCTCCATTGAAGGCGATCCAGATTCGTTTATTTCCCGCGGGCGGCTTTGTCCAAAGGGCTCCGATAGCTTCGAACTGCTGACGCATGCGAACCGGGAGACGCGCATAAAGTATCGCAAGCCGTACTCCACCCGGTGGGAGGAACTGGAACTGGAGACGGCGATGGACATGATAGCCGATCGCGTCTGGGACACGCGGGAGCGCACGTTCGAGGAGGAACGGGACAGAGAGGTCGTAATGCATACGACGGCCATGGCCCACCTTGGTGGCGCTACTCTCGATAACGAAGAAAATTACCTGATCAAAAAGCTCTTTGCAGCCGGCCTGGGCATGGTCTGCATCAGCAACCAGGCCCGTATATGACACAGCTCAACGGTGCCCGGTCTGGGCACCTCCTTCGGTCGGGGCGGAGCGACACTTGGGCCGAGCGATCTCGTAAATTCTGATGCCATTCTGATTATGGGCTCGAACATGGCGGAGAATCACCCGGTCGGTTTCCAGTGGGTGATCGAAGCGCGAGAACGCGGGGCGACGGTCATTCACGTCGATCCGCGTTTCAGCCGCACCTCCGCTATGGCGGATATCTGGGCTCCCCTGCGCGCCGGATCGGACATTCTGTTTCTCGGGGGGCTCATTCATTACGTTCTCGAAAACAAGAAAGATTTTCGCGAGTACGTGATCCACTACACCAACGCTTCGATCATTCTCCCAGAGGAGTTCAAGGATACCGAGGATTTGGGCGGCGTCTTTTCCGGTTGGGACGCAAAGAATAGGAGTTACGACAGCAACGCCTGGCTTTACGGGGCTTGTGTCGGGGGCGGCCGGGTGGCGCCCAAGAGCGCCGGACGTCATTCCGGTCACTGCAAAGATGGCGCTGGAGCGGCCGCCGACCTCGGGAATTGCGAGTGCGACCCCACGCTCAGCCATCCTCGGTGTGTATATCAAGTTTTGAAGAAGCATTACTCGCGATATACGCCTGAGTTGGTTGAACGGTTTTGCGGTGTTCCCCGCGAGCGGTTTCTGAAAATTGCGGAGACGTTTTGCTCGGCATCGGGTCCGGAAAAGACGGGAGCCATTTGCTATGCGCTGGGTTGGACACAGCAATCGAAAGGTCCGCAGATCATTCGAGCGGCTGCGATCCTTCAGTTGCTTCTCGGCAACGTTGGGCGGCCTGGAGGAGGCATCCTCGCCCTGCGCGGGCATGCCTCGATTCAAGGTTCAACGGATATCCCGACCCTTTACGATATTCTTCCCGGCTACTTGGCTATGCCGAATCTAGGGCTGGACTCAAAGAATCTTGCGAATTACGTTGCAACACATCGCGATCCGACGGGCTGGTGGTGGAACTTCGACAAATATATCGTCAGCCTGCTCAAGGCCTATTACGGCGAGGAAGCGAAAAAAGAGAACGATTGGGGCTTCAATTGGCTTCCGCGTGTGACCGGTGACCACTCGCACCAGGGCTATTTCTTGGAAATGTTGGACGGCAAGGTTGAGGGTCTGTTTGTGATGGGACAAAACCCGGCAGTGGCAGGTCCCAACTCGCGACTGGAACGCAAGGCGCTCTCCAAGCTGAAATGGCTCGTGGTGCGCGATATGGTAGAGCTTGAGACCGCCTCTTTCTGGTACGACTCACCCGAAGTGGAGCGCGGCGAGCTTCGCCCGGAGGAGATCGCAACCGAGGTCTTTCTTCTGCCCGCGGCCGGGCATGCCGAAAAAGACGGCTGCTTCACCAACACACAGCGTCTGTTGCAGTGGCACCAGAAAGCCGTCGATCCTCCCGGGGACGCACGCAGCGAAACCTGGTTCATGTTCCACCTGGGCCGCCGCCTGAAGGAGAAGGCGAAGCAAGATCCGCGGCCGCGCAATGCCGGGTTGAGCGCTTTGACCTGGGACTATTCCGTGGAAGGGACGATGCAGGAGCCCAAGGTGGAAGAAGTCCTGCAAGAGATCAACGGCTACCAGGTAGACGACCACACTCTGGTAACTGGATTCACCGAATTGAAAGCTGACGGGTCCACTGCTTGCGGTTGCTGGATCTACTCTGGAGTCTTCCCCCGCCCGGGAGAAAACCGCGCCAACCAGCGGAATTCGCAGGATCTCTGGGGACACGGCTGGGGCTTTGCCTGGCCGGCGGACCGCCGCATCCTTTATAACCGGGCCTCGGCTCGTCCCGATGGGCGGCCCTGGAGCGAGCGCAAGAAGCTCGTTTGGTGGGACGAGCAGAAGAAAGAGTGGACTGGGCTGGACGTCCCGGACTTCGCGAGGACGAAAGCACCGAATTACCAGCCGCCGAAACACGCGGAGGGTGATGAGGCTCTCGCCGGGGATAAACCTTTTATCCTGCACCCTGATGGGACGGGCTGGATTTTTGCCCCAAAGGGATTGGCCGACGGCCCGCTGCCCACGCACTACGAAGGATTGGAAGCTCCAGTTGGCAATCCACTTTATCCCGACCAGCAAAGCAATCCGGCAGCAATGCGAGACGAGCGGCCTGAAAACCGTTACGCCAGTTCTCCCGATGACCGCTTCCCCTATGTCATGAGCACGTATCGGTTGACCGAGCACCACACCTCCGGCGCAATGTCCCGCATGCTTCCCCACCTGGCCGAGCTTCAGCCCGAATTCTTCTGTGAAATATCCCCCGAGTTGGCGTCAGAACGCGGCATCGAAAACGGAGGCTGGGTGACGGTGATGACTCCGCGTGGGATCGTTGAGGCTCGAGCTCTGGTAACCAGGCGCATGCGACCGCTACTTATCGACGGAAAGATGGTGCACCAGGTGGGCGTCCCCTATCACTGGGGCTCTCGCGGCCTGGTCAAAGGAGACTCGGCCAATGACCTAGTAGCCATTTCAGAGGAACCGAACGTCCGAATCATGGAAGCCAAAGGGATTCTCTGTGACGTTTCTCCAGGACGTCGAGCTCGGGGAAAGGCTGCTCTCGATCAATTGAACGCCCATTTGGGGAGGAAGTGATGCCGACCAGTGCTTTTTTGACGGATGCTTCAGTGTGCATAGGTTGCAAGGCCTGTGAAGTGGCCTGCAAGGAATGGAACCACATTCCCGATGATGGGTTCGAGTGGTCTGGTCAGTCGTACGACAACACGCACGCATTAGGAGCCTCGACGTGGCGGCACGTGTTGTTTTTGGAAGAGAAACAGCCCATGGGCCCGCAACTCGCCGGGATCGAAGAGCCGTTTCGTTGGCAGTTCCTGTCCGATGTCTGCAAGCACTGCGAGAACGCCGGATGCCTGGAGGCGTGCCCCACGGGCGCAATCGTTCGCACCGAACTTGAATCGGTATTCGTGCAGCACGATATCTGCAATGGCTGCGGCTATTGCGTGGTTTCGTGTCCCTTCGGAGTAGTCGACAAAAGTCATGAGGTCGGAACCGCCTTCAAGTGCACCTTCTGTTACGATCGGCAGCGGGACGGGTTAATGCCTGCCTGTGCCAAGGCCTGCCCGACGCAATCAATTCGATTTGGCGAGCTGGAAGAGCTACGGCGGGAAGCGCACGAGCGAGTCGAAAAGTTACAAGATCGAGGATACAACGATGCGCAAATCTACGATCCAACAGGATCTAGTGTAGGCGGCACACACGCGATCTTTGTAATTCTCGGCCAGCCGGAGGCTCACAATTTCCCCCCTGCTCCCGAAGTGCCCACGATTCACTTGAAATCAGCCTGGGGCGCAGCGCTGGTTTCTGCGCTCGTGGTTGTGCTGGTGGTATGCCTGGCTTTCGCGCTTTAGTTGGATCAGGAATTTTCTCGCGTAGATATTAAACGAGGTTGCCGAGTATGGCCGCAAATCCGAAAATCTCGGAAGACAGGTTGGACGCACTCAGGGAGGAGGCGGCGCGAACTGGGAACGTACAAGAGCACGGCATCGCGCCCGTGGGCGGCCCTTTTCCCAAACCAGCTTCCGCGATGAGTTATCACGGAAATCCTGTGCTCAAGCCGCCAACCTGGACGTGGCAAGTTCCCCTGTATTTCTTTATCGGTGGGGTAGCTGGAATTTCCGCATTGATTGCCCTGGTGGCCCATCTCTTCGGCAATGCTGGGATGCTACGCACTGGGTTATGGATAGGATTCGCAGGGGCGCTGATCTCAGCGCCCTTGCTGATCGCAGATTTGGGCCGTCCTGCCAGATTCTTAAACATGTTGCGGGTCTTCAAGCTGCGTTCAGCAATGTCGGTAGGTGCGTGGACGTTAGCAGGATTTTCATCTGCAGTGGGCCTGGCAGTCGTTTGCCACGAACTGATCCTTGCAGGATACGGAAACGATTTCTTGCTGGTGCTCGTATGGGCAGCTGAAATCTCCGCAGCCCTGAGTGGACTGATACTGGCGAGTTACACGTCAGTCCTCTTAGGCGTGACCGCAATCCCGGTTTGGTCTGAAAATCGGAAGCTCGTGCCGGTCGTTTTTCTTACCGGAGCTTTGGGCTCGGCGGCGGCCGTGCTTGAGCTTCTGGGATTCCTCGTTCCAGTAACTCAGTTCATCGGAATTGTCGCGGGAGCAGTCGAGATTGTAATTGCGATCATGATCGAACTTCGCGGGCGCTATGTGGATCGTCCACTGCGCGAGGGAACTGTTGGCTGGCTGACTCGTGCTGGCGCCGCATTGGCCGGACCCGCGTCGTTGTTGCTCAGACTTTTCTCGGGACACAGCTCTGTGGCTCGGTACGTAGCCGCAGTTTGTTTTGTCATTGGCGCTTTGATCAGCCGGTATGCCTGGATTGCGGCCGGACGAGTCTCTTCACGCGATCCACAGGCTCTTTTCCGAATCCAGCGACCTGCCCCTAATGGAATAGGCCCTGCTCGACATTGATTTACTGGCGTCAGCAACACCCCCGGCGCCAGATCGATAAGCTCGTGAACGAGTTGCGGGGTGTGACCATCACACATCGAAATTGTGAGAGGTGTGATTGTGACATCGCATCGTAACCATATGCTTCTGACAGCATCGGTTCTGGTAGCAGGGTTGTGTTGCTCGTTTACCTTTGCTCAAGAGGAAACTGCGGCATTGAATGGCCAAATCACGGACCGTGACGGCCTTGTGGTGGCTGGAGTAAAGGTGCAGGTGTTCAATGCCGGAATCAACGTTTCGTATTTGGCGGATACAAACCAGGCGGGACTCTACAATTTCCCAACTCTCCCTGCAGGAACTTATGACGTTGCTGCGACGAAAGATGGGTTCCAGCAGGCGGTAAGGCCTGGCGTGGAGCTTCACGTTTCCGATGTCATTAGTGTGAATTTTTCGCTACAGGTTGGCTCGGTGGACCAAAGTGTGACTGTAGAAGGCGGAGCCCCCCTGGTACAAACGACGAGCAGCGAGATCGGTGGATTGGTAAACAGCAAGAAAATCGAAGACCTGCCATTGAACGGGCGCAACTACATTGACCTTAGCCTGCTGCAAGCGGGCATAACGAATAGCCTGAACAGCACCGGGACAAACGGATTTGGAGGAATGACGGGCACGGTTTACAGCTCCAATGGTGCACCTGTTATATCCAACAACTTCCTATTAGACGGGACTCAGATCGCAAATCAGTCTGATTGGGGCACCGCCAGTTTCGCTCGAACGACACTGAGTGTGGATGGCATTCAGGAATACAAGGTGTTGACCAGCGCATATGATGCCTCGTACGGAATGAGCATGGGCAGCGAGTTGGTGATGATCAGCAAGAGCGGCACCAACCAATACCACGGGGATGTCCTCGAATATCTCCGCAACAGCGCCTTCAATGCGCGGAATTTCTTTGATGGAGCAAAGATTCCGCATCTGGAGAAGAATAATTTTGGCGCTTCGTTTGGAGGACCAATCAGGAAGGGCAAGACTTTCTTCTATGCGGTGTATGAAGGATTACAGGAAAACCTGGGGTTTACGGCAAACGATCTGGTGCCTTCGGCCGGCTGCCACGGTGCGGCGGGAACAGTGATAACCGAAGCTGCCTGCCCCACGCTCGGTCTCGCACCGGGCGGTTCTGTGACGATCGCCAATGCGGACATCGCAGCACTTCTGTCGCTGTTTCCGAATCCAAACAATGGCACGAATAGCTACTTGTTTGGGCCAGCGACGAAAGTCGGAGTGAATTATGGACAGATTCGATTTGACCAGAGTTTCTCGTCATCGGATAGCTTTTTTGCCCGGTATACGATTGATGCAGCCAACGTAAACTCGGCGAGCAATCAGGGTACTCCCTTCACTTCAGGCACGGCCCTCCCTGAATTCCGAGGCGGTGGAAAAGACCTTGACCAGTTTATAACTCTTTCGGAGACACACATTATCTCTCCGAGTATGTCAAACACAGCGCGGCTTGCGTTCAGCCGGACCAACTTCGGAAGTTTCCCGATCGATGTGGGTTCGCTGCCCACAGGGATTGAACCGTTTATAGCCGGACGCCCATTTGGTTCTTTCGCGATTACAAACTTAACGCCAGTCGGCAACGGCAGGCTGGTGGGTCCGCCGGATTCTCTTCACCTCCAGAATGTCTATTCCTGCGGAGACGATCTGTACTATCAACGGGGAAAGCACAGCTTACGATTCGGGACGCTATTGAACAGGTTCAATGAAGCACTGACGGTCCCCGTAGCCTACGAAGGCAGTGCGTCCTATACCAGTTTCGCCAACTTTCTTAAAGGAATCCCGTTGACGTACGGAGGTCCTCTTGTTGGAGCCGACGTTAACCGCTATTTCCTCTACGACACCTTAGGGTTCTATGCGCAGGACGATTACCACATAAATTCGCGTCTAACGGTAAACTTGGGACTGCGGTATGAGTTCCTGACCACCCCTCGGGAGGCAAAGGGACGGCAGTACGCAATTCGAAATTTAACCACCGATTCCACGGTTCTACCCGGCGGCGAGCTGGCCGCATGGATTTCAGGGGCGGTCATGCAGAATCGAACATACTGGAATTTCAGTCCTCGGTTCGGATTTGCCTGGGACGTCCTCGGGGATGGCAAAACGGCCGTTCGGGGCGGTGGCGGCATCTATTACGACGTCGGTAATTTGGGCGGTGCTTTCATTAACGAAGCCGACGGGTCCTACCCGGCAATACTCTATACCCTCACGAATCCGACGAACGCCGTTGTTACATTCCCAATAACGCCTCCAACTGTGGCCTCATTCCTCAGCAACAATATCGCGAACAGTATAGTTACGGTCGACTATCATGCTGGCCAGCCGCACAATATCCAATACAATCTGACGGTTCAGCGCCAATTGGCAAGGGACACAACAATCAGCGTCGCTTATGTCGGGACACGCGGCGTACACCTCTGGCAGCAACTCGAGGGCAATCCCACGATCCCAACCGCCGTTGTGAACGGCGCCCAGTATTGGTCTGATTCAGTTTCTCGCTGCCAGCTTGGCACCATCCCCACATGCCGTATCAATCCGAATTTTGGGTCGGTCAATACTAACAATACGGTTGGTGTTTCGTATTACGATTCGTTGCAGGTGGTCGTCAACAAGCGCTTGAGCAGGCGCTTGGAAGCGCAGGGGGCGTACACTTATGGTCATTCCCTGGACACGCCCATCGGGCAACTCGTCGGCGCCGATTGCGCTGGCGCTCCGGGAATGGACACCGGTGTGAGCTCAAATACCAGAGCCTACGATTACGGACCATCGTGCTTTGACCTTCGTCATAATTTTCGCTTGAGTCTTCTGTACTACTTCCCGAAGCTCAAGTCGAACGGCGTGCTGTCGAAACTGCGCAGCGGTTGGTGGATGGGCAATATCGTCTCGCTCCAGACCGGGCTGCCGTTTACGCCGATTCTGGCTAGCAACCGATCGAATTCCGGCAACCTCAGCTCCGGGTCAGACCGCGTCGATATCAACACTCAAGCCATAGCGCAAGGGACGGCACTGACGAATGCTGAAGGCGGCGCCTACGCTGCAGCCGCGAATTTCATTCCGTACAATTCCCACACGGTCATCACCGGAAATCCGAACCAGTGGTTCAATCCCGACATGTTCCACATGCAGCCGATGGTGCCATGCCCGAATAACCCGACGCTGACGTGCGGGACTTTGGGGAATGCTGCACGCGGGATTTTGCGTGGGCCGAGTCTAGGGGATTGGGATTTTTCGCTCGTCAAGGACACCGCGGCTCCGCTGCTGGGCAAAGAAGGGTCCGTTGAATTCCGCGCGGAGATTTTCAACATCCTGAACCATACCAACTTTGGAATGCCGGCGTCTGCAACGGTATTCAACGGGGCAACATCTGTTCTAGGAGCGTATCAGCAAGCACCGCTCGCAGGCGTGGGGCAGATCACTACCACCGTGACGACATCGCGACAGATTCAATTCGCGCTGAAGCTAATCTTCTAGAGAAAGAGGAGATCAATCGCGAGGGCGCCGGGACGAAACTTGTTGCAAACTGCCTGCCCAGCGGCCCAGAATTGTCACAGTCTGATAAGTGTTTGCGCGAAACGGACCTCTCGTATCGGAGTTGAGCGTGTCCACAGTCAATCGTCTTGTATGGTCCAAACCGTCCTGGATTTGGAGCTACGGGGTTGCTCTTCTCTCGGTTGCCTCAGGGCTGATCATTTCACAATGGCTGACACCTTATATAGGTTTTCCCGGGACGCTATTTCTCTGTGTCGTCATGTTGAGCGCATGGTACGGCGGAGTCGGGCCGGGCTTGCTCGCGACAGCGCTCTCAACTCTTGCCTTCCATTATTTCTTCACCCATCCGATCCATGTGGGTCCAAGGGTTCCTCGAGAAATGCCTCGACTTTTGATGTACTTTGTGTCAAACGTCCTTATTGCTTTGCTGAGTGCAGCGCAAAGGAGCGCCAAAGAGTCGTTAAAGCAGGCGGGGGACGACTTGAAGCGCACGGTGCGAGACCTGGAGAGAATAAATGAGGCCCTGCGTACAGAAAGCCGCGAGCGCAACGACGCAGAGGATAAACTGCGGCGCAGCGAGTCTTATTTAGCAGAAGCGCAAAGACTCAGCCATACCGGTAGTTGGGCCTATGACCCGGCAACGCAGAAGGCGCTTTACTGGTCCGACGAAATGTTCCAAATCTGTGGATTTGACCCCCAACAAGGTCCACCGACGAGCGAAATGTTCTTGAAACGAGTCCACCCAGAGGATCGCGAAAGCGTATATGAAGCCATGCGGAATGCAGCGCAAGAAAAGACCGAATACCAAGTCGAGCACAGAATTATGCTCCCGAACGGAACGATTAAACACATCCGTGCCAGTGGGCATGCGGTCCCGAATCGCTCCGGAAATGTTGTTGAATTCGTGGGCTCCGCGGTAGACATCACGGACCTCGAACGTGCAGAACAGGAGAGAGAGAGCCTGCGGCAAGCACAGGCGGAACTTACACATATCAACCGGGTGACCAGCATGGGCGAGCTGACCGCCTCTCTGGCTCACGAAGTTAGGCAACCGATCGCCGCAGCCATCACCGACGCCAATACTTGCTTGCGCTGGCTGTCGTGCGATCAACCTGATTTGGAGGAGGCGCGCGCAGCTGCGTCAAGAATCGTACAAGACGGCAAGCGAGCGAGCGAAATTGTCAACCGAGTCCGGTTGCTCTTTGAGAAGGATACTTTCCCAAAGGAGTTGGTCGATTTAAACGAGATTATTCGAGAGATGATGCTTCTCCTACACAGCCTGGCAACTCAATTCGCCGTATTCGTTCGGACGGAACTCGCCGTAGATCTCCCTCGAGTTATGGGAGATCGCGTTCAATTGCAACAGGTGTTGATGAACCTCATGACGAATGGCATCGACGCGATGAAGGAGCTGGATGGGACGCGCGAGCTCACTATCCAGTCGCAGCGCGGCGAGGATGATCAAGTGTTAATCTCGGTCAGCGATACCGGCGGGGGACTTCCCTCGCAGCAGTCGGATAAGATCTTCAATGCCTTCTTTACCACCAAACCGCATGGCACCGGCATGGGACTTCGCATCAGCCGATCTATCGTGGAGTCGCATGGCGGCCGCTTGTGGGCTGCCGACAACTCTCCCCGCGGCGCACGTTTTTATTTCACCCTACCCCGCGCGGGCGCGACGCAGCAGGTCGCATAGCGCTCAACTGGGGTACGACGCGGCCATGTGGCCAAATCACAAGGACTTTCGAACCTGGCTGCCACGAGGTACTCCATCGCGAGATCGTCGGCTCGATCGCGTTCGGCCTGGGTTGGCGCGAAGTGCAGGAGTTTGATCGGGCCTACGAAGAGAAATACGACGGTATCCGGATTCTTGCATATAAAGAAGGATCCAAGGTGACGTTGCTCAGCCGGAATGACAAGAATCGCACCGGAAGCTTCCCAGCGATTTCGCGCGCTCGGCGCGCACTGCGGCCGACGACCTTGTTGCTCGACGGAGAAGTCATCGCACTGGACGGTCACAAGATTTCAAGCTTCCAGTTGCTGCAGCGGGGTATCGGTCGTGCGCGCTACGCCATATTCGACTGTCTGTATGTGAGTGGACGAGACTTGCGGCACGAGCCACTTTCGATTCGGCGCGCGGAACTCGAGCGGTCGGTTTGCCAGAGCGGCGAGCTCATATTGTCTCGGAGGCTCTCGGCAAATGGCCTTGCCGCCTTTCGGGTTGCGAAACAGCGACGATACGAAGGTTTGGTGGCGAAGCGACTGGCGTCGGTGTATGTCGCGATCGGGGTTGCGATGTAATAGTGAGGAACGCGTGATCTAGAACGCTGGTTACTCGTACCGCAACGCCACCATAGGATCGACCTTTGCTGCGCGCCTCGCCGGAATGAAGCACGCAGCCAATGCGATAATCGTCAGCACCACGGCAACGCCTGCAAACGTTGCGGGATCGCGCACCGGAATCCCGTACACAATGCTCGACAGCGCCCGGCCAACCGCGAGTGCGCCGACCAGGCCGATGCCGATTCCGATCAAAGCAACTTTCATCCCCTCGGCAACGACCAGGCGCTGCACAACCCCAGGCTGTGCACCGAGCGCGATGCGCAAGCCGATCTCGCGCGTGCGTTGATTCACCGAGTAGGCAAGTACGGCGTAGATTCCGATCGCAGCGATCAGCAGTGCCATACCCGCGAACAACAGGAGCAGCCTTGCATTCAACCGAGGCTGAGCGGCGCTATTCGAAACCCACTCTTCCATCGTGCGCACGTTCGCCAAAGGAAGGTTCGGATCGAGTTCGCGAACTTTCTGGCGAATCATGGGAACGAGCGCCTCTGGTGAGCCGTCAGTACGCACGACGATATCCATGCTTACGACGGAGACTCGCAAAGCCGTCGACCCTATCCGCCAGGCCAGCGGGTAATACAGTGCAGGCGACTGTTGATTCAAGGCGGTGTTGCGCACATCGGCGACAACGCCCACAACCGAAAACTGCGTCTTGTTGGGATCGGCTGCGCGATAGAAAGTTCGGCCTATCGGATCGATATCGCCCCATAATCTTCTAGCCGTGTCTTGGCTGACGATTGTGACCGGCGGAGAATCGGGACCATCCGCGTAAGTAAAATAGCGCCCGCGCAACAGTGGGATGGACATGGTCTGGAAGTAGCTGCCACTCACCATGCGCCAATCAATCGCGGCCGGGGTACTAGGCGGAAGCACCGATTCTTGAGCGATGATCGGGCTCCTTGTATAGCTGCCTGCGCCGAAAGGAAGTCCACTCGAAACTGCTACGCTGCGAGCGCCGGGGATCGCCTGCAGCGAATCCAGCAGCGTGTGGTAGAACTGCGGCATCGCAGCGTTGATCGGATATTTCGCTGTTGGCAAGGCAAGCTGGAATGTGATCAACCCGTGTGAATCGAACCCGACGCGAGCGTGTTCCAGATTCGAAAGCGTGCGAATCAACAATCCAGCACCGATCAGCAGAATTGTAGCGAGCGCCAGCTCGACAGCAGCCAGCCCATTGCGCAGACGACCGCGCACGCCCGACGAACCTCGCCCAGTCTGCTTCAGCACATCATTGATGTCGAGTTTGGTCATATACCATGCAGGCGCAAGGCCGAATAGCAGTCCAGTGACGACAGTCGCTGCCAGGGCAAACAACAGCGCCGTCGTGTCGACATGCACTTCGGGAATCGGAAGTGTATTAGCTGGCAATGTGCCATTCAGTGCGCGCACTGCCCAGAACGCTCCGGCTAAGCCCATCCCTCCACCGACAGAGGCCA
>Ga0210409_10005008_pt1 | contig 14022 bp, 9 predicted proteins | sample IncBWH17MmetaG_FD_161649 | JGI IMG/M metagenome (GOLD analysis project Ga0210409, IMG submission 161649) | Forest soil microbial communities from Barre Woods Harvard Forest LTER site, Petersham, Massachusetts, United States - Inc-BW-H-17-M | ecosystem: Environmental > Terrestrial > Soil >... | reverse complement strand
AGCGCTGGACCGCATCAATCTGGAGCGTTGCATCAAGCGCTTGCCGACCGGCTATCGCACCATATTTGTTCTACATGACGTGCAGGGGTATAAGCACCAGGAGATTGCAGACATCCTGGGACGCTCGGTGGGTGATTCGAAATCCCAGTTACACAAAGCCCGCGCACAATTGCGCGACTTTCTCAATGAGTTTCAGCGCGCCAAGGCACGCGATGGCCGCTTAGCTGCCAAAGCTTCACCGCGAGAGATGCACGGGCTTGCTGGCGATCTTTGCAGTAAGGTGCGTCAGGAATGCCTGCTGCACGCGGCTGAGGGACCGGCCGTTTAAAGTAATCGCGCCGATTGCCCGCGTGGCGCGACCGTCGGCAAGTGGAACGAACCGACAGCCATTTCGTTTTTCGAGCGCCATGGCCGGAATGATCGATACACCCAGCCCGGCGCATACCATGCTGAGTATGCTGCTAAATTGACCACTTTCAAAAATGATCTTCGGTTGTACCCGTGCTCGCTTACATGCCGCCACCGCCGTTTCGCGAAAACAATGACCATCGCGTAACAATAGAAAAGGTTCGTCATGCAGTTCCCCGAGCATGATGCTTCGCCGCTTGGCCAGCGCATGCTGCTTGGGAAGCGCGGCGTAGAGTTTTTCCTCGATCAACGGGAATGTCTGAAACTCGTGCCCACGTGCCTGCAATGGAACAGCCACAACTGCAACATCTATAGCCGCGCTTCGCATTCTCTCCAGCAACAACGGCGTAATCTCCTCGACAACGGTTACCCGCGCTTGCGGATATATCCGAGAAAACGTTCCCAGCAACGGGGGTAGAACGTACGGCGCGATGGTGGGGATCACGCCCACACACACTGAGCCGGTGATCGATGTGCTACCTTCCGCGACGGCGCTGCGCGCTGCTTCCAGGTCAGATAACAGTGCTCTGGCGCGCGGAAGAAACGCCCGTCCCAGGTCCGTAAGGCGAACGGTGCGCCCTATGCGATCAAAAAGCTGTGCTCCCAACTCTTCTTCCAGTTTGTGAATTTGTTGCGAAAGCGAAGGCTGGGACACGTGTGTTAGACGCGCGGCGCGGCTGAAGCCGCCACTGTCGGCGATGGCGCAAAAATAACGAAGTTGGTGAAATTCCACTTTACAGTCCTATAGGCAATGCCTATCCATTCTATGTGAACAATGTATTGGATGTATAGGTCGCCGCGCCCTATTCTTCAGGCGGAAGGAGAAACAATGTCAGAAAACAAAAGAATGACCACCGACGCAGGGCGCCCGGTAGGCGACAACCAGAATTCCTTGACCGTGGGGCCGCGTGGCCCAGTAGTGTTTGAAGATTTTTTATTGTTCGAGAAAATGGCGCACTTCAATCGCGAACGCATTCCAGAGCGCGTCGTGCACGCCAAAGGTTCCGGAGCTTATGGACACTTTGTGTGCACCAATCCGCTGACGCAATACACGACTGCCAAACTGTTTTCCAGTGCTGGAAAGAAAACCCCGACCTTTTTGAGATTCTCGACTGTAGGTGGCGAAAAAGGCTCTGCAGACACCGAACGAGACCCTCGCGGATTTGCTCTTAAGTTTTATACCGAGGAAGGGAATTGGGACCTGGTTGGGAACAATACACCGGTCTTCTTCATCCGCGACCCGCTGAAATTTGGTGATTTCATCCACACTCAGAAGCGCGACCCGCAAACCAATCTAAAATCTGCCACGATGATGTGGGATTTCTGGTCGCTGTCTCCTGAATCGCTCCATCAGGTGACCATCCTGTTCTCCGATCGCGGCACTCCCGATGGTTACAGGCATATGGACGGCTTCAGCAGCCATACGTTTAGTTTGATCAATGCGAAGAACGAACTGTTCTACGTGAAATGGCACTTCAAGACCAAGCAGGGCATCAAGAATTTTACCCGCGAAGGCGCCGACGATATGCGCGGGCAGGATCCGGACTACGCGCAACGGGACCTTTTTGAAGCTATCAAGAATGGCGAGTTCCCGAAGTGGCGCGTGTGCGTGCAAGTTATGCCCGAAAAAGATGCCGACACTTACCGCATTAATCCGTTCGACCTCACAAAAGTGTGGCCGCACGGAGATTATCCGCTGATCGAAGTGGGCGAAGTGGTGCTCGACCGCAACCCAGAAAATTATTTCGCGGAAGTGGAGCAAGCGGCGTTTGATCCCAAGAATATTGTGCCCGGTATGGGCTATTCACCGGACAAAATGCTGCAGGCTCGCTTGATTTCTTATCCGGACGCGCATCGCTATCGCTTGGGTGTCAACTACGATTCGCTCCCGGTCAACAAACCGCAATGTCCGTTTCACACGTACAATCGTGATGGAGCCATGCGCTTCGACGGGAATTCTGGGGCATCCGTGAACTACGAACCGAACAGTTTCGGCGGCCCCACGCAAGATCCCGCGTTCCGTGAGCGCCCTCGGCCTGTCAGCGGGACTGTCGACCGGCACAACCACCGCCTGGACGCTGACTACTACACGCAACCGGGCAATCTCTTCCGCCTTATGAACGCTAACGCCCGCCAACGCTTGATCGGTAATATCGCGGCGAGTCTGAAAAACGCCCCGCGGCGTATCCAGGAATTGCAGGTGCAGCACTTCTTTCAGGCAGATCCTGCTTACGGCGCCGGCGTAGCAAATGCCCTGGATCTGAGCACGGCAAAAGCGAACAGCGCTGAAGATAACTTTGTGGCAGCTGATTAACAAAGCGAAGAACCAAATATAAACGTTCCGCGGGTTGGCGCCTCATCTCAAAATACTGGGTGAGGCGCCGCTCTATTTCGGGGCACTCAAAAAACGAGACACTTTGGCCGCGTGGAAGGGATACGCACCGGCACGCCCTGTCCTCCGTGCATAAGTCCCTCCCGCGTCGTAACAATTTGACTTGTGGCGGCTGAGTAATTTATATTTCCATTGCTTTGGAAATATGAAGACATCAGACGCTATCGATTTGCTCGCTGCACTGGCGCAAGCCACGCGCCTCGACATTTTTCGTTTGCTAGTTCGACACGCCCCTCACGGCCTTCCGGCAGGCACGATAGCCCGCCGGCGTCGCTTACCCGGTCCAACGCTTTCGTTTCATCTGAATGTCCTGGCTGCGACGGGGCTTGTGCGCGCACAAAAAAACGGACGATCGATCTCGTACTTTGCCGATTTGGCGGTTGTGAACCGCCTGACGGATTTTCTTACTGAAAATTGCTGTGGCGGACGAGGCGGATGCGAGCCGGTTGCGAAGAAGATCCCAGCCCGGAGATGACAACTCCCATGCCGGGCATTACAACGTTTTGTTTTTATGCACGGGAAATTCCGCGCGCTCCATCATGGCGGAGGCCATCCTGAATCGCAAAGGCGCGCCAAACTTCACGGCGTATAGTGCCGGGAGCCAGCCGAAAGGCGCGATACATCCCGGCGCGCTCCGGCAACTGGAACTTGCCAAACTTCCGATCGCGGGGTTACGCAGCAAGCCATGGGAAGAATTTGCGCGACCCACAGTGCCACGCATGGATTTCGTTTTCACGGTTTGCGACAACGCCGCCAAGGAAGTCTGTCCGATTTGGCCTGGTCAGCCCATGACCGCGCACTGGGGCATTCCAGACCCTGCAGCCGTCGAGGGTACAACTGAACAAATCGAGAGAGCGTTCCGTGACGCTTTCTTGATGCTCGATAGAAGAATCAGCATTCTGCTTTGCCTCCCGCTCGCTAGCCTTGACACACTCGCTATAAAGAAAGAAATCGACCGCATCGGTCAAGAATGAATAGATCACTGCCGCGTCGCGCCGTTGCGGAATTCACCGGAACGCTTTTTCTTGTAGCTACGGTGGTCGGTTCCGGGATGATGGCCGAACGTCTCGCAAACGGCAACGCGGCCCTGGCGCTGTTAACAAACACTATTGCCACAGGCGCGGCGCTGGTAGCGCTCATTTTTACATTCGGCGGAATTTCGGGCGCGCATTTCAACCCAGTAGTTACCGTCATGGATGCCCTGGAGCGCGGTTTGCCGTGGCGAGAAACGCCTCACTACGTCGCGGCGCAAATACTCGGCGGGATAACCGGAGCGGTCGTCGCAAATTTGATGTTTGGACTCCCACCGATTTCCTTGTCGCATCACACACGCAGCGGCGGCGCGCAGGTTTTCAGCGAATTTGTGGCAACGTTCGGTCTGATGTCCGTGATTTGGGGTTGTTCTCGTTTAAGGTCCAACGCCGTTCCGTTCGCGGTCGGCGCGTACATCACCGCTGCCTATTGGTTTACGGCTTCCACGTCGTTCGCGAACCCGGCTGTCACGATCGCGCGCTCCCTTAGCGACACGTTCGCCGGAATTCGGCCAATCGACGTGCCGGGGTTTGTAGCCGCGCAATTTCTTGGCGCCTTTGCGGCGACGCTATTTTTCCGCTGGCTTGTTCCCAATCTTCAAGCTGGAGCCAAGGGAATTATTTTGCCTCGACAATCAGAATAGCCTGTGACGGGGCCTCTAATCGTTCGGGGAGTGAACCGGCGTGGGATACCTCTACAGCTTTCGTTTCTGATGTAAACGCCCTGCCAACGAAGCCCGCCGGTATGCAGTAAACTAAGACCAGCAGGACAGTGGTTTCAGGGACCCACCAATTATGCGATTGGCGTCCCCGGCTAATTGTCAGGAGAAGCTTGTGGATGGCGCTGTAAGTCAGGATGTGCAGGTTAAGCCGGAGATAGTGGATTTCCAGACCGAACCATCGCGCTATAAGCACTGGCGTATGTCGTTTGACGCGCCAGTGGCTACGCTGACGATGGATGTAAGCGAAGACGGCGGGATACGGCCCGGCTACAAGCTGAAGCTGAACTCCTATGATTTGGGCGTAGACATTGAGCTGCACGACGCGCTGCAGCGAATTCGGTTTGAGCATCCGGAGATCCGTGCGGTGATGATTACTAGCGCCAAGCCACGTGTCTTTTGTTCTGGCGCGAACATTTACATGTTGGGGCAGTCGTCGCATGCGTGGAAAGTAAATTTCTGCAAGTTCACCAACGAGACGCGCAACGGAATTGAAGATTCGAGCCGGTCCTCCGGGCTGAAATTTTTGGCCGCTCTGAATGGCACGACGGCCGGAGGCGGTTACGAATTGGCGCTGGCCTGTGATGAAATTGTGTTGGTGGACGATCGCTCCTCAGCGGTCAGTTTGCCGGAAGTTCCGCTGCTGGGCGTGTTGCCGGGTACCGGCGGATTGACGCGGGTGACGGACAAACGGCGCGTGCGTCGGGACCTGGCGGACGTTTTTTGTACTACCTCGGATGGAATTCGCGGGCAGCGGGCCAAAGACTGGGGATTGGTGGACGAGGTGGTTAAGACCCAGCAGTTTGGCGAACATGTGAAGAAGCGCGCAGCCGAGTTAGCGAGAGGGAGTGACCGCCCGGCGGATGCTAGAGGTATTGTTCTTTCGCCTTTGAAACGGATCGTCGATGAAGATGGGTTGCACTACGAGACGGTCGACGCTGTCATCAATCGCAGCAGCCGAACGGTCACGATTACCGTGAAGGCCCCCGAGAGAGTTCCGTCGCAAACTGTGGAAGAGGTGACAGAACTCGGTGCCAAGTGGTGGCCTCTTAAGATGGCGCGCGAGCTGGACGACGCGATTCTGAGCCTGCGCACCAACGAATTGGAGTTGGGACCTTGGATATTGAAAACCAGCGGCGATGCGAAAGCCATCCTGGCGATGGACGAATTCATTTTGAAAAATGCGCAGAACTGGTTTGTGCGCGAAGTTCTGGGGATGATGCGGCGGACGTTTGCGAGACTGGATGTGACTTCGCGGTCGATGTACGCGGTGATTGAGCCGGGATCGTGCTTTGTGGGCGCGTTGCTCGAGTTGGCGATGGCGGCGGACCGTGTGTACATGCTGGACACGCAGGAGGGTGAAGAGCGCGCGATGGTGATGTTGTCGGAGATGAACTTTGGGCGGTTGCCGATGGTTAATCACCTTTCGCGATTAGAAGCACGTTTCTATCAGGATGAAGGGCGCATCCAACAATTACGCGGGCATATCGGCAAGCAACTTGCGCCCGCTGAGGCGGTGGAAGCTGGCCTGGTCACGTCCGCACCTGATGATCTCGACTGGCAGGATGAGTTGCGTACCGCGATCGAGTCGCGGGTGGCGCTTTCGCCGGATGCGTTGACGGGGCTGGAAGCAAATCTGCGATTTGGTTTGCCTGAGACGATGGAGACGCGCGTTTTTGGAAGACTGTCGGCGTGGCAGAACTGGATTTTTATCCGGCCGAATGCGGTGGGGCCGGGCGGAGCTTTGAAAGTATACGGCAGCGGTTCGCCGGTGAAATTCAACTGGGAAAAAGTTTAGGCCATTTGTGAGGCGGGGAGAGTCGCAATGATCGACTACACGGAGAAAATTCCCAATAACGTGGACCTGGGGCGCGATCGGGTGTTACAGCGTGCGCTGGAACACTGGCAACCAGCGTATATGAGTTGGTGGTACGACGCGGGCCCAACGGAGAGCCACAACTACGAAGTGTATTTGCGTACGGCGATAACCGTTGAACCGGATGGCTGGGCGAAATTTGGTTACGTACGCATGCCGGAATATCGATGGGGAATTTTTTTGCAACCGCGAAGTGCGGAACGCGCGGTGAATTTTGGAACCCACAAAGGGGACCCCGCTTGGCAGGAAGTTCCCGGAGAATATCGGTCCACGCTGCGGCGCGTTATCGTTACGCAGGGAGATACAGAGCCTGCTTCCGTGGAGCAGCAGCGCATGCTGGGGATGTGCTGTCCCTCGTTATATGACCTACGAAATATTTTTCAGGTGAACGTGGAGGAAGGCCGGCATTTGTGGGCCATGGTGTACTTGTTGCATCGCTATTTTGGTCGCGATGGGCGTGAAGAAGCTGAGGCGCTGCTGGAGCGGCGGTCGGGGGACGTTGATAATCCGCGGATACTTGGGGCGTTTAATGAGCCGACGCCGGACTGGTTAGCGTTTTACATGTTTACGTTTTTTACCGATCGCGACGGCAAGTTTCAACTGAGCGCGCTTGCGGAATCGGGATTCGATCCCCTGGCGCGCACTTGCCGGTTCATGCTGACCGAGGAAGCGCACCACATGTTTGTCGGCGAAACGGGAGTGAGCCGTATTCTGCAGCGTACGTGTGAAGTGATGCGCGAGCACAAAGTGGAAACTCCTGGCGATGTGCGTGCTCTCGGAGTGATCGACCTGCAAACGATGCAGAAATATTTGAATTTTCACTACAGCGTGACCATCGACCTGTTTGGCTCGGACGCGTCTTCGAATGCGGCGACGTATTACACCACCGGGTTGAAGGGTCGGTACGACGAAACCAAGATCGAAGACGATCACGTGCTGGCTGATGAGGTTTACCCGGTTTTCGAGGTGGTGGGGAACAAGATCGTGGAGAGGAAAGTCCCGGCACTGACTGCGCTCAACGAGCGGCTGCGCGACGATTACATTCATGAAATTCAGGCGGGAGTGGATCGCTGGAACCGGGTGATCGAGAATGCGGGAATTTCGTTTCGATTGAGGTTGCCGCACAAGGGATTTCACCGGGCGATTGGAAATTTCGCCGGGCAGTTTATCAGTCCTGACGGTGAAGTGTTGACCAAAGAGGCCTGGCACAATCACGAGCGGGATTGGCTGCCTGCACCGGAGGATCACGCGTTTGTGCAATCGTTAATGACCGGGCGGGTAGTAGAACCGGGAAAATTTGCCAACTGGATTGCGCCGCCGATTCGCGGGATTAATGGGCAGCCGTTGAATTTTGAATATGTGCGGTTTAATTAGCAGCTAACGCAATCTATTCGGAATGATTTACGATTCTTTGGCCAGCGCGGGATCGCGAAAAAAAGAGGCCGCCTAAGCAACTCTGGCGGCCCGGTCAACGATAAAAATATCATTTGAATGGCTAGTTAGGTTTTCTTGGAACTTTGGCGCCTTTCTTGCGTGCCTCCGAGAGACCGATGGCGATCGCTTGCTTGCGACTCTTCACCGTGCCACCTTTCCCGCCTTTCCCGGATTTCAGGGTGCCGCGCTTCTCACGGTGCATGGCGCTCTTGACACTCTTGCTAGCGGCTTTACCGTACTTGCGGCCACCGGATCTGCTTCGCGAACTGGCTGCCATTTCCCCCTCCTACTTATTTAGGATGTGGGCTCGGGACGGGTTGAGTGTAGCGCAGCGAGAAAATAATCGTTTCAGTGAAATCGTGCAGAGCGGATACGGAGTTCTTGTAGTTCGAGGATCAGGGTCGCACGCGAAATCATAAGGTGCCAATCAGTGATCAGGCGTTCCCGAGGAGAAAATTGATTGTCGAAAGAACAATTGCGGAACCCGCGAAGCGAGACCGCTATTCGGAGCTAATTCTCGACAGCGCGTACGTTCCTGAGGTGATTTGCAACTAATGCAAATCTACTATTGACCCTTTGGCCGCACACATGGGATGGTACGGAAATCGACGTAAGTTAAGTGTTTTCTGTTTGAAGGGGAGTGTTCATGGCTGTGTCCGCTCCGAGCCTCACAAGTAGTCACGTGCATGTTTCCGGCGACTCAATCTACGATAAGTTGAATTCACAATGGCACAAACCGGCGCTGCTGGGATTCATGGCCATTGTCTTGGCGCACTGGGGCGAACACCTAGTGCAGGCTTACCAAATTTACGTGATGGGCTGGCCGCCGGTGAAGGCGGGCGGGATATTGGGTTTGTGGTATCCGTGGCTCATCAAGTCGGAAGTATTGCATTACAGTTATGCGTTGGTGATGCTTATTGGCATTTGGGTTTTGCGTAAAGGGTTTACGGGAACCTCACGCAAGTGGTGGACCGCTGCGCTGGTGATTCAATTCTGGCATCACTTTGAACACCTGCTGCTCATCACGCAAGCGACCATGCATCACAATTTTTGGGGCAAGCCCGTTCCGGTAAGCATTCTGCAGTTGGTAATTCCACGCGTTGAACTCCACCTTTTCTATAACTCGGTTGTGTTTGTGCCGATGGTGATCGGCATGTACTACCACATGTTTCCGCCGGTCGGTGAAGAGCAAGCGGCGTGCAACTGTTCGTTGCATCAGCACAGTCTCGCCGACGCGCGAGCCGTTTAATGAACGCTCGACGGCGAGCCGCGTGGGCAAATTAGCCTGAATTTATACGGGCGGAACAACACGTTGGTCACCCCTTCTACCCACGAGTCTGCAGCAACTCTCCCATTCTCGTCAGAATTCGATTTATTGCGAGTACCTGGAGTGGGCCGTTTCATGAAATGGCGGCATTCCCGCACGGTGCTGCAGATCCCGCTGCTGCTCATCAGCATAATCATGATCCTGCAGGGATTATTCGGGCCGACGCTTGCGCCGAAAAATCTTGCCACGGTTTTGAGCTGGGTTCATTTTCGTGGCGCCCTGGTATTGGTGTTGCTTTGCGCGGGGAATTTTTTCTGCCTGGCCTGCCCGTTCATGTTGGTACGCAACGCGGCACGGCGATTATTTAAGCCGTGGATGAATTGGCCGCGTGCGCTTCGGAATAAGTGGGCGTCCATCGGATTATTCGTGTGCATTTTGTTTGTCTACGAGCTATTTGGTTTGTGGAATTCGCCGTGGTGGACAGCCTGGCTGATTGTGGGCTACTTCGTCGCCGCGCTGGTGATTGATGGTGTTTTTAAACACGCCACGTTTTGCAAATTTGTTTGCCCCATCGGGCAATTTAATTTTGTGGCTTCCACGGTGTCGCCGTTGGAAGTAAAAGTGCGCGACCATACGCTTTGCGCGCGCTGCTATACGAAAGATTGCATCCGTGGGCGACGCAACCGGCCAGCCATGCCTGATTTTGTGGTTCTGCAACGTGGTTGTGAGCTGGCACTTTTTCAAGAACTTAAAGTGGGCAACATGGACTGTACGTTTTGCCTCGATTGCGTGCACGCCTGCCCTCACGACAACGTGGGAATACTCAGTCGCGTGCCCGCCGCGGAATTGATGACCGACCCGATGCGTTCTGGAATTGGTTTGTTTTCGCGCAGGACAGATATAGCCGCACTGACGATGGTGTTCTGCTTTGGGGCGCTAGTAAATGCTTTCGGGATGGTCAGTCCGGCCTATGCGGTAGAAAAATGGCTTGGCGGAGTGCTTCACGTGCAGGCGCAAGCGCCCATTCTAGGAGTGGTTTTTGCGTTATTTCTGATTGTTGAGCCTGTCGTTTTGCTGGGGCTTGCCGCATGGCTTACCAAAAGTTTACATGGTAGTTCACGGACAATGCTTCCGCTGGTGGTGAGGTATTCGTACGCCCTGGCGCCGCTCGGTTTTGGTATGTGGCTCGCGCATTACGGGTTTCATTTCTTTAGCGGGCTGTATACGTGTATTCCTGTCGCGCAAAATGCTGTCGCTAGTCTGGGTTGGCCGATCCTGGGCACTCCGGCCTGGCGGTTGACTGGCATACCAGCGCGATTCATTCAGCCTATGGAGCTTGGATTTCTCATGCTCGGGCTGGCTGGATCGTTTTTGGTGGCATTTCGGCTGGCTGAAGAAGATTCGCCGGGAAAAGTTATGCGCGCGTTCGTGCCATGGGCTTCGGTCAGCGTGATTATCTGGCTCGCTTCTGTATGGCTGATGTATCAGCCAATGGAAATGCGAGCGATGTTGATGGGCGGCTAGGTAAAAAGTTCTGTGATGATGAATCTATTGACCGAGGCGCGAAGGGCGGAACTGTTAGCGAGGGTGCCCGAGCATTGCAAGATTCCCATGCTGATGTTTGTCGCGTTTACTTTGCTATCCCTTTCGTTAGCTCCATCAGTGCGTGCGCATAATGGTCCGCCATTTCCGATCATCGTGGACCAACGCGTCGGGCCGTGTATTGTTTCGCTGTGGACGCATCCAGACATTGGTGTCGGAACGTTTTTTGTCATGGTGGATGCGGCGCCGGGCACCGCGATGCCCAGCGATTTAAAGATTGATCTCGGCATACAGCCGGTGAACGGGCGGCTCGCGGAGCTGATCTATCCTACGCGACGCGAGAAATTGCGTGGGCAAATTGAATACAAGACTGAAGTGAATTTTGATCGGCAGGAATTCTGGCGCGTGCGACTGATTGTACATAGCTCACAGGGTGACGGCGAGGCGACAGCAAGTGTAGAGGCCACGCCGGCAGGATTCGGCCGCTGGGACTTGCTGTTGTACCTGCTTCCCTTTGCGGGTGTGGGATTTTTGTGGTTCAAGGCCGTTACGGCTAAGCGCAGCTACAGAAAAAAACAACTAGACCCCGGGAAACCGCCGGTCGCGGTCTGCGTCCTGGCGATTTTATGCGGCGTGAGCTTGATGTTTTCTTCCGGGTGCGGAAAAAACAAATTGCCGCGAAAATCTTCGAAAGAATACATCGCGTTTGTATCCACTTTTTATACTGGGCTAGCTGCACTGCAAGTGGGCGACGATGTTCGGGCTGAAAATAAACTTGGGCAGGCCACACAAATCGCGCCTGGTGAGCCGGCGGGCTGGGCTGATTGGGGAATACTCGCACTGCGGCAACGAAACTTTGACGTGGCAGCCCAGAGGCTTGGTACTGCGCGCGACCTGGCGCCGAAGAATGATCACATTTATTACCTACTCGGACTTCTGGAGAGCAATCGTGGACGCTCCGCGGAAGCCATCGCCGACTGGCGCAAGGCTGTAGATCTGAATCCACAGAATTTGCGCGCTACATATCAATTGGCGGAAGAGATTGAACGACAAGGTGACGCAAATAACGCCGCAGAATTTCAAAGGCTGGTGGAAAAAATCCTGGCAGTGCAGCCGGATAATCTCGCGGCCTTGCTGGAATTAAGCCGCATCGCGGCCAAACGCGGCGACGCGGCGACACTAAGAGCCACAGTGGATCGCATTGAGAAGCAGTCTGCGGGTTGGGCGCCCGAAGCGAAACAACAACTGGTGGCTTTGCAGGCTGCCGTTGCCGACCAGGACAGTCGCCCGGCAGCGACGCGAACGGCATTTTTGCGAAATGTTTTGATGCGCGATTCGCATTACCGGCAAAGCCTCGCAGTTATCAAGGCGGCGGCGGGAGAGGAGGCGGAGCCATTCACGCATTTTGTCCGATTGGAAACGCCCGTTTTTACGCCTGCTGTTGCGGACATGGCGCTAACGTTCGAAGCGAAACCGCTGGAAATAGCGGCAGCTGATCAAGGCGCTTCCGAGCGATGGGATTGGATTGGCGCAGTGGGACTGAGCAGTGAAGCTGCCCCCACGGTAATCGTATCGAATGGGCGGGAAGTGCGGTTATCTAGCGGAGCAAAATTCCCTTTTCCCGGAGGCGCGTCTAATGAGCCGCCGCTTCCCGAAGGTATTTTGCCACTCGATTTTGATTATGATTTTAAGACTGACCTGGTGCTTGCAGGCGCGGGTGGGGTTCGGTTTTGGCGACAGGATAATCCGGATAAGTACACCGATGTGACGGCACAAACAAAATTACCGAGTGCGATCGTCAATTCCAGGTATCTGGGCGCGTGGGCCGTTGACATTGAGGCTGACGGGGACCTGGATGTGGTGATGGGCGCGAAAGAGGGAGTGCCGCTGGTTTTACGAAACAATGGTGACGGCACGTTTACTTTGATTCGTCCTTTTGCGAACGTGAGCGGGGTGCAGGGCTTTGCCTGGGCGGATTTGAATGGCGACGGGAATCCTGACGCGGCGATTATCGATGGAGCGGGCAAATTGCACGTTTTTATGAACGATCGCGCGGGAAAATTTCACGAGCGAGCACTGCCCGGTAACTTGCCGCGCATCAAATCCATCAACGTCGCGGATGCCAACAAGAATGGAGTTTTAGATTTGCTGGCCGTGCAAGAGGACGGAAACATTGTCCGGTTGGCAGACAATTTGGCCGATTCCGAAAGGAATGATGGATCGGATTGGGACTCCGCAGTGATCGCGCAGGTGCCCGACCCAGCCAGAAATCTGGCTGGCGAAGTACGATTGCGGGTCGCGGATTTGGACAACAATGGGGCACTCGATTTATGGCTGGCGCGGACTTCCATTGACCCCGCCAAGACAAATTCTGGCGCGCTGGTGTGGCTCGCGGACCAGAATGGCAAATTTGAACTGATGGCAAACCCGATGGGGCCGGCTCGGTTTTTTGATGCAGCCGACCTGGATAGCAAAGGACGGATGGATTTGTTGGGCCTGTCCGCGGATGGGCAACCCATGCGTGGCGTAAATCGGGGAACGCGAGATTATCACTGGCAAACAATTCGGCCGCGCGCGCACCAAGCTACAGGTGACCAGCGCATTAATCCCTTCGGCGTTGGCGGGGAAATGGAGATCCGCTCAGGATTGCTGGTGCAAAAGCAGCCCATCACAGGACCGCAACTGCATTTCGGCCTGGGCGAACAGAGCGGCGTGGATGTGGCTCGGATAGTGTGGCCGAACGGATCGGTCCGCGCGGAATTTGATCTGAAAGCGGATCAGCAGATTGTTACTGAGCAGCGGCTAAAAGGTTCGTGCCCATTTCTGTTTGCGTTTGACGGACACGGGATGCGTTTCGTGAAAGACGCGGTGCCGTGGAGCTCCGCGCTGGGCTTGCGTATCAACAACGCCGGAACGGCGCGCATTGCCGCGACCGAGGAGTGGTACAAAATTGCGGCGAACGAGCTTGTTCCACACGACAGCTTCTACGATTTGCGAATCACCGCGGAACTTTGGGAGACGTATTACTACGATTATCTCGCGCTCATGACCGTCGACCACCCAGCGGGTATGGATATTTTTGTGGATGAGCGCTTTGTGGTTCCCCCATCAAAGTTGGTGATTACCACGGTCGAGAAGCCCCACAAGATTGCCCGAGCGGTGGATGATGAAGGGCACGACGTTACTGACATTGTCTCCACGCTAGACGGAAAATATCTGGATACTTTTTCGCGCGGTCAATATCAGGGCGTGACGCGAGATCATTACGTGGAAATTGATCTTGGCGACGATGCTCCTATCGATGGCCCGCTGTATTTAATTGCGCAGGGCTGGATGCATCCGAGCGATTCGTC